>Ga0082212_10010019_pt1 | contig 12174 bp, 11 predicted proteins | sample TergutNt197P3_FD_71548 | JGI IMG/M metagenome (GOLD analysis project Ga0082212, IMG submission 71548) | Neocapritermes taracua P3 segment gut microbial communities from Petit-Saut dam, French Guiana - Nt197 P3 | ecosystem: Host-associated > Arthropoda: Insects > Digestive system > Gut ... | reverse complement strand
GAAGGATTGAACAATAAAATCAAAACTCTCAAACGACAATCCTACGGTTTCCGAGATCAGGAATACTTCAAACTAAAAATACTCGCCATCCATCGAACAAGGTACGCACTTCTCGGATGAGCCTTTTTTTTGTAATTCGGCTGGGGTTGACTTACCGAACAGCATCAATGCCGCCCACACCGCCTTGTTTGCATAACCTTCGATCAGTTCAAGCATGTTTCACCTCGCTTTCTCCGTCGAAAACGGTGAGAACGGTTCCCCCCTTTGTTTTCCAGTGTCTGACCGAACATTCCAAGATTTCTGGATCATCGCCGGCCCGGCGGATCGCCGCCGCCAATCTTTCGAGATCGATGCCGGCGGCGATGAGTTTCGCCAAGCGTTGTTCGTTCAAAAATTGGTGAGCAGCGTTTACACGTTTTTCATTGGCCAATACTTCTGGATCAGGCGGCGGCGACGGTTCAAATTCAAAAGGCAACGGCAATTGCATGGTGTCGACAATACGCCGTGTTTTGGGGCGAGTGTAATGCTTGAATGTCGTTTTGATGTCGGCGTGGTCCATGTGCTACATCAGCTCCAATTCGGTTGCTCCGCAACGTAATGCAAGCTCGCCGGAAAAGCGTTTCAAATCGTGAAGTCCGACTGTCACACCGGCGGCGTTTTTTGCTGAATTCCAGCATTCGTACCACTTTTTGTCGCCGTGAACCCACGGAAACAAGCAATGCCGCTTTGGGCCGGTGACAGTGCCAAACCCTTGTAATTTGTGGAGTTTGGCAATCAAATCGTCGGTCAACGGTTTGAACCGACGCCGCTTTTTCTTGTCTTGCCATTCTTCCACCGTCAGAAAACGCTCTTTGGTATTAACGTTACACCATTCCAACGATAAAACGGCTTCCCGGCGCAATGCGGTGACGGCGACAAACTCCATGATGGTCCGCCAAAAGTGAGGCCGATTCTTGGCCGCAAGATATTTCGGGAATTGGTTTTCGTTACCAAAAGCCCGGTAAAGTGCTTGAAATTCATTGTCGAAAACAATTTTCGGTTGTTTTTCGGGCACGTCATGCCGATTCCAGATGGCGACTTTTGCGTGTTTGAAAACGGCGTTGATGTGCCGAATATGTTTGTCGATCGTTGCGTCGGCGGCGTTTCGGCCTTTCATTTCAGCGGTGAACGCCGATTGCAGCAGATCGTACTGATCGAGCGGCAAGTTACCGAGAATTTCGGTAACAAGATTGATGGTTGCTTTGTACTGAATGAGCGTCGTGCTTTCACGTTTTTTGAGACGTGTTGGAACGTACACGGACCGGTAGAACTCGGTGAGCGTTTGCATGGTTTCTGATTGAATGAGTTTTCCTAACGACCCGTTCAAAGGTCAGCGGTTATTTTGCCGCTGGATAAATTATCGGAATTTTCGGAGAATGTCAAGAGGGAAAAAAAGCGGTTGCCTGTCGATTAGGCAACCGCTCCAAAAGTTGAGTGGTTGAACGGCGGGGGAAAACTTTCGAAGAAAATTTCCCGCTGGACTGCCTCACGGTTAGCCCCCACTCAGTACCGAACCCCGGACTTGAACCGGGACGCCCGTAAGGGCGGGGGATTTTGAATCCCCTGCGTCTGCCATTCCGCCAGTTCGGCCCTGCTTCCGCCGCATTCTATCATGTTATGACAACATTTCAAGCCCCGTAGTTTTTTCGGTTTCTCCCTGGCGACGGCGGTGATTTGTGATAGAATGGTCCAGCATCCTGATTAGTAGCTAAAACGCAAGCGGTCGACTTACCCTTCGCCACTCTCATGCACATTATCATCTTCGAAGACTCCCTGTCGCCGCAACTTTTTCCGGCAACCATCGCCCGAGCAGCTTGTATGATTAACGTCGGAACCTACCGACTCATCGACCTCGTTCGGCGACTCGGCGATTCCGTTGAGGTCATCGTTCGCCCTTATCTCAAAGACATTGTCTTCCATGACGTTCCAGACCTTTGGACGCCGGAAAAAGGCGAACGCTCCAATCCGATCCTTGCGATCAACGCCCGTGCCGTACCACATGTCGGAATGATCGAACAGCTCAAACATCTGATCGATGAAGGCCACTCCGGTGTCGTCAGCGGACACAGTGGTGTCGCTTGCGCTCTTTTTTCACGGGAGCACCCCTTTCCGAACGACTACATCGGCGCGTCGCAACTGCTCGGCATTATCGAGGACCTTCATCTCGAACCGCTGAACATTGCAGTTCCGATGCTCGAATACGCCCATGACATCGTTCGGCACCAAATTCGTATCCTGACGGACAATCTCAATGACCGACTTCAGCATGGCTCCTATAGGGAAATCGCCGACGGTGTCTTTGCCGCCGAAGATGTTAAAATCGGCGACTATTTTTCCGCCGACACCAAAGCCGGTCCCATCGTGTTGGAATCCGGCGTCAGTATTGCTCCTTACTGTTTTTTCCGCGGGCCGGTTCACGTCGGAGCCAACGCCAAGATCATCGAACACTCCGCCATGAAGGATGCCGTGTCTCTCGGAACGACCACCAAGGTCGGCGGCGAAGTCGAAGCGTCGATTATTGAGGCGTACTCCAACAAACAGCACCACGGATTTCTTGGACACAGCTATCTCGGTAGTTGGGTCAATCTCGGTGCTGGAACGTGTAATAGTGACCTCAAAAACACTTACGGCGAAGTCGTGATGGAGTACGCCCATAAAAAAGTCAAGACTGGAATGCAGTTTGTCGGTTGCTTCGTCGGCGACTACGCCAAGACCGCGATCAACACCAGTGTTTTCACCGGCAAAACCATCGGAGCCTGTAGTATGGTCTACGGCTTTGTAACGACTAATGTGCCGAGTTTCGTCAACTACGCCCGATTCTTCGGACAAGTGACCGAAGCAACCGTCGATGTCATGGTTCAGACTCAAGCACGAATGTTCGCTCGGCGGAATGTGGAACAACGATCCTGCGACGTCCAACTGCTTCATGACATCTACGAAATGACCAAACACGAACGCCAACTTGCCAACGAACCACTGTCACTGTAACAGTGAAAACTCGTTTCAAACCGTGGTAGTAATGTTTTCAAGCCCCAAGGAGTCTCCCATGTGCCATCACTGCTTGATGAATCGACGTGAATTTCATTCACTTGGAACCCTCGGACTTGCCGGAGCCGTGGCGTTGCCGTCTTTCTTGGCAGCGTCTGCTCTGGCCGATGATTCCAAACCCATCGATTGGAATCCAGACGCTCCGCTCCTCACCTTCGGCAAAGCGATTCGGGTCCAGCCGATCCTCATGTACCGTGAACAACCGCTGCGCGAAAAGACGAGCTATAAATCTTGGGGCATCGTCAACAATGCTGCGGAAGCCGCCGAGGAAGCCAAGCGAATCCAAAACGATCTCGTCCGGCTGAAAACGCTGGCGGAATTTCCTATGGAAATTCTGCCGCTCGTCACCGTCCAAACGAAAGAAGAAGCCGAAAATGTTCAGAAAAACGACTTCGACGTCGTTCTGCTCTTCCCGGCGAACGGAGACGGCAACGTGTTGCAGGCGTGTTTCGCTCAACAACCGAGTCGGGACACGATCATCTTCGCTCGGCACCAAAACGGACCGATGTATTATTGGTACGAAGCGCTCAGCACCCGATTTCTGAAAAGCCGTACCGATGAGGAAGTCGTACAGAACTCGGCAACGTCGCACGGCCCTGTGACCGTCCATGATGTTGTCATCGACGATATGGAGGAAGTCGTTTGGCGGCTCCGTGCTCTGTACGGACTCAAGAATTTCATCGGACGGCGTATCGTTGCGCTCGGTGGAGCCCAGGGAAAATACGATGGAAAAGCACCTGAGGTTTCCCGTGATCGTTACGGGATGGAAATCATCTCCGTCGGTTACGACGATTTCGACCGCCGGATGAAGGAATTGATGAACGACGAAAAATGGCAAGCGAAAGCCAACGCCTGGGCCGACCGTTACCTTGCGTTGCCGCACACGACGCTGAACACGAAACGTTCGTTCGTCGCCAACAGTTTCTATCTGTACGTTTATTTTAAGGAACTGCTCCGAAAGTTCGATACCGACCTGTTTACGATCAACGGTTGTATGGGCCACCCGATGCCTGTCACCGACACCACGGCGTGTTTGCCGCTTTCGATTTTGAACGACGAAGGTTACATCGCAATGTGCGAATCGGATTTCGTCCTGATTCCAGCGGCGGTGTTCGTTCGGCAGATTGCGGGCAAACCGGTGTTCATGCACAATTCGACGTTCCCGCACAAGGGCATCGTAACTTGTGCCCACTGTACCGGTCCGCGGCGAATGGATGGTGTACGTTACGAACCGACTCGGATTATGACACATTACGAATCCGAATTTGGTGCCGCTCCCAAGGTTGACATGCCGATTGGACAAAAAGTTACATTCCTTGATCCCGAATTTTCGAATCGGCGTTGGCTGGCGTTCACCGGCACTGTGAAAGCAAACCCGTTTTACGCTTGCTGCCGCTCACAGCAGGATGTCGCCATCGACGGCGATTGGAGGAAATTGCTCCACGAAGTCCGCGACTCGCATTGGGTGATGGTCTATGGCTCCTATGTCGATGAATTGGAATACGCATCGAAAAAAATCGGTATGGATTGCGTTCGATTGGATTGATTGCAACGATCTCGTCGTTGCAGTAAAATGATGCGAATGGCCGTATCCCTTTTCCCCAAGGAAATAAAAACATGCAACGCTTTTTCCTTTTCCTTTTTGTTTTTCTGCTTGCCTTACCGCTTGGTGCGGTTGAAGTGAACGATGTCGTTTTCCAAACGTCGTTCGACGAACCCAACGCTCTCGAACGCTGGACAGGTTCCCATGCCCCGGTTTTAGTGAGCGGGGGTGTCCTTTGCATTTCACTGCCGACAGACGGCAACGAAAAAAACGCATCGCTAACGCAACAACTACTGCCGGAACGACTACGCGGCACTCGGATTCGGATTGCCGGGCGAATCAAAGCAGAAAACGTCCAAAAACCGCCGCAATCGTACAACGGCATCAAAATGATGCTTGTTCTCGACGGACCCGGCGGCAAAAAATGGTTGCAACGTGACGGCATTCAAGGAACCTTCGATTGGAAAGAAATTGCTTTCATCGCTGCCATACCGGAAGACATTACGGAAGCGATGTTGATGCTCGGCATCGAAAATACGACGGGGACCGTCTGGTTCGACGACATTAAAATGACCGTCATCGGCAAAAAACCGACGAGACCGGCGGATAAACCGGCAATTCCCGCTTACAAAGGGCACGAACTGCCGCGTCTGCGGGGAGTGATGATCCAGCCGGACTCGTTCAAGCAGGAAGACCTCGATCTGCTTGCCGGGAAATGGAAAGCGAATCACGTCCGTTGGCAGTTGCTCTGGAACGGCTTTCCGAATGGTCCTGCCGACACCGCAACGGTCGAAGAGTTCGACGCTTGGATCGACAAACAGTGCGAGCAACTCGACAAGATGTTGCCGGAACTCGAACGATACGGCGTGAGAGTAACGTTGGACTTGCACACACCGCCGGGAGGCAGATTGCCGCAAGATCAAGGTTCCGCCATGCGGATGTTTCAGGAAAAGAAATTCCAAGATGCGTTCGTTGCCGTTTGGCAAAAACTTGCCAGAAAATACAAAGATACCAAGATGATCTGGTGCTACGACATTCTGAATGAAGCCGTCGAAGGAGAAATGTCGGGAGAAGCCGGAATCCTGCCGTGGCGGGAACTGGCACTGAAAACGTCAAAGGAAATCCGAAAAATTGATCCGGTCAAGGCAATCGTGATCGAACCGGCACCCTGGGGAAGTCCTGATGCACTGGAATGGCTCGAACCTTTCGATCCGAAAGAAGTGCCGAATGTCGTGTACAGTGTTCACATGTATCAGCCGCACAAATTTACGCACCAAGGTGTCGGAAACGCAACACCCCCGTTGGTTTATCCGGGAAAAATTGACGGCAAAGACTGGGACAAGGAACAAATTCGGAAGTCGCTGGAAGTGGTCAAGAATTTTGCGGCGGATTATGGCGTGTCAATTTACATCGGCGAGTTCGGTTCGATTCGTTGGGCACCGGAGAACAGTTCGTATCGGTACTTGAAGGACTGCATTGAAGTTTTCGAGGAGGAAGGCTGGGATTGGGCGTATCATGCATTCCGCGAGTGGGACGGTTGGAGTGTCGAGCATGGTCCCGACAGAAACGACCGCCGCCGCGCTGCTGAACCAACCGACCGGGAACTGTTGTTGCGGAGTTGGTTCGAAAAAAATGAACGGTAAATGCCGAACATTACCCATGTGCTTTGACCGTCTTCATTCGGCAAAGCCGTTTCGACGGTGAAGCCGAGCCCTCTGGTTTGCAACGTTTGTCAGAAAATTCCTGACGCTTCTTGACGTGACATCGAGTACAATTCCATGAATTTGTACTTTGCCCTTTTTCTCATCATGCAAACGCAGCACATTTTTAACATCGAAAAATTCGTTTCGTACTGTTGTTTCCAGAGCGAAACGGATTGGATTGACGGTTCCAAATCCGCCGATCCGCTCCCGCACTGGAATTTCCAGTTTCAAACCCAGTTTTGGAGTGCTGAAATGTGCGTTTTTGAAAAAAATGAGGGTCAAAAAACGGCATTTCACACTTGTACGTCCAGTGTGAAACGGAATTCAAAATTCGGTAAATGTTTTCCGCCCAAAAGTAAATTAAACCGCAACATGCTCCGGCGTGTCGGTCAGATTGAAGGTATGGACTCTCTCGTCGAACGTAACGGCGGCGGCTTGAATGGTCGTGCCGCGTTCTTGTTTTTCGGAAGAGCGCAGTCACAGGTGACTCCATTTTTGGTAAAATAATGAATAATGCTTGCACAGTTTTACTATCACTGTTTACTCTCGCTGATCGCCTTGCTCCTGCTGAATTCAATTCGGCGGAGTGCTTATACGCCGATTTCGCAGTTTCTTGCACTGGGTGCGGCAGGATCGTTTACCGCCCTCTTTTTCGCTCTCATTCCCAGCAAACTGTTCAATGGACTCGCTGATTGGAATCTTGCCGTTCACGCCCTCGCCTGGTACGGCAGTCTGTTTCTGCTCACTTCCGCCTTTCTGATGAATCGACAAAAAAAGAACACTGGCAAACCAAGACGCGGCATCCCTGCCTTGCTTTTCATTACCGGTTGTGTTTATTTCGGACTTTCCATTGATGCGTTGCTCATCGAACCGACGGGACTCGTCATCAAGGAAATAACGATCCGAACTCCTAAAATTACGAAGCCGATGACCATCGTTTTCTGTGCCGATATGCAAACGGAACGTGTCGGCAAGTACGAACGCTGGACTCTGCAAAAAATAAAGAAACAGAATGCCGACCTCATTCTTTTCGGCGGCGATTACATTCAAGGGGCAGGCGACAACGAGAACCGGCGATTACTCGATGACTGGAATCAACTGTTCCGAGAGGTCGATTTGCAAGCCCCGCTCGGAGTGTATGCTTTACAGGGGAACAAGGAACTGGGGCATCAGTGGCGGGATATGTTCGAGGATACGACAGTGATTCCCAGAGGATTGACGGCAATCACACAAATTGGTGAAATCCGAGTCTCTTTTCTTTCCGTAAGAAGTTCATGGGCAAACCGAACGGTTTCTGACAGAAGGCAAGGAGACCAATTTCGGCTCATCCTCGGACACATGCCGATTTATGCAATGGCAGAACAGGAAGCCGACTTGCTGTTGGCGGGACATACGCATGGCGGACAGGTGCAACTCCCGTTTTTCGGACCGTTACATACGAATTCGGGAACACTGCCGAGAAGATGGGCGAGCGGCGTTACAACGTTGCCCAATGGGGCAACGTTGATCGTGTCCAATGGTACCGGACTTGCCAGAGGCAATGCTCCCCGCATCCGGTTCTTGTGCCGTCCCGACTTCTGGGTCATCCGGGTCGAACCTGAAAATTCAGAGACGAAACGGGATTGACTCTTCAAACTCCATGCAACATAATATACCGAACCCTCGTGAACAAACAAAAGCGATGAAATTATCCCTGGTCATTCCCCTTTATAACGAAGACGAAAGTCTTGAACAACTTCATCGGGAAATCTGCGCAGTTGCCGACGAAAACAAATACGACATCGAAATCATTTTCGTCGATGACGGTTCCACCGATCAAAGTTGGTCGGTCATCGAAAAAATAGCGGCAAGCGATTCCCGAGTGAGCGGCATTCAATTTCGGCGAAATTTCGGCAAAGCGGCGGCATTGCAAGCCGGTTTCAATGCCGTAACAGGAGATATTGTCTTCACGATGGATGCCGACTTGCAGGATGATCCGAAAGAGATTCCCGACTTCCTTCGGCAGTTGGAAGAGACCGGCGTTGATGTGATTAGTGGTTGGAAACAACGCCGACATGATCCGTGGCACAAGGTGTTTCCTTCCCGCGTGTTCAATGCAATGGTCAGTTCTATGACCGGCGTGAAACTACACGATCACAACTGCGGAATGAAATGTTACCGCCGGGAAGTTGTGAACGAAGTTTCTCTTTACGGCGAGCGGCATCGGTTCATACCGGTACTTGCCGCCGCACGAGGATACAAAGCCGGCGAAAAGGTCATTGCTCACCGTGCTCGACAGTTCGGTCATTCCAAATACGGTTTCGCCCGATTTGCCAAAGGTTTTTTGGACCTTTTGACCGTTTGGTTTCAAACGAGATACGGTCAGCGTCCGCAACATCTCTTGGGAACGATTGGGTTAGTCATCATCGCACTGGGAATCGTCGGCTATTGTCTCGAAGGTGTTAAAACTGCCTATCTACTTTCCCAGGCATTCATATCGGCGGAGATGCTTACCAATTCAAAGCCGTATATTGCAGGTCTTTTGATGGGACTACTTTCGCCATATATGCTTGCACCGATTTTGATTGGTATGGTATTTATCGCATTGGGACTTGTTGCGGAACTTTTCACGGTGCGAACGATTCAGCCGGAGAAGTGTTATTCGGTGAAAAAAGAAACGGGAAAACGAATCTAAAAAACTTAACACATCTGAAACGATGACGACCATAGCGATTCTTGGAGCGACCGGTTACACTGCCGTTGAACTCATCAAAATTTTGCTCCGGCATCCGCAGGTAAAAATTGTTGCCCTAACCAGTCGGGAAGAGAAGCGACCGGTCGGTGCCGTGCATCAATCGCTTGCCGGTCGGCTTGAATTGCCATTCGAAAACCTTACGCCGCAAGAAATTGCGAAACGTGCCGAATGCGTGTTTTGTTGTCTGCCGCACACCGCCTCCGCAAAGGTTGTTCCTGAACTCCTGCAAGGCGGAGCGAAAGTCATCGACCTCGGAGCCGATTACCGGCTCGATTCCGTCGAAGCCTTTGAAAAATGGTACGGCGAAAAACACCCTGACCCGGTACGAATCGGAAAAATCCCCTACGGACTGCCGGAACTGTTTCGAGACAAAATCGTCAGTGCCGACTTGGTTGCCAATCCTGGTTGCTATCCGACTTCCGCCATTTTGCCGCTCGTGCCGTTGCTCCAATCGGGTTGGATTGAACCGACCGACATCATCGTCGACTCCAAGAGCGGCGTGTCCGGGGCGGGACGAACACCGAAACTCACCACGCTCTACCCGGAGTGCAACGAAAGCATTGCGGCTTATGGAATCGGAACGCACCGACATCTGCCGGAAATCGAGCAGATTCTTTCGATGGGTAGCGGACAATCGGTCAAAGTGATTTTCACACCGCACCTCACGCCGATGGATCGCGGCATTTTGTCCACCACGTATTCCAAACCGGCGAAATCGGCGAACCAAGACGAACTGCTGGCGGTGCTACGCGAGTTTTACCGGAACGAACCTTTTGTTCAGGTGGTCGATCATCTTCCGGCAACGAAGGATGTATCGGGAACGAACTTTGTGCATCTGACGGTTCGTGTAACCGGCGGTCGGGTGATGACTGTGTCGGTTCTCGATAATTTGATTAAGGGGGCATCGGGAGCGGCGGTACAGAACTTCAATTTGATGTTCGGCTATCCCGAAACGACGGCACTGGTTTAGCCGGTGCTCCGCTTCCGGCATTTTTTTGGTACAATATCGATTATGAAGACTCTCAATGGTAAAGCACTTGCCGAAGAAATACGCCTCGAAATTACGGCGGAAACGGCAGCACTCAAAGCCGAGCGGGGAATCGTTCCCTGTCTCGTTGCGCTGCTCGTCGGCGATGACCCGGCAAGCCAGATTTACGTTAATAACAAGGAGAAAGCGTGTCAGCAAGTCGGAATCGAAAGCCGAATTCTCCGGCTTCCCGCGGCGACTACGACCGCCGAACTTTTGCAGCACATCGAAAAATACAATGCCGACGCGTCGGTTCACGGTATTTTGGTGCAACTGCCGCTCCCTAAAAGTTGCGACGAACTGCAAATTCTCGATGCGATTGACCCTAAAAAAGATGTCGATGCGTTTCATCCTGAAAACGTGGGACTGCTCTCGCAAGGCCGTCCTCGGTTTTTGCCTTGCACTCCTCACGGCGTTCAGCAACTGCTCGTTCGGAGCGGAATTCCAACGGCGGGGCAGCACGTCGTCATTGTCGGACGCAGCGATATTGTCGGCAAACCGATGGCACTGATGATGGTACAAAAAAGTGCCGGTGCAGACGCAACGGTAACAGTCGTCCACAGCCGAACGAAAAATCTTGATGAGTTGACCCGGCAGGCGGACATTTTGATCGTAGCGATGGGCAAAGCCAAATTTATTACCGGCAAAATGGTCAAGCCGGGAGCGGTCGTCGTCGATGTCGGCATCAATCGTTTGCCGGACGGTAAAATCTGCGGCGATGTAGATTTCGATACGGTGAAGGAAGTTGCCGGTGCGGTCAGTCCGGTGCCGGGCGGGGTCGGTCCGTTGACGATCACGATGTTGCTCCAAAACACGCTTACCGCCGCACGGTGAGCGTTGCGTTGCAGATGAGACAGCAAAAAATCAAACGGAGTTGCCCTTAAAACACCGAATGCCGTAATGGTTTTCTCACAAACGGCAAGGACTGAAAACCTTTTCACCTCTGCGAATTGCGGTGCTGGACAATTTTTGTTAGAATACCTGTATTATCGGCTTGCGTTTTAGCCATAAGACACAAGCGGGGGTTGCCATGCATCGAATTTGGACAGACAATCTGCGTTTTCGTTCGGAACTGTTACGGGATATTCGGCAGTTCTTTTATGACCGGAACTTTTGCGAAGTGCAAACACCGGTACTCTCTGCTGACACGAACGTAGATTGTTATCTCAATCCTCTTGCCGTTACGGAAAAATTGCTGCCGCTCAACCACCACAGCACAAGACAGTATTATTTACAAACGTCGCCGGAATTTGCTATGAAACGGCTCCTGGCAGCCGGCTTGGATCCCATTTTTCAAATCGCTCCTGTGTTCCGATTGGGAGACCGAGGGCGGTTACACAACGTCGAATTCACCATGCTGGAATGGTATCGCATCGGCGACAATTACCAGACCGGTATGTTTTTACTGGCGGAACTCATCCATTTTCTTTTCGATAAACATGGAATCGAACTCGGTGAAATTGGATATAGTACCTATCAGAATGTTTTTGAATCGGAAGCCGGAATCAATCCGCATACGGCAACGGCGGACGAATTACGGTCGATTTGCGATGACCGCCGCATTGTTTATCCCGATACAAATTGGGCAGATTCGACAGACGATTGGCTCGATTTGCTTTTTGCCGAAGTGGTGCAGCCGGCATTGGAATCGGTCATTATTTATGACTTTCCCGCCTCGCAATCACAGTTGGCAGAGATTCGGCAAGACGGCGAGCAGGCGGTGAGCGAACGGTTTGAACTTTTTTTGAGGGGACAGGAAATTGCCAATGGTTATCATGAAGTGCGAAATGCCGCCGAACTCCGGCAACGTTTTCGGAGGAGTCGGGAACGCCGGCTTACACGGGGACTGTCTTGGTTGCCCATCGACAGCCGGTTGTTGAACGTGATGGAACTCGGATTTCCGCAATGCAGCGGTACCGCCCTCGGTCTCGACCGGCTCCTCATGGTTATGCTCGATGCCGATACGATTGACGACGTGTTGACTTTTCCGATTGAAACAGCATAAAGGGAACCTCGAAAAACTTCCATTGCGCCCTTTGCGTTTTCCTTGCGTCCTCTGCGGTAAAATCTTAAACGCAAA
>Ga0082212_10010018_pt1 | contig 12174 bp, 8 predicted proteins | sample TergutNt197P3_FD_71548 | JGI IMG/M metagenome (GOLD analysis project Ga0082212, IMG submission 71548) | Neocapritermes taracua P3 segment gut microbial communities from Petit-Saut dam, French Guiana - Nt197 P3 | ecosystem: Host-associated > Arthropoda: Insects > Digestive system > Gut ... | reverse complement strand
AAAAAATGCGCTCCAGCTGTGACGCATCACGCACTCGCTAAACGGTCACACGCTTAACGACACTGCAAAAATATAGTAAATGATTGCGTATTAAGGAAATGGGTATTGCAAATCGTATATTGGGGACAAAAACAAAAATTGTCCCTTCTTATTATCAGATAGTTAAATCCTAAAAGGGGAAAGTTTTCGGGGAAAGAAATTTGTTTTAAATTAATTGCAAAATGCCTATATTTTGTTGTGTTTTTTTGCTTGGTTTTTTACACTTGCTTTCCTTTTTGTAATTCGAGTCTGGCACTTCTCCAATCATTTCGCAAAACTGAATATACCAAACTTTAAAATCTTTGTGTTTTATCGTAGTATCGGCATATTTACTTTTTTGAATATGGTACGCAAATTCGGCAATTTCCTTTTTGCTCATTTTACTTGAAGTCAAGTATTTTTCAAGTTCGGTGTATAAATTAACTTTTATCTTTACGTTTGCACGTCCTTTATATTCAGTGGTGAAACATTTCATCAATCTTGTGCTGTCAATTACCCGCTTCGGCCTGTCATCGCTACTGCCATTATTATCGGTTGTCGGTTTTCCTTGTGGTATTTCTTCAGGATTTAAAAAACGCTTAAAAACATTCTCAATTTTCAACCAGCATTCATCTCTTTTCTTTGTGTTTTCCCTGTGCTTGTTGGTATCCAATATACCACCTATTTTATTTTCAAAATCATGTATTTTGGCGTTTAGATCTTTCCATTCGAGAATCAAAGTTAAAAAATCTTCTTTGCTCATTCCCAAACTATCCTCTTTTTCTATTAAGTCTTTCCCTGTAAAATCATAGTAATAACCCTCTGCCCCATCTTCAAATGTTAGGTTTTCTTTCAACAACAGCCATTTATCATTAGCGTTGCACTCATGAATCATCCCATCTTCAAATGTTACATTTTTCCGTACACCAACCGTATAAATTGCATCGACTATATCACTTATATCCCGAATGGATAATCTGCTGTCTTTTTTTATATCTTCAATTCGCTGTATTGTTTTTTTTAGCGAGCAACCTACGTGCAGACATTCATCACAAATATCCGTTTTAATATCCTGTTTTTTACACTTTGTTGTCATATTATCAGTGCTTTATCTGACATGGATTTTATATTGCTACATAAGAGCAAATTTTAATCCCAATGCCTGCGAAATACTCAAAAATGTAGATAGCTGCATGTCAGTTTCTCCTTTTTCAAGCAGGGCGATGTACTCCCTTTTCTTTCCGACCTTTTCCGCAAGTTGCTTTTGTGTAATTTTTAGTTCCTTGCGGCGGTCTTTCAGTATTTCGCTGTAATACCAGTTCAATGCGCTTTCTTCAAATGCCACACGTGAAAGTGTGCCTTGCTTTCCGTAGCGCTCGTCAAAGTGTTCGTCTGCTCTTTTCAGTCTCGATAATTTTTCTTCGTTGAAATTCATAATATTTCCTCCTTTGCTATGATTGTTCTTGCTTTTTCTATTTCTCTTTTATATTGTTTGCTGTCTTTTTTAAGAAACGAATTTAACAGTACCACACGTTTTGCCTCCATGAAATTTGGATTATCGGTAGCTACCAACATCGTTCTATATTCATTTGTTCCAATGGAAACACGTACCTCATAAAATTCCGTATTTTGAATTTTCTTAACAAACAGTTCACTGACAATTTTTTGTGTCTGCATCAGTTGTATTGTATAATCGTATTTGTATTGTATCTTCCTGTCTAACGACTTGAAATACAACTCGAATTCATCCGTTTTGAAAACGTACCGAATAATTTCACTATTTATTTCCATTTTGCAAAAGTAATATATTTATTACAAATTTTCAACAATTATCATAAAAAATTATTTGTACATATTTTCCCAAGCCCTTTTCATCATTTCGGCGTGTTCCTCCTGTCTCACTTTGATATACTTCAAAAAAGATTTTTCTGTTTTATGCCCTGTAATCGACATAATCGCCAGTGTTGGCAAACCACGCTTGTACATATTTGTGGCAAAGCACCTGCGCCCTGTATGGCTTGTCACATGCTCCCATTTTTCAAACGTTTCGGTTACTGTCTTGCCGCCTATCGTTCGTGTCATTGTTTCCATTGAATTTATTCCGGACATCTTGCAGGCTTCTTTGATAAACTCATTAAACCGCTGGTTTGATATTATATCCGGCAAAGCAAAATCGTATTTTTCAAATATCTCCATAGCAACCGGGTGTACAGGAATTACAACCTTTGTGCCTGTCTTTTGCTGCCTGAAAGTTATAAAACCATCTTTTATATCCGCTTTTGCTACCTTTTCCAAATCTGAAAAACGGCTGCCTGTCCATGACAATAATAAGAACCAGTCACGAACACGATCAAGATGTGGCGATCCGGAAAAATCCGTATCCATCAACTGCTTCAATTCGGATTCGCTCAAATAGACATTATCAACCTCCTCCATAAACACATGGAAGCCGTTATAATGCTTTTCAGTATTATATCCCTGTCTGGTAGCTTCATTCAGTATTACCTTCAATACTTTTATGTGCTTGCCGATGTTGTTCTGAGCGTATGATTTTTTTTGCAGAAATTCGACGAATTTATCATAAAATTGTTGGTCTATCTCAGCAAATTCAAAATCTTTTTTGCGCAGGCTCTTTGCAAAATCTTTCAGCATATTTACTGATATGGGATACTGTTTAAGGCTATTCTTTGTCAGCAGTCTGCCGGTAGTCTTCTCTTTACGGTTAGGCGCTTCTTTGAGAAATTTATCAACGAATTGAAAGAATGTTTTTATTTCTGCTTCCGGTTCGTAGCGTTCCGGGTGCAATGCCTTGTTAATTTCGCTTTCAAGTATTTCGGATGTTAACGTTCTCCCTTTCATCAAATAAATATCCCTGATGAGGTTTTTCCTGTCGGTAACAGATTTGTCGAAGTTTTTCCGGTCGTGTTCGTCAATTAAAACACGTGCTTTGATTTTTTGCTGCTTTTCGTCCCATTTTTCCGGCAATACGGATATATCGCTCTTGTGGTTAAGTTGAAACTGCCTGCCGTCTCTTAGCCTGAAACGGACATTTGCCGACTTTGTTTTATCGTTTTTAGTAGTACGAATAAACGCTAATACTGATGCCATAGAATAATTGTTTATAATGGTGGCGCAAATATACAAAACTTGCGCCACATAAACGAAACATTATGCAATTATTTTGCAACAGAATAAAATCATTATTTTTCTATTTCATTGATATTGTGATTATATAAGATTTCAAAATATTTTCATCTGATTTTATGCAATTGCATTTGGTTAGTCCTTGTGAGACAACAAAATAAAACGCTAATAATCTTAATGTATGATTATTAGCGTTTTTTCATCTTTCCTATTGCGCGTTTAATATAGTCTGACCAATTGTTTTTCCTTCTAAATCCTTCACTACCAAGTCTAACTGATTGTTTTTTACAACACCTTTCAGTACTGTGGTATGTGCATTGGAAATGATCGGAAATTTGATATTTGAATCCGGTTCGGTTTTTAAGTAGCGATGGATATGACCGCACAACATGACATCCACCTTTGCTTCATTCAATATCGGGACAAATTTTTCCAATACTTCTTTTTGTCCATGCCACAGGTTTCTTCCGGGATTAGGGGGCATGTGGGCAATCACAACTCTGAATTTAGCTTCAGTAAAATCCTTCGATTTCACGGCTTCGGCAAGCCAGACTGCCTGCTCGGTACGATAGTTGTCATAGTCGGTTATTCCGCTGTATTCCAAGTCCGAATCCGGTTTATCTTCCCCTGTATCAAGAATCACAAAACAAACAGGCCCCTGTCGTACCAAAAAATACAGATGAGGTTCCTTAGGTGAGAAATAATGTTGGAACGAGGTTGCAAAAGAGCCACGAGTCTCATGATTGCCACGCGCATAGTACATGGGTATCTCTTTGGCAAACGCATTAACAGACGCATCCATAAATCCATTGAACAATCCGTCTTCATCATTCAAATGCGACACCATATCCCCGTTGAAAAAAACCATGTCGGTATTTTTGTAATCTGCAATGTTCAGCATCGCAGGAATATCATCTTCCCGCCCGTGAATATCGTTGACCATGATAAATGACGTTTCCTGTTTATTCCGGTTGTTGGTAGTGAAACTTAATGGTTCAGTCCCATAAACACTTGTGGCTACAACCTTTCCATAAATGATTTCCCAATTCTGATGATCGAGTACTTCCTGTGAATAAATCCGGTAGCGGTATTTTGTTCCCGGAGTTAAGCCGGTTAGCTTTACCGTGTGCACCAAAGAAGTATTTTTCACCCCGTTGGTCACATTAAAATATTTGGGGCGCTCCCGGTAATAAAAATTACTGTTATCGTCGGGAGCCATTTCCACCCAACCGATTGACGGTCTGCTAACCACCCATACAATGGTAACTTCCGTTTCCTTTAGATTCTGAAGGTAAGGTCCATGTTTGATAACAAAACCACTCTGAGCATAACTCAGCGCAAAAAAGCATAGGCAAACAGATACGGCAAATAATTTCTTCATACAAGTTTATTTTTTTAAAGATCTAATGATAATAATGTTTCCCCTTTGACATTCAACACGGTCAGTGTCATTTGTTTTCCCTGTTTGCGGAGTATGGATACCGTAGCGCCTTGTTCGTTATTGCCTCCACCGACAACTACCGGAAAATTATTGCCGTCTGTACCTTTGGGCATATAATTGAACCGATGTGTATGTGCATTCAGGCAAATATCAAAAGGAGCCTTGGCAAGGATACCGCCCCATTCATCGCGGCTTGGCACATAAGCGCCTTCGCGCATACCATACACCGGTATATGGTGTATCAATACACGTTTGGTTGCCGATTTGAACGCTTCGGATGCTATTTCGTTTTTCAGAAATTCCGCCTGATCTTTGCGGTATTGGGTAAAATCATTCAATCCGTAATATACCCACGTGCTGTCGGGCTTGTCTTCGCCGCAGTCGAGCAGTACGAAACGTGTGTCGCCTACATTGAAAGCCCCATACGAATGTCCGTCGAACATTCCCAGCAGATTCCACAAAAACGGTGAATAAGCGCCACGTGTTTCATGATTTCCTCGCACATAAATAGACGGAACTTTATCGGCGCCGATTCCCCTGCTGTAATGCGATATGGTGTTGAGGGCTATATCTTCGCTTTGCACATCGGCAATACAATCGCCGTTAAATATCACAAGGTCATACGGAATATCCTTGACTTGTTGATAGAGTTTGTCAAACAAAGGATAAATATCATGCAAGTCGTTGAAAATAACAGCCGTAAAATCCGCCTTTTTATCATCAAAGGTGGTAAAACTTGCCATATTGCCGACAGCGGTTTCGCCGAATTCCTTTTTATAAGGCTGATACAAGGTTATTTCACGCGAATAAATCCTGTAATAATATCGGGTGCCGGGTTTCAGTCCGGTTAAACGGATACGGTTAACGGTATTGTTGGCCACTGCTTCACCTTCTATCCATGTTTGCGCCCTCTGCATATTCAGGCTGTCCGTGCCGTATTCTACCCAGCTGTGGCAGGGAACGTTGGTAAGCCACATAATGGTCATGCCATCGGTAGCCGGATTTTGAAGATAAGCAGGTGTGCGGAAAATATTGGCTTTTTCGGTTTTCAGCCGTATATCGGCAAAAAGAGGCAAATGATCTGACGCCAATGTATTGAGTACGCGGGTTTGCCATACGGAATAGGTGTGCCCTTTGGGCGTATAGCCCAAAATGTAATCAATGGTACGGTTGGGTGTGTCGGAAGGTATGGTAAACCGTGCCGTGTCAGACAGTATTTCCCAGTTTTCCCTGAATGCCTGTATTACGGGCGATGATGGTCTTGCGTTGATATCGCCGGCTAAAATCACAGGCTTGTCAAAGTCCTTTACAGCCTGATCAATGATGGCTACCGAAGCCTGCCTGTCGTCCATAGTCAGTGAAAAATGCGTACAACAGAGTACATAACCCTTAAATTCTACCATCAACAACGATCGTGCTTCCTCGCTTCCCGGCAAGGGAATACGTTTCCACGAAACCGGTTTTTCTTTCGATAATACACCAATTCCATATTGCCCGTCATCATACGGAATGGAAGCGCCATACACCGGGTACATTGCAGTGAGACCGGCCAACCGCGCAAGCACATCCACGCCCTTACTCCGGTTGGTTACACTGTCCAATTCCTGCAACGCTACTACGTCGGGCGCTACACCGGTTATCACATCAGCTATTCGCTGATAATCAACAATACTATCCATCCCGCGACCATTTTGAATATTATAACTCATTACCCGGATGGTATTTTCTGTTTGCGGATAAAGTTGTGCATATCCTGCACAAATAAATACGGATAAACAGATATATAAGAATATCTTTTTCATATTATTTATGATGATTCATGAATATTTTGACTCTCTTTGATAATTTTATCAAATGCGATAAAATAAGAGGCTGTCATTAAAGCCTGCAAAATCGTTATTGCAGACTTTAAGACAGCCTCACTCTATTTTAATATCCCGGGTTATTAATTAATAATGTATTTTTGTTCATTTCAGCGCGAAGTATCGGCAAGAAATATGCTTTGTTATCCCATTCACGGGTTTCAAACACCTGATGTTTTACTTCAGGGATTTTTGCCGTAGTGTGATCGGGTTGCAATTTGTATTCGACAATCGCCTGGGTAACCTGTATATTATATGCTTCCGGGCCTATTACCCATCTGCGAACATCATAAAAACGATGATCTTCAAAACCCAATTCGATGCGTCGTTCGTTGCGATAACGCTGACGCAAGGCTTCTCCTGTTTCGGTTAGTGCAGGTAGTCCGGCGCGTCGGCGTACCATATTAATATATGTTTTGGCTTCATCTTCTTCACCCAGTTCCATACATGCTTCTGCATAATTGAGCAATATTTCGGCATACCTTGACCAACGCCAGGTCATCGTTCCTTTGAGTATATTCGGATCGCTTCCACTGATACCCGGATCGAGGTATTTACGCAAATAATATCCTGTATATGAACCATTCCAATCTTCAATAGGACTTTTTCTGGTATCTAATCCAAATCGAAGAACCATTTCATTCAAGGTAGGGCTCCACTCTTCCCATGTACCGGTTTGAACTCTATTATCAGGATCCAAAGCTTTTCCATCACTGGTACGTTCAATCCATTGTGCTTCGTTAAATAATATACTGGCATAAAAACGCGGTTCGCGATTCGAATATGGCACAGCTGCATGCTGAGGATTATTCCAGTCAAATTTTGTTCCATCACGCATTTCATAGGCATCCACCATATTACCAATGGGAGCATTTGTTCCCCAGCCATGATATCCGTTAGGCGAAGTGTAAAGGGTATAGTTTTGCGACATGGCAGGAGTGAAAAATTTAAAGAAAATATCTTCCTCAGTGGTACTGGATGTATATATTTCTGTAAGGTTCTGTGCGACAGAATCTCCCGGAGCAGGATCGGCTTTATACAGCGCGTATTTATTCATATCTATTACTGCTCTTGCTGCTGCTTTTGCAGCTTGCCAGCGTGTCAAACGATCATTGGCCGAAACAGATGTGTAGCGTATCAAGTCTTGATTACTGTATTCAGGAAATACAACGGTATTGTACAAGTCGCTGGCAGCATAGAGTAACACTCTCGATTTCAATGCTCTCGCAGCGCCTACGGTAGCACGACCGAAATTAACGCCCGAATTGTTTTCCGGCAATAATCTGATGGCTTCATCACATTCGTTTACAATAAATTTGACCGATTCTTCAAACGAACTGCGAGCCTTTTCAAAATCACTGTCCAACCCATAAACTTCATCAATGATTGGAACGCCGCCATACGTACCGACAAGATAGAAATACAGGTAAGCCCGCAGAAAATGTACTTCGCCCGACATACGGTCTTTCATCGTTTTCCCATCAATGAGATTGGTGCCAAACGGCACTTTCTCCACATTGTCGAAAAATATATTACAAAACCTGATGGTTTTATACAAATCGTCCCATGACCTGTTTCGTCTGAAACCCACAGCCGGTAAATTATCCTGGGTGATTCTTCCCCGATTGAAATCCAACGAACCGGCATTTCCCCTGTAATGACCTTCGTCTACTAAGTTAGATGTGTTTCGTCCATCGGTTAATGGTTCGTCCAAGCGAAAATATATATGGTTGATAAAGGTTTCGACCAATACCGGATCACTAAAAACAGATGTTTCGGAAAATTCGGTCAGAGGGGTTGTTTCTAAAAAATCAGAACACGAATTTGCTCCGATTACAAACAGCATTGCTAATATAAAATATTTTGCTTTCATACTATATTAAAAATTAAAGTTAATACCTAAGTTAAATATCTTATTCAACGGATAGGCCGTTGCAGAAGTGGTTTCCGGATCAAAATCCTTTATTTTTGTAAAAGTAAGCAGGTTCATTCCGGTGAAATAAATCCGTATGCCTTCTACATGAAACTTGCTTATCAGGGAAGCAGGTACATTGTATCCGACTTCGAGATTTTTCAATCTCAGGTAGTTTGATTCCTGGAGCCAATAAGTATTCTGATTATTCCGCCAATATTCGGCATACCGGTTCCATATCCTTGGTTTATTTGCATTGGGATTGCTTTCCGTCCAGCGACCTTCTACATTTCGTTTCAGGAAATTACCTGTTTCACCCTGCATCTCATAATAATCATATCGAACTGCTCCGGTTGCCCATTGTAAAAATGCAGACAGGTAGATGTTCTTGTAAGATAAATCCAAATTAAAACCTCCCGTATGCGTTGGAAGGTCGCTTTTGTAGATTCTAACCCTGTCTAATCCATCAATTTTGCCGTCACCATTCACATCTTCGAATATCACATCGCCGGGACGTGCTCCCGCCCAATGCGGATATGCATCTACTTCTGCCTGGGTATGAAATATCCCGATGGCTTTATAGTACAGAGAGGTATTCATAGGATATCCTGTTGATTGTTGGTATTCAGGTATGCCGGGCGTTTCGTCCCAGAATCTTATCTTGTTTTTATTAAAACCGAGATTTACGCTTGCCGAATAATGTAAGTCACCTATGCGATCAGCATAAGAAACCACAAATTCAAATCCCTTATTGACAACTTCGCCAATATTTTCGCGAGGCAACGTCAGACCGGTGGTAGCGGGTACTGAAGCATTACGTGTCCAAAGAATATTGGTACGTACATTGTAGAAATAATCGGCTTCGAAAGAGAGTTTTCCATTAAACATTTGACCGTCGAAGCCAATATTCGACTGGTTAGCCACTTCCCACGTAACTGATCTATTAGGGATACGTAACTCGTTCAACACTTTTTGCTCGTTGTTGAAATTAAAAGTGTACAATTGATTTCTGTTGGAGAGAAAACCATAACTTGCAAGATATTGATACGGGTCAATACGGTCGTTTCCGGTTTGTCCCCACGATCCCCTGATCTTGAAATGATTAAATACGGACAGATTATTTTTCCAGAAAGTTTCTTCTGAAATACGCCATCCCAACGATACGCCGGGAAAGAATCCAAACCGCGATTCTTTCTCGAAAATATAGGAACCATCATATCTCCACACAAATTCAAACAGGTATTTGCCTGAGAAATCGTAATTGGCACGTCCGAAATAATTCAACCGTGCATTAAGTGTTGCCTTACCGGTATTATTTTTTTCGGCGTCGCCCCCGGCAAACAGTTCATCAATTGCGTCGGAAACGAAGTATTTGCGAAATGCCTCAAAATCAAATGTCTCACCCGATCGTCGTTCCGTTCCGAAAAGCACTTTGATGTTATGTATGTTGTTGATACTTGTTGTATAGTTGACAAGCGCATTCATGGTTAAAACATTGGAGTCTTCCATACTTTGCGTCAACTCGGGACTTTCCACGCCTTTTTTTGAAACCATCAGTTCAGGTTGTCCGTTTGCGTCATACGAACTCCCATCCCAGTTATATATTAACCAGGGTTTTCTCCAAATTTTTCTGCTTTGAATTCTGCGGTCGTATGCAGCATTACCCGAAATCGTTAAACCTTTTACCCAAGGGACTGTTATTTCAAGTTTAGCGGCAGTTAACAATGAAAAAATCTTTGTTCTGTCATAACCTGTTTGGTCTGTAGTGATTGCTACAGGATTGTCTCCATCGGCGATATCGGGTCCGCTTTTCCCATTGGGCCATATTGCCGGTGAGTTGGGTCTGCCGCGTCGCAACATCGCAAAAATCGTACCGGCAGAGCGTATCGGATAATTACTGGTATTTTGCAATGCTGATACATCTACGCCATACTTTATATAATCACTTAATTTGCCGTCAAGATTAATCCGGAAATTTGCCTGGTTGTAGTAGGTAGCGCTGTTTTTATAGATAGCATCCTGAAATTTCCCGCCTGCTGAAATAAAATAATTAAATCGTTCCTGCCCTCCTCTGATTGTTAGTGTTCCGTCACGTTGTGGCGCTGCATATTTAAAGCAATCAGCGTACCAGTCGGTATTAGGATATTTCCATGGATCAGTAGCCATACCTGTGCGCCACTCGTTTATTTCGGCATCTGTGTATTTGGGCGCCAAATTCAGGTAATGGTTGATTTCGTTCAACATCTGCATATAGGTCGGAGCATCAATGCAGTCAGGAATCACAGTCGGCGTACTGCGTCCCTCGTTGTAAGTAAAACTCACTTTTGATTTTCCCTGTAAACCTCGTTTGGTGGTTACAAGTATCACACCGTTAGCAGCCTGCGCCCCATAGATTGCTGCTGAGGCATCTTTCAAAACAGTGATATTTTCAATGTCGGCTGAGTTGAGCCGTTCCAGACTTCGTCCGGCAATGCCATCTACAACAACTAAAGGGCTATTGTTACCCAATGTATTGGCGCCACGCACCCGAAGAGTTCCATTATCACTTCCCGGTTCGCCCGATCGTGTTACGACCACTAAACCCGGTAGTCTCCCAACAAGTGAGTTGGTAAGGTTAGTGGTTGGAACCGCCATAAGTTTATCGCCTAAAACTGAAGCTACCGAACCCGTAACTGTTGCTTTTCGCTGGGTGCCATACCCGACGACCACCACTTCTTCCAGACCTTGTGTGTCTTCCCGCATCGTAACATTAATTGTACGTTGATTACCGACAGGAATTTCCTGAGGTAAAAAACCAACATACGAAAAAATCAGTACTGCCTGTCCGCCTGACACCTGAAGAGAATATTTTCCGTCCTGGTCAGTAATCGTACCGGTCGTAGTACCTTTCACCTGCACATTAACTCCAATCAAAGTTTCACTGCTTTCGTCTATGACCGTACCTGTCACTAAGCCGCTTTGGCCGAAAACCATTGGGGCAAATAATAACAGCAGAAAACCGATTCCTGTTGAAATGCTTTTTCGTAAATAAAAATTAATTTGTTTTTGCATAAAATTGTTTAAATATTTAATGATTAAAAAAAAATAAAATTTGATACATCGCTGATTTTGATTTGTTTTGATTATATACTTCATAGGCAAAAAAATAATGATTTGTTTATTAAATTAATTGATTTTTTAAAATCGCGGGCAAAAGTAGAGATATTTTGTTACGAATATATTATGAAAAAATATAAAAATTATTACAAAAAAGACACCAAATTGTTGCGAAAATATTTATTCTGCATAAGCTCAAGTTCTTATTTAGTTCAACATGCTTTTACTGTTTTATAATAAGTCGTTTTGTCGTACAAAAAAGGACGTTTAATTTATTCACTTTTTAAACGCCTCAAGCTCAGGCAAAATCTCAAAATAATGTATTGCCTGACACTTTCTTTTCCATCTAATACGCTAACAATTAGATGTAAAATAAAAATCTCAAAAAGTGATTGTTTTTTTAAAAAAAATCGTAATTTTGCACAAATTAAACGTCCGATTAAATTAATCATTCCTTAGCATTTGTAACCACGATAAACTGATGAAAATTGAGAATGGTAGGGGCGCAGGGTTTACGTCCAATGATGAATAATGAAAGCGCGTTAGCGCTTAGGCTGTATGCTATATGCCCATACGTTGTTTTGTAATGCTTTGTTTCCCTTTTACCTAAACAATTCTCCCAAGGTTGCATCTAAACGATTGATATCGTCGTCCGTTGTGTCCCACGAGGTGACGAGGCGTATTTCGCTTGCTTCTTCGTT
>Ga0082212_10010017_pt1 | contig 12174 bp, 24 predicted proteins | sample TergutNt197P3_FD_71548 | JGI IMG/M metagenome (GOLD analysis project Ga0082212, IMG submission 71548) | Neocapritermes taracua P3 segment gut microbial communities from Petit-Saut dam, French Guiana - Nt197 P3 | ecosystem: Host-associated > Arthropoda: Insects > Digestive system > Gut ... | reverse complement strand
ACATTGGCTTAACTGATGGCCTTACTTTCATAATGGAATAAACCTCCTATTTACTTCGCCAAGTGATCCTGCCGCGAGTCAAGTCATAAGGAGACATCTGTACCGTTACCTTGTCACCCGGAAGGATCCGAATAAAGTTCATACGAAGCTTTCCGGAGATATGCGCCAAAATCGTATGCCCGTTGCCTATGTCAACATGGAACATAGTGTTAGGCAGCGAATCGACTACTATTCCTTCAAGCTCGATCATGTCGTCCTTCGCCATTCTTACATACCTCCTTCTGTTTCTCCGTGGTCGGCGGCGTATTGCGCCATTGTCCGCCTGATTTCATTGTTCGTGACCTTCTCGCCGCCTATAAGCTTTGCGGCGATCTGACCGCCGGCTTTACCCTCCAACTTCAAGTGCTTATTCTTTTTGCGTTTCGGCTTTTCGACCCTTCGACCCTTGCCGTCGGCAAGCAGCGAGTACTCGTCTTCCGTTCCAACGATCAGAAAGCGTTTGCCTTCGTCGCGGCCGTTTAATGATATAACGACGTCCGCTTTTTCAATTCTCATGGCATTCCCTCGCAGATGGTCAGTATTTCCGGCTCGCTTTCAGTTATCAGGATAGTGTTCTCATAATGAGCGGAGTTTCTACCGTCGGCCGTTACGACTGTCCAACCGTCGTTGAGTATCCTTATTGCAGCGTCTCCCGCGTTTACCATCGGTTCAATTGCCAGCGTCATGCCGGGCAGTAAACGGGGGTCGGCTTTTTTTCTCGGGAACTCGATATAGTTTGGAACTTCCGGAGGCTCATGCATTTTGGTCCCGATACCGTGTCCGACATACTCCCGGACGACCGAATAACCGTTTTCCTCCGCATATTGCTGGATTGCTCCGGAGATATCGGACACCCTGTATCCGGTACGTGCGAATTTCAGTCCGGCATAAAAGCATTCCCTTGTGACTTCTATAAGCTTTTCCGATTCCGCGCTGCCTTTGCCCGCAACAAATGTTGCGGCGCAATCTCCAATAAAGCCGTTCTTTACCGCGCCTATGTCGATGCTGACGACGTCGCCTTGGGTAAGTTTTCGGGATGATGGTATTCCGTGTATAACCTGTTCATTCACCGACACGCAAATATTTGCCGGGAATCCATTGTATCCCAGAAATGCGGGAACGGCTCCTTGTGAGAGTATAAAGTCGCGCACCTTTTTATCGATACTCTGGGTCGTTGCGCCGACCGTTACCATTTCCCATGCGACTTGCCGGGCTGCCGCGGCAATTTTTCCGGCACGGCGCATAAACTCTATCTCCCGCGCGGTTTTTCGCTTTATCATGCATAAAGTCCATTCTTTCGTATTACTCTATGCACAAATCGCCCATGATAAAGAATGGACTTTTTTGTGCATCAACTCGCGATTCCCCGCGGGGGGAGCGATTGGCACATTTCCCGGTATAGCGTGTTTTTTCGCTATATTCCCAACACTTTGTATACTATAGCGGTAGTATCCGCAACGCTTTGCTGGCTTTCCGCCATCTTTAATTTACCCTGAGCCTTGTAATAATCCTCAAGCGGCGCGGTTTGCTTGTGAAATGTCAGAAGCCTGTTGCGAATTGTCTCAGGCTCGTCGTCTGCCCTTATTATTAGCGCGGCGCCGCAAGCATCGCAGACGTTATCTTTTTTCGGCGGATTCGCCGTAATATGGAATGTCGCTCCGCAGGTTGGACAGACGCGTCTGCCGCCGAGCCGTTGAATTATCTCTTCGTCCTTTACTATTATAGACAAGGCGACGTCTATCAAAATCCCCTGCTCATCCAGCGCCGCTGCCTGCGCGATAGTCCTTGGCACCCCATCGAGTATATACCCGTTTTTGCAGTCAGGCCCGGCAAGGCGTTCTATTATAACTCCGATGATGATATCATCCGGGACAAGCTCGCCGGCGTCCATAAACGACTTAGCTTTCAGTCCGATCGGCGTACCCGCTTTTACCGCTTCACGCAGCATATCTCCGGTGGATATCTGTGGGACGTCAAGTTTTTTTGACAGAATATCCGCTTGGGTTCCTTTTCCCGCGCCCGGCGGGCCTATAAGTATCAGCTTCATGTGTAAACCTCCTATTCAAGAAAGCCTTTGTAATGTCTCATAAGCAGTTGTGACTCAAGCTGCTTGATCGTCTCCAGCGCCACGCTAACAACAATGATTATCGATGTACCGCCAAGCGATATACCAGAACTTGCCGCTGTGTCTGAGAAATGGCTTATGAGTATGGGCGTTATCGCGATTATCGCGAGATACATCGCTCCAAACAGCGTGATTTTTGTTAAAACCTTCTGGATGAATTCGCTTGTAGGCTTTCCCGCGCGAAAGCCCGGTATAAAGCCGCCGTTTTTCTTGAGGTTATTCGCTATTTCAATGGGATTGAATTGCACTGTTGAATAAAAATATGAGAAAAATACGATCAACAGAAAATATAGGGTCGCATATGGGAGGCTGGTCGTGTCAAACACCCTCATTAACCAGCCGTCCGACCATTTCGGCACAAATACTACGATCGTTGCCGGTATCGACGCTATTGACTGTGCGAAGATGATTGGGAGGACGCCTGACATATTTACTTTCATTGGAAGATGGGTCGACTGCCCGCCGTACATCTTTCTGCCGACGACGCGTTTTGAATACTGGACGGGTATCCTTCGCTCCGAATTATTTACGACAACGATAAGCACAACTATCGCCAGTGCGCCAAGCAGCATGAGAACGTAAATCCACCATTTTGACGGATCGTCGAGAACAGACCTTATCATCGTCCCGACCTGCGTCGGGAACCGTGCCACAATGCTGACAAAGAGGATAACGGAGATGCCGTTTCCTATACCGAATTCGGTTATCTGCTCGCCCATCCACATCAGCAATGCACTGCCTGTCATAAACGTAGCGACGATCACGAGCGGAACCCAGAAACCTGTTGCGGTTGGGTTAAGCATTTGATTGTTGCTTATTAGGACGTAATAACCGTACCCTTGGAGAGCCGCAATGCCTACGGTGGAATACCGCGTCACTTTCTCCAGTTTTTTCTTGCCCTCTTCGCCGCCTTCTTTCTGGAGACGTTCGAGTGCGGGTATCGCGACTGTAAGCAACTGGATTATGATCGACGCGTTAATATATGGCTGTATCGACAGCGCGAAAATCGACGCGCGTTCAAGCGCGCTGCCGGACATAGTGTTAATAAGACCAAGTACAGTATTGTTAAGCGACGTGAAGTACGCGCTCAGAAGAGCGGTGTCGACGTATGGAACGGTTACCGCGTTTCCTAACCGATAAAGCAAGATCATGAACATCATGAAGAGAAGTTTTTTCCTTATTTCATCGACTTTCCACGCGTTGCGAAGCGTTGAAATCACGTTAAACCACCTCGGCCTTTCCGCCGGCCGCTTCAATTTTTCGCTTCGCCGACTCGGAGAACGCAGATGCTTTGACCGTAAGTTTTTTGGTCACTTGTCCGTTCCCAAGTATTTTGACGCCGTATTCGCATTTACTCAGCACACCGGTTTCCAAAAGATCCTCCGCCCCGACAGTGGCTCCGTCCGGGAATCTGTTTAGCGCCGCGACATTGATTGCCGTGAGCGGTTTTGCGAAAATATTGTTAAATCCTCTTTTTGGAACGCGCCGCGCAAGCGGCATCTGTCCGCCTTCAAAGCCGATCCTTGTTCCGCCGCCGCTACGGGACTTTTGTCCCTTATGTCCGCGTCCCGCGGTTTTTCCATTACCGGTTCCGTGTCCGCGACCCTTGCGTTTTTTTGCGTGGGTCGAACCATCTGCGGGAGAAAGCTCGTGTATATACATAGCTCACGTCCTCCTTACTCTTCCGTTACCGAGATCAGATATCCGATCTGCGCGATTTTCCCTCTGGTCTGCGGATTATCGGGCTGGAGCGTTTCGCTGCCGATTTTTGTAAGTCCGAGGGATTTGGCCGTCGCAATGTGTTTATCACGCCTGCCGCTTAAACTCTTTACGAGCTTTATCTTCAAATTCGCCATAAATTACTTTTCATTCCTTTCGCTAAGGCAGAAGACTAAATAGATCAAATCGGAAAACTACGTAATCCTCGTCTCCTAGCCCCTGACGCCTAACTCCTAGCCCCTGTGTTAACTATCCAATTATCTCTTCTATGGTTTTCCCTCTCGTCTTTGCGACCTGCGCCGCATCGCGCAAAGATTTGAGACCTACCATGGTGGCTGCGACGACGTTCTGAGGATTATTTGAGCGCAGGCACTTTGTCCTTATGTCGGATATGCCGGCCGCCTCGACCACAGCGCGAACAGCGCCGCCAGCGATAACTCCGGTACCCGGAGGGGCTGGTTTTAAAAGGACTCTGCCGGCGCCAAATACGCCTATAACCTCATGCGGTATGGTGCTTCCGGAGATTGTCACCGTGGTGACGTTTTTCTTCGCGTCCTCAATTCCCTTGCGGATAGCCTCGGACACTTCGCCGGCTTTACCAAGCCCGAATCCGACCCGGCCTTTACCGTCGCCTACGACGCATAGCGCCGCGAACTTGAAAATACGTCCGCCTTTTACCGTTTTCGAGACACGGTTCAGGGAAACGACTTTCTCGGTAAACTCTGACTGTACTTCTTCTTTCCGGTTATCTTTTCTGCCGTCTCTTCTGTTATTGCTGTAAGCCATGTTGTTTCCTCCTCCCCGTTAAAATTTCAACCCACCCTCGCGGGCGGCTTCTGCGAGTTCTTTGACACGTCCGTGGTAGATATATCCGCCACGGTCAAACACGACGGTTTCGATGCCCTTGGTCACAGCGCGCTCTGAGATCATTTTCCCGACTTTACGCGCGGCTTCTTTATTGGAACCCGAACCTTCAAAGGCCTTTTCGACTGACGATGCGGAACAAAGCGTCGTTCCCTTTGTGTCGTCGATGATTTGGGCATAAATGTGTTTTTCACTTCGGAACACGTTGAGTCTGGGACGTTCCGGCGTGCCCGAAATCTTGCTTCGTACTCTCTTATGGCGCTTCCTGCGCTGCGCGCTTGTATCCGGTTTCTTAATCATTTTTAGGCACACCTCCTTTTATTTTACGCCGGTCTTGCCTTCTTTGCGGCGAACGACCTCATTTGCATATTTGATCCCTTTTCCCTTGTATGGTTCAGGCGGTCTTTTTTTCCTTACGTCAGCCGCGAACTGACCGACCTCCTGTTTATCGACGCCGCTTATTATTACTTTATTCGGTGTGGGTACATCAATAGCGATACTGTCTGTTTCTTCGACTATCACCTGATGAGAAAAACCCAGATTCATAACGAGCTTTTTGCCCTCTTTTGCAGCTCTAAACCCAACTCCATTTATATCCAGTTCTTTCTTAAACCCGTCGGTCACGCCTATGACCATGTTGCTTACAAGCGAACGTGACAGCCCGTGCAAGCTGCGGTGACGCGGTATGTCGGACGGGCGGGTCACATTTATCACCGCGCCGTCAATGTTAATTCCGATTTCAGGGCTTATAGCTCTTTCCAGCGTCCCTTTCGGACCTTTAACTGTGACAACGTTCGTTTCCGATATTTTTATATCCACTCCCGCCGGTATGGTTATCGGAGTTCTTCCAATCCTCGACATATTGATCAGCCTCCTTACCATACAAACGCAAGGACTTCGCCGCCGACATTAGTCTCTCTGGCTTTTTTGTCGGTCATTACGCCCTTGGATGTCGATATTATGGCGATGCCCAGTCCGCGCAGCACATAGGGCAATTCATCGGCGCCTGCATAAACACGCAAGCCGGGCTTTGAAACGCGACGCAAACCCGCTATGGCCTTTTCAGTCCCGTTGTACTTAAGCGTCACCTTAATAAGGCCTTGTACACCGTCGTTAATGAGCTGGTAATTCTTGATATAACCCTCTTGCAGCAGAATCTCCGCGATCGCTTTCTTCATGTTTGAAGCGGGGATATCGACTGTCGCGTGTTTTGCCGAACTCGCGTTTCTGATACGTGTAAGCATATCGGCAATGGGGTCGGTTATTTGCATGTTGCTTTCCTCCTTGTCGTCGTCGCGGACTCCGCTAAGTCTCGCCGGCGCGTTTGCGCGACAGCTCGCTTGCTGCGTCGCTTATCCTTTCCAGACACGCCTCGCTGCGTTGGGTTCGCATTTGGGAAAGATGCGATGAGACTATTGCCATAGAGCATTCCGCATTAATGGTGAGGTTTCGGCGCCGCGCGCCGACCTTTCATCATCAGTTTTTACCATGAAGCTTTACGGACGCCCGGGATCTGCCCTTTATATGCAAGATTGCGGAAACATATACGGCAGACGCCATAGTCGCGCAGATATGCATGCGGGCGGCCGCAGATTTTGCAGCGGTTGTAGCGGCGGGATGAGAATTTTGGTTCCCTCTGCTGTTTTAAGATCATCGCTTTTTTAGCCATTTCCCTTCCCTCCTAAGCTTGAATGAACGGGGCGCCCAGATACGTCAGCAATTCACGGGCTTCCTCATCTGTTTTCGCAGTTGTGCATATCACAATATCCATACCGCGGATCTTTTCGATCTTGTCATAGTCTATTTCAGGGAAAACAAGCTGTTCCTTGAGGCCCAGCGCATAGTTGCCGCGACCGTCGAACGAGTTGCCGCTGATGCCGCGAAAGTCGCGCACGCGCGGCAGCGCAACGTTTAACAGCCTGTCCAGAAATTCCCACATTCTATCCTGCCTGAGCGTCACTTTTACGCCGACCGGCATACCTTCACGCAGCTTGAAGTTCGCGACAGATTTGCGGGCCCTTGTAACGACAGCCTTCTGTCCGGTTATTGTCGATATGTCTCTGACAACGGCCTCGATAGCTTTGGCGTTGTCGCGCGCATCTCCACAGCCAACATTGACTACTACTTTCTCGACCTTGGGTACCTGCATGATGCTCTTGTAGCCGAATTTTTTCATCAGCGCGGGAGCGGCCTCTTCCATATACTTTTTCTTCATTCTTGTCATAATGGCCTCTCCTAAATTTCAGCGCCGCACTTCTTGCAGACGCGAACTTTTTTACCATCGTCTTTAAAGAGGTGTTCCGGCTTTGTAGGCTTATCGCACTTTGGGCAGACGCGCATGAGCTTGCAGGCGTAAATCGGCGTTTCCATCGTTATGATCCCGCCGGGCTCGCCCTGCTTGCGCGGTTTTACATGCTTTTTTGCAACGCTGACGCCTTCCACAATGACTTTGCCCGCTTTTGGGTCGACGCTCATGACTTTGCCCTGCTTGCCTTTATCCCTGCCGGACAGGACAATTACCGTATCGTTCGTTTTAATGTGCATTTTGAGCCCTCCCTATATAACTTCGGGAGCCAGCGATAGGATTTTCATATAATCCTTGTCGCGGAGCTCACGGGCCACGGGGCCGAATATACGTGTGCCTCTGGGGTTTTTATCCTCTCTTATGAGGACGGCGGCGTTCTCGTCAAACCTTACATATGTACCGTCGGCGCGGTGGACGCCTTTAGCGGTGCGGACAATGACGGCCCTGACGACTTCGCCTTTTTTTACTGTACCGCCCGGAGCGGCTTTGCGGACAGAGGCAACGATAACGTCGCCTATACTGCCGTATTTCCTTCCGGAACCGCCCAGTACACGGATACATTTTATCTCCTTGGCGCCGGTATTGTCGGCAACCTTCAGAAATGTTTCCTGTTGTATCATTCTTTGCTGCCTCCTCTACTTCGCCTTTTCGATTATCTCTACAAGCCTCCAGCGCTTATCCTTTGACAGCGGGCGCGTTTCCATGACACGGACCTTGTCGCCGATGCCGCAGTCATTTTTCTCATCGTGCGCTTTGAGCTTGTATGTTCTCTTGATTATTTTTTTATAAAGCGGATGCGGCACCCGGGTCTCGACCGCAACGACGATAGTTTTGTCCATTTTGTCGGATACTACCTTTCCGACCCTTGTCTTCCGTCTGGATGTTCTGTTCTCGCTCATATGACTTAACCTCCTGCCTGCTCAAGCTGCTTCTGGCGAATAACTGTCTTGACTCTGGCAATGTCCTTTCTGACCTGGGATATCCGGATCGGGTTGTCAAGCTGGTTCGTCGCGTGTTGCATTCTCAAAAAGAAGAGGTCTTTCTTAAGTCCTGTGAGCTTTTCTTCAAGCTCGCCGGGGCTGAGCATTACTACCTCGCTTGCCTTCATCCTATTCACCCCCCGTAATTACTGCCTCGCGTTTGATAAATTTAACTCTACAGGGCAGCTTGTGTCCCGCAAGGCGGATCGCCTCACGGGCTACTTCCTCCGTAACCCCGGCAATCTCAAATAACACTCTGCCGGGTTTCACAACGGCCACCCAATATTCGGGCGAGCCTTTTCCCGAACCCATTCGTGTCTCCGCCGGTTTTGACGTTACCGGCTTATCCGGGAAAATCTTGATCCATACTTTACCGCCGCGTTTTGAATAACGCGTCATCGCGATACGGGCGGCTTCGATTTGGTTCGACGTTATCCATGCGGGTTCCATGGCTTGCATTGCGTATTCGCCGTATGTTATCGTGTTTCCCCGCGTGGCCTTGCCCTTCATGCGGCCCCTTTGCACCTTGCGGTGTTTGACTCTCTTCGGTAAAAGCATCAGCTAACGCCTCCTTCTCTCGGAGTATACGGCGCCGGCCTTCCACCGCCCAATCCCTGACTCTGGCCCTGTGGGGCGCGGTTGTAGCCGCCTTGCGAGCCTTGGGGTCCGCGTCCGCCTCTGTTGTCGCCGCCGCGTCCGCCGCGTCCGGTGCGGTCGCCGCCGCGGTCTCCTCTGTCACGCCGCTCTCTTGGCGGACGTGAAGTATCCATAGTCCTCGGAGTCGTGCGCAGCGTTTGGCTCAATATTTCGCCGTTATATACCCATACCTTTACGCCTATGCGCCCATAAGTCGTTGCGGCTTCCGCGAAACCATATTCAATGTCCGCCCCGAGCGTCTGCAGCGGTATCGTACCCTCGTGATATGTCTCGCTTCTCGCGATCTCAGCCCCGCCGAGCCGACCGGAAACCATTACCTTTATTCCGCGTACGTTAAGCCTCATGGCTCTGCTCATAGCGTTTTTCATCGCGCGGCGGAATCCGATGCGTTTTTCCAGCTTGGCCGCGATACCTTCCGCGATAAGCTGGGCGTTTGCATCCGGGTTTTTCACTTCGACTATCGAGAGCGCCACCGGCTTGCCTATCCTTTTCTCGATATCGAGGCGGAGCTTCTCTATTTCCGCGCCGCCCTTGCCTATAACGACGCCGGGGCGGGAGCAGTGTATGAATATCCTGACCTTGGCGTTGTCGCGCTCGATCTCTATCTTCGGTACACCGGCGGAAAACAGCAGTTCCTTTAAATATTTGCGGATATTATAGTCCTCAATTATCAGATCGCCCACTTTGTCCGCGCGGGCATACCACCGTGAATCCCAGTCCTTAATAACGCCAACTCTAAATCCGTGTGGATTAACTTTTTGTCCCATAGCTCTCCCTCTATTCCATTTCCGCCACAACGATGGTGATGTGCGACGTTCTCTTGTTTATACGATAGGCCCTGCCCCGCGCTTGCGGCCTTATCCTTTTGAGTATGGGCCCAGGGTTTGCGTACGTCTCGGAGACGTAGAGGTTTTCGGGATCCATATCATGATTGTTTTCCGCGTTTGCAACAGCACTGTTAAGGAGCTTAAGCATAAGCTCGGAGGCTGCTTTAGGCGTCTGCATCAAGATCGCCTTTGCCGTTTTTGCGTCCTTGCCTCTAATTAGGTCGCAGACTATCTTAACCTTGCGCGGCGAGATACGCGCGTATTTCAGATGCGCTTTCGCTTCCATATATCGTACGCCTCCTTATCTTGACGTTTTACTGCCGGCATGCCCGCGATAGGTGCGCGTGGGAGCGAATTCGCCGAGCTTGTGGCCGACCATATCTTCGGTGATATACACAGGCACGTGCCGCCTGCCGTCGTGGACAGCTATCGTATGCCCGACGAACGAAGGGAAAATCGTGCTGGCGCGGGACCATGTTTTTAGCACCTTTTTCTCGCCCGACGCGTTCATATCATCGACCCGCTTAATAAGTTCCGGTGCGGCAAATGGGCCTTTCTTAACACTTCTGCTCATAGAAACCTCCGATTTATAATGCATTATTCATAATGTATTATGAATAATTTATATGTGCCTGAACTGTGGAGCATTAAAGCCGCACAATCGTTTTCCTCAATCTACACTCTACATTTACTTCTTGCCGCGGCGTTTTACGATGTATTTGTCGTTGGGGTTTTTTGCCTTACGCGTTTTATATCCGAGCGTCGGCTTGCCCCATGGGGTGACCGGCCCCGGCCGGCCTATCGGGCTTTTTCCCTCGCCGCCGCCGTGCGGGTGGTCGACAGGATTCATTACCGAGCCTCTCACTGTCGGACGGATACCCATGTGCCGTTTGCGCCCTGCCTTACCAATATGGATATTTGCGTGGTCTACATTCCCGACCTGCCCGATCGTTGCCATACAATTGCTGCGGACAAGCCTGTACTCGCCGGATGGAAGCCGGATTTGGGCCATAACGCCTTCTCTTGCCATGAGCTGTGCCGCCGTTCCCGCGCTGCGAACAAGCTGCGCACCCTTGCCCGGATGCAATTCAATGTTATGAATGACTGTTCCGACCGGAATTGATGTTATTGGAAGCGCATTGCCCGGCTTTATGTCCGCATCTTTCGATGATATGACCGTGTCGCCCGTTGACAAACCTACCGGAGCGAGGATATACCGGCGCTCACCGTCAGGGTATTCGATCAACGCGATATTCGCGGAACGATTCGGATCATATTCCAGACGCAAAACCGTGCCCGGAACATCCTGTTTATTACGTTTAAAGTCGATGATCCTATATTTTCTGCGGTTGCCGCCGCCCCTGTGGCGAACGGTTATACGACCATAGCTGTTGCGCCCGGAGTGTTTCTTAAGTACTTGCGTCAGACCGCGTTCAGGCTTTGCTTTTTTATCTATCCCGTCGAATCCGGAAACGGACATATGCCTTCTCGACGGAGTAGTAGGCTTATACGTTTTAACAGACACTATATTTCCTCCTAAACTATACCATGCCTTCGAAGAATTCTATGGTTTTTGAACCGTCCGTCAGTTTGACTACGGCCTTTTTCCAATCGCGTCTGCAACCTTCGGGATAGCGGCCGACACGCTTCTTCTTACCTTTCATATTCAGTGTGGTGACTTTGTCGACCTCAACGCCGAATATCTCCTCGACTGCTTGTCTTATTTCGACTTTGTTAGCGTCGCACGCGACCTCAAAAACGTATTTTTTCAGATCCAAATGCTCCATCGACTGCTCTGTGATGATCGGGCGCAAGATAATATCATAAGCCGTCCTCATTACGAGTACACCTCCTCAATCGCCGGGAGCGCCGCTTTATCGACCACAAACGTCTTTGCGTCCATGATGTCATATGTGTTCAGCAGCGTCGCGAACGTTGTCTTGATGCCGGGGATGTTTCTCGCGCTGAGTACAACATTCTCATTTACCTCGGGCGTAACGATAAGCGCCTTGCCGGAAACACCGACCGCATCCAAAAATCCTTTGAATTTTTTAGTCTTTATTTCGTCCATTTCTATGCCGTCGACAACGATTATCGAATCTTCGGCAACCTTAAGCGAAAGCGCCGATTTGAGCGCAAGCCGTTTGAGTTTTTTGTTGAGCGGGTAGCGGTAGCTTCGCGGTTTCGGTGCAAACGCGACGCCACCGTGCGTATAATGCGGTACTCTGGTCGAGCCTTGGCGCGCCCGGCCGGTTCCCTTTTGACGATATGGCTTGGCGCCGCCGCCGCGTACTTCCGCGCGCGTCAACGACGACTGAGTGCCTTGGCGTTTATTTGCGAGATGGTTCTTGACAGCCGAGTGGATCGCTGTGATATTCGGGTCTATGCCGAAAACCGCTTCGGAGAGCGTCACTTCGCCGACGACCTCACCTTGCATATTGTATAATTTACTTTCTGGCATCAAACTCTCCCCTTCCTAAGCGTTCTTGACCGTGTTTTTAAGGTAGACGATACCGCCCTTTGGACCGGGTATTGCACCTCTCACAGCGATCATGTTGAGTTCGGGGTCCACCTTCACAACGTCAAGGTTTTGGACGGTTACTTGCTCCGCGCCCATCTGCCCCGCGCCGATTTTGCCTTTGAAGATGCGGGACGGAT
>Ga0082212_10010016_pt1 | contig 12176 bp, 6 predicted proteins | sample TergutNt197P3_FD_71548 | JGI IMG/M metagenome (GOLD analysis project Ga0082212, IMG submission 71548) | Neocapritermes taracua P3 segment gut microbial communities from Petit-Saut dam, French Guiana - Nt197 P3 | ecosystem: Host-associated > Arthropoda: Insects > Digestive system > Gut ... | reverse complement strand
CGCCGTCGCCCTGGGGATGGGAATAAAATATACAGCCGCCCTGAAAGGGCAAGGGAACATGGCACAATCATTAGCGAAAATAATCATTCACATTGTTTTCAGTACGAAAAATCGTGAATCTCTCTTGTCGCCGTCGATACGGAACGACCTGTTCGCCTACATCGTGGGAATATTGAATTCTCTGGATTGTGTAACATTGGTGATAAATGGAACAGAGGATCACATTCATCTGATGACCGTAATGTCGAAAACGATTTCGTTGTCCAAAATGATGGAAGAATTGAAGGGCGGTTCTTCCCGATGGATAAATTCTCATAATGAAAAACAGAAAAATTTCGCATGGCAAGCGGGTTATGGAGCATTTTCCGTCAGCGAGTCGCAAATTCCGAATGTCATGAATTACATCAATGGACAACAAGATCATCATCGTAAAACTACATTTCAGGACGAACTGATTATGTTGTTGAAAAAACATAAAATTGAATTTGATGAGCGATATTTATGGATGTGATTGCCTTGCCCCTTACAGGGCGGCTGTATTTTTTTATTCCAGTACCCAGGGCGACGACGGCTTCGCCTTTGCCCTGGGCTGATATGCTACGGCCTTTCAGGCCGTCTAAAATGTACAAACTCCAGGCGCAGGCGTCCTCGCCTGCGTAGATAATCAGAGGCACGAAACCAAGGGCGATGGGGCGGGTTTCAAACCCGCCCCCGCATTTTTTATAGTTTAAAAACTTTTTCCGCGTTCGATTGAAAGAGTTTTTTCTTATCTGCGTCGCTGATAGGAAAATTATCCGTCATTGTCACTTCATCGAGAACATATTGATAAGGGTAATCCATCGCATAGAGCACGCGGTCAATCCCAAGCACTGATATGCACATCGTTATAGCGGGCGCCCATGGCAGTCCGCTGGTCGTGATATAGATATTTTCCTTCATGTAATCGCTGGGCAGCTTCTTGACCTTTTTCATGAACGGATTGCGGGCATTTTCATACATGTAATCAAGCCGATAAAGCATGAAAGGCAAACCCTCGCCCCCATGACCGATGACCATCTTGAGCTTTGGAAATCTGTCGAAAACTCCGCTTGTCATAAGCCCCAGCACATGAACCGATAGTTCGTGCGCAAATCCCAGTATTGCCCGCTCAAAGCCGCGCGCAAGATATGGCATCACCATATTGGCCGGAGGAGTTTGAGGATGAAGATAGATTGCGGCATCCAGCGCTTCAGCCGCTTCGAAAATTTCCCAGAATTTAGGATCGTCGAGATATTCGCCCTTGGTATGGGAATTGATGATGACACCGTTCAATCCGAGTTTTTTAATGGCGCGCTCCATCTCTTTGGCTGCGGCCGGGGGATCCTGCGGAGCTACTGCCGCCAGCCCGGCAAGGCGATCCGGATGTTTTTTTATCGCCTCCGCCAGTTGATCATTGGTCGAAATCGCCAATGAATTAGCAATATCTTTGTCGAAAATCTGCACTCCCGGCGCTGTCAATGAGAGAACCATTTTGTCGATGCCGGCTGCGTCCATATCTCTAATCCGCCTATCTCCAATATCCTGGAGTTGAACCATGAGTTCCTTAAAAACCGGCTGCCCCGTGAACAGGCTCCACATGTATACAAAACCGGGATCAATCAACGCGCCGTTTTTGATGTTGTCAAGATACATATCAAACAATTCAGGCGGCCCCCAGGCTTCTTCCGTGGCAATCCGCTTATAATCCACCTTCCCTGGTTTTTTCCCAACCTGGGCATACGGAGGCAGTACTTGAGCCAGTGTAGACGCGGCGCTTGCCTTGAATGCCGCATACCCCGCAAGCGCATGTTTTAAAAATGACCTTCTGTCGGTTCCCATAAATCCTCCTGATGTTAGAGTCTGATAAATAGCGTGTTTTCCGTTAAAGCAGGATCTGAATATAAAATTATCCCACATAAATCTTCTGGAACAAAAGGATTCGTCCTACATGGGTGCGCGACATAAAAGTTCCAGACATGGGATCGCGGGCGTCCTTGCCGGCGTACAATAAAAGATGCGCGGCGAATGCACAACCTTCCGTTTGTTTTATGCGCTTTTTATGGGTATTATCTGACTTCCCGGCAACGCAATGTAACGAAAAATCCGGCAAATCAAAGGGAGCACGCACTCATGAAGCTTTTGTACGCATTAATACTGACTATTGTAACCTATTTCGTTTTTGCCACGGATGGCGAAGTATTTGCACAGGAACAGAGATACGAGCAGGAGCAAATAAAAATCGTAAATATTCCAAAAGTATCCCGTCCGCCGAAATTTGAGGATTTTGTCACAGGCGCGCCAAGGGAAGCCGAACTTGTAATCACAGACTTTCGCCAGGTTGATCCCGGCGATGGCGATCCGGCCAGCCAGCCGACCACGGCATATCTTTCATACGACGAAAAAAATCTGTACGCGGCTTTTATCTGTAAAGATGATCCGTCGAAAATCCGCGCGACGATCGGTCGCAGGGATTCAATTTTCAGGGACGACCGCGTCACGCTCTCTCTCGATACGTTTAAAGATCGCCAGCGCAATTACTGGTTCGAATCGAACGCTTATGGAGTACAGATGGACGGCATAAATAACAACGGCGTTGACGATTTGAATTTCGACGCCCTCTGGTATTCCGAAGGGCGCATTGTCGAGGACGGCTACATCGTTTTTATGACGATTCCATTCAAGAGTCTGCGTTTTCCAAATACGCCGGTTCAAAGTTGGGGGCTGATGTTGAGCCGGGCCATACAGCGCAACAATGAATGGTCAAACTGGCCATATCTCACCTGGCGGCTGATGCCAAGCTGGGCGGGTCAATTCGGCGATATGAACGGAATTCATGACATTTCTCCCGGACGCAACATACAGTTTATTCCATACGCCGGATTTTCACGCGCGCGTTTCTTGAATCCGATGGAACCCGGACTGCAATATGAAACGGAAAACGACTTCCGCGCGGGTCTTGACGCTAAAATGGTGTTGCGCGATTCGCTTACGCTTGACATGACGCTGAATCCCGATTTCAGCCAGGTGGAATCCGATTCGCCGCAGGTTACAATCAATCAGCGTTTTGAAGTCTTTTTTCCGGAAAAACGGCCGTTTTTCATGGAAAATGCCGATTATTTTCAAACGCCTGAAAATCTCTTTTTTTCACGCCGCATGATTGATCCTCAGTTTGGCGCGCGACTGACCGGTAAAATCGGCCGGTGGGCCATCGCGGCGCTTGCGGGAGACGACCGCGCTCCCGGAGAACTTGCGCCCGAGGATTCCGATTATTACGACGACCGCGCCGCCATTGGGGTATTCCGGATGTACCGCGAAATGGGAAAAGAATCGCGAATAGGCGGACTTATTACCAGCCGTGATTTCGGAGGAAGTTCCAACCGCGTTTTTTCGCTGGATACGCGCCTGAGACTAAACCAGAACCTCATTCTGACAGGGCAGTGGATGGGAAGCCGCAGCCGCCACCTTGACGGCAGCGACCAAAATGGAACCGCGGGATATCTGCGTCTGGCCAAGTCCGGTCGTGATTTCACCGCAAACGCGTATTACCGCGACAGAAGCGCCGGATTTGAAACAGACATGGGCTTTATAACACGCGTGGATATGCGCGAAACCGGAGGGAGCGCCGGTTATTCCTGGCATCCCGAAAAAGGAAGCATTCTCAGCTTCGGGCCGTCGTTTTCCGGAAGCTTCATTTACGACCACGGCGGAACGTTGACAGACTGGTCGGCAAGTCCGTCATTCAGAATTGAAATGCCCAGGTACACCACGCTGTATTTCACCCGCAACGAAAGCTTTGAACGTTTTGCGGGCGTGGATTTCCGCAAGAACAGCAACCGCGTTTCCATATCTTCAGAATGGCAGAAATGGCTGCACCTGTCGTCCAGTCTGGAACATGGAGACCGCGTTAACTATTATCCGGCAGGAGGAGAGCAGCCTTTTCTCGCAAAATCGCTGGACACAAACTTCACGCTGAGACTTATGCCGACTCCGCAGCTGCAAATAGATGAAACATATCTATTCACGCGGCTTGCCGCGGAGGGGCGCGGGACGGTTTTCAACAATCACATCTGGCGTACAAAAGCCAACTACCAGTTCACAAGGGAATTTTCTTTGCGCGCTATTGTCGATTACAACGCAGTGCTCCCGAACGACGCGCTGGTGAATCTTGGCCGGAGCAAACGGCTGGGACTTGATGTTCTTTTTACCTATCTGCTCCACCCGGGCACGGCTTTTCACATAGGCTATACGGATAATTATGAAAACCTGCGATATGATCCGACTGTTTCGCCGCTGGTTCAGCGTGGCTCTTTCCCTGATACTTCCGTCGGCCGCCAGATATTCGCGAAATTCAGTTATCTGTTTAGAATGTAATGTTGATGGAACTTTTTATCATGAACATATTCCTGATAATTTATCAGAATAGTGTTTTCACAAAATTGATCAGGGCGAGGGTATTCAACTAACCCAGGAAAAAAGCGGGAATGGTGGAGCTGTCATGAAAAATTACATGCGAATAATATATGTCATGTCTGTTCTGACACTGCTTGCAATCGTGTTTGCCGGCTGCGCGAAATCGCCGGAAATTGACTCTCTCCGATATGCAAGGTACGCCTCATTTCGGGACGTTCCCGGCATAACGGAAGACGAAGTCAGTGTAATCGAGGCGCTGCAAAAACAAACCGGCGGTTTTGTTTACGGAATGCCGCTGAGCACCGAGGCGTTTAAAGACGAAGACGGCGAGGTAAGGGGATTTGCCGCCCTGCTCTGCGAGTGGATGACGGAACTTTTTGGAATCCCGTTTCGACCGGAGTTGTATGAATGGCTTGACCTGCTCGATGGTCTTGAAAACGGAAAAATTTCTTTTTCCGGCGAATTGACGGCCACGCCGGAACGCCTGAAAATTTATTACATGACGGACGCCATCGCTTCGCGCCTGTTGAAATATTACCGTATTGAGGGGAGCAGGCCTCTTTCAGATATAGCGGGAGAACGTCCGCTGCTTTGCGGCTTCATTGAAGGCACATCAACTATAGACACCGTTATTTCCGAGTTGAAACCAGGTACGTTTGAGGTCGTATTGCTGAAAGACGCCGGACTTGTTTACGACGCGCTCAAAAGCGGTGAAATCGACGTTTTCTATTACAGCGGCACAGCGGAGGCTAATTTCATCGAATACGGCGATTTGATCGCTATGAATTTTTATCCGCTGTTATATAGGCCGGTCTCGCTTGCTACCCGGAATCCCGCGTTTGCGTCCATCATATCGGTTATGGAAAAGATTCTGGAAAACGGCGGCATGCGCCATCTGACCACGCTGTATAACCAGGGACATCAGGAATATCTTAAATACAAGTTGTATGGACAGCTAACCGCCCAGGAGCGCGAGTATATAAAAACCCATTCGTCCGTACCTGCTGGTATCGATCCAGGCAATTATCCCGGCAGCTTTTACGACAAGCGTGAAAAAATATGGAGCGGGATATTTCTGGATATACTAAACGAAGTGACGGCGCTTACCGGATTGTCTTTCGAGCGCGTCAACGACGAAAATACGGAATGGCCCGAGATATATCAAATGCTGATAGATGGAGATATAGCTGTCATTCCGGAATTGACCCAGTCGGACGAGCGGGCAGGCATGTTTTTATGGTCGGATACGGCGCTGATGACCGATTACTACGTATTGATATCCAGGTCCGAGTATCCCGACATCAAAGTCAACGAGGTTTTGTACGCCAGGGTGGGCCTTGCCAGAAATACCGCCTATACGGATATATTCAACAAATGGTTTCCTTTCCACATGAACACCTTTGAATATGAGAGTACTGAAGAAGCGTTCGACGCCCTGGTACGCGGCGATATCGATATGGTGATGGCAAACCAGGAAAGCCTGCTGTACCTGACGCATTACCTGGAACTTCCGAACTATAAAGCCAATGTCGTATTCGATCTGGCCATAAACGTTAAAATGGCGTTTAACAGGGATGAAGCCGTCCTGCAGTCCATTGTTGATAAAGCGCTCCGCATGTTCGATACAAATGGGATAGCGGAACACTGGATGCGTAAAACTTATGATTACCGAAGCAAAGTTGTGGAAGCGCGGCTTCCGTGGCTTATTGGCGCAGCCGTGCTGCTTGCATGCGTACTCATCCTACTTTTGATTTTATTCCGGAGAACCAGCCAGGAAGGATTGCGTCTTGAAAGCCAGGTGCATGAACGCACCAACGAGATCGAAAGGCAGCATAAACTAATGTACGCGGTTGCCAACAACTACAAGGGAGTTATATGGAGCGTCGACGGCGAAGGGGTTATAACGACATTCAACGGACAATATTTAAAGACTATAGGCGTCGAGCCGTCGTTCCTTGAAGGGAAAAAACTGGAAATGGCCCGGCTTAAAAACCGGCATCTGGATATAATCGACAACGTGGAAAAAACCTTCCGCGAAGGGCCGCAGGATTGGATAGGCGACATCGATGGCGTCGTTTTTCATTCGTGTACGACGCCGGTTTACAACGACAGCGGCGATATCGTCGGCATCGTCGGCAGTACGGACAACGTAACGGAGATGATAAAACTCCAGCGCGACCTGGAAACCGCGGTTGAGGACGCAAAAGCCGCCAGCCGCTCAAAATCCGCTTTTTTGGCCAACATGAGTCACGAACTGCGGACGCCGCTTAACGTGATTATCGGCCTTACGGATCTGATGATCGAGGAGCAGGGGCTGGCCGATTCCGTCAAGGAAAACCTTGTAAGCGTCAGCAATGCAGGCGGTACGCTGCTTAGCATCGTAAACGATATTCTGGATATTTCTAAAATTGAATCGGGCAGGTTTGGGCTTATCCCTGTGGAATACCATATTCCCAGCCTGCTCAACGACACAATAATACTTTTAAATACGTACATTGGCGAGAAACCGATTGATTTTAAGCTTCACATCAGCGATGAACTGCCAGCCATGCTCTATGGCGACGAGCTGCGCGTGAAACAGATTATGAACAACCTGCTCAGCAATTCCGTGAAATACACACACGCGGGAACGGTTGAACTAAACGTGGAATGCGCGCGCGACGGCAGCGATGTCTGGATGGATATATCGGTGAAAGACACGGGCATCGGCATACGCAGGGAGGAATTGGAAAACCTTTTTACCGATTATTACCAGGCTGACGCCAGGACGAATCGCAAGACCGAAGGCACGGGACTTGGCCTGTCAATTGTCCGTAGGATGGCGCAAATGATGGATGGCGATGTAACCGTTGACAGTGAATACGGAAAAGGCAGCACGTTCCGGGTACGCCTGCGGCAGGGCTTTGTTAACGATATTAAGATCGGCGCGGAAGTTGCTGAAAGACTATGCAGCTTTAATTACAGCGATACAAAACGCCAGACATCAAACAAGCTTGTCAGGGTGAACCTGGACCACGCCAGCGTACTGGTGGTTGACGACATGCAGAACAACCTTGATGTTGCAGCCGGTTTGATGCGTAAATATGAGCTGAAGGTTGATTGCCTGACAAGCGGACAGGCGGCAGTCGACCGGATACGCGATGGGAATCCGGTTTATAATGCAATATTCATGGATCACATGATGCCTGTAATGGACGGCATCGAAACGGTTAACGCAATCCGGGCGCTGGAAACGGAATACGCGCGTGATGTGCCTATTATCGCCCTTACGGCAAACGCCGTATCGGGAACCGAGATACTCTTCATTGAAAACGGCTTTCAAGATTTTTTACCTAAACCCATAGATATTATGCAGTTGGACGCCGTGCTTAAAAAATGGGTGCACCATCAGGCAGTGGAAAAACCGACGGATGCGGTTGTGTCTCCCTGCTTGCCGGATTCCATTTCGGAAGAAAGCGACATTTCCATAGAGATACAGGGCATTGACGCAAAAAAGGGACTTTGTTTATATGGCGGCGATATGGGTATTTATCTTTCCATACTGCGATCCTTCGCGGATAACGCGCCTGAGTTAATGAACAGGCTGCGCGGCGCCGATATGGAACCCCTGCATGAGCGCGTCATAATAGCGCACAGCCTCAAAGGCAGCAGCGCGAATATATGCGCCGAACATGTCAGGACTGTCGCAGCCGAAATGGAGCATGCAGCCAGAAACGGCGATAGTCCCGGGTTTTTAACATTGCTTGAACCTTGCATAAAAGACACGGAACGCCTGGTGGAAAATATAAATGCCTGGTTTGAAGAATATGACGCAGGAAACGAAAAGCCGCGACGCATATCCCCTGATCGTGAAATACTGTCAAGGCTTAAAAAATGCTGCGAAGCCTATGACATGTCGGGTATTGACAAGGCAATTGAAGAGTTGGAGTGCTCAAGCTACGATACAGGCGCTGATTTAGTGGCATGGTTGAGAGAAAAAATAGATATAATGGAAGTTGACGAGATTATCGAGCGGCTTTCAAAACTGTAAAATCTATGAAAAACGAGTAATTATCAATGTCAAAGAAAAAAATCCTGGTGGTAGACGACAACCCCGCAAACCTGACCGCATGCAAAAAAACATTAAAAGACGTATACGATGTCTTTCCCGCGCCTTCCTCGGAGAAGATGTTCGATATCCTGAAGCATGTCATCCCTGATTTAATATTGCTGGATGTGGAAATGCCCGGTACTAACGGGTATGAAGCCATGCGGAATCTAAAAAGATACGATGACTACAAAGATATACCTGTCATATTTCTGTCGGCAATGGACGACGCGCAAAGCGAGATTGAAGGGCTTAGTCTGGGCGCGGTGGATTACATTCACAAGCCTTTTGTAAGCGCCCTGCTTATACGGAGGATTCAAACTCATATATCTGTGATTGAAGGAAGAAAAAAACTGTTATCGCTGAACAAGTTCATCAATGAATTGCTCACGCCGAAAGCAAACGAGGACAAACCTAAAGTTGAGGCAGAAGAGGAAGCGCTGAAGATGCTGCTGACCAAAAGCGAAATCCTTTCGCGAATGGGTCATGAAATGCGAGCGCCGCTCAACACGGTCATCGATATGATAGAGACCGCAATAAAAACGGATGATGTTGAATTAATAAAACATTCTCTGGGCAAGGCGGACGCCGAGGCAAGGCTTATGCTTGAAATACTCAACGATACGCTCGATATATAAAAGAACGGATAGCACAAGAGATGGATGTCATACTGGTAATAGGAATAATACTGGTTATCAGCGCGTTGTCGTGCAAGACGACCAATAGAGCCGGATTGCCGATACTGGTAGGTTTCATACTGATCGGCTTATTGATTGGAAACTGGTATAAATTTGAAAATTTGTCCACAGTAAATCAGATCTGTAATTTCGCCCTCCTGTTAATTATCTTCACGGGCGGTTTTCAGACGAATTTCACGGAAGCAAAACACGTGCTGGCGGTTTCCACGGTGTTATCGGCGGCGGGAACCATCATAACGGCTCTGTTTGCCGGAGCTTTTGCGTACTATGTTCTCCATCTCGAATTTTATCAGGCAATGCTGCTTGGCGCCGTCATCTCGTCCACAGACGCCGCTTCCGTTTTTTCCGTGCTGCGTTCCAAACAGATGGATTTAAAAAATAACCTGAATTCCGTTTTGGAAGTGGAAAGCGGATCCAACGATCCCTTCGCGCACATGCTGACAACTGTTTTTATAACTCTTGCCCTGGGCGGATCGCAAAATATATTACTTCTTCTCGCTTCTCAAATCATTATCGGCGGGCTGTCAGGGCTTGCTTTTTCAAAACTGGGACAGATTTTAATCAATCAGTTAAATTTGGATATAGACGGCGTTTATGGAGTTTTATTATGCGGAACAGCTTTCCTTACATACGGCGTAGCCGTTCAATTAGGCGGAAACGGTTTTCTTGCGGCATACATCTGCGGCATCATCATGGGAAACAGCAAGCTGATGTATAAAGGGTTTCTTTCAAGGCTGTATAGCGCCATAACAATGCTTATGCAAATCATGCTGTTTATAGTGTTGGGGATGCTCTGCATACCGTCGTCGATAGCGTCCGTCGTTGGAAGCGGACTTGTGTTTGCCCTTTTTCTGTTCTTCATTATAAGACCCATCGTAATGTTTGCCCTGATGAGGCCCTTCCGCCGCACTATGAATGAAATTGCCCTGGTATCATGGGCAGGTTTCCGCGGGGCGTCATCCATCGTTTTCGCCACATATTTACTGACGGCGGGATTGCCGTATGCCGAATATGTTTTCAGCGTGGTATTTTTCGTATGTATGCTGTCGGTAATCGTTCAGGGCAGTTTTATTGTGCCAATAGCGAAGAAGCTCAGGCTGATTGACGATTAACCCGGACATTCATACCGATATGCAGCGAGGGCGTGCAAGAGGGCGTGGATGAGAATGCGCGCGTAGTTTTAACCCGGATTCCTAACTTGATGGCGCGTTTTTTGCGGTCTGAAATGCCGATGCCCTGGATTGCGGAATAAAAACATATTCATGAAAACCGTGCAGGGGCGCGATTTATCGCGTTCGATAATACCGAACGGCACATTTCTCGATCCGGATACCATAGTGTAGGGGCGAATAATTATTCGCCCCTATCGGTACAGGCGCAACAAAAGGCAATACGGTCAGTGGTTTATGATCGTTTCCTGTCGCTTAACTCCTGTGAAACCTCCGTTGGAATTATCCTTGTCGGTATGTCTACCGGTTTCGTGTCGTGTTGGCGACACTTGTGTCGTGCATGACTTCGGAATCCGGTATAAAATATCCGGGCTAATGTGTGCCGTAAAGAATGGCGCCCTGCTTCTGCAGAATCTCCTGCAATTCCGAAACATCCTCTTCCAGTTGTCGCGGCGTAATCCCCTTACGTGCGCATACGCCCGCCGCGACGCCCGCCGCTTGTCCGGTCACCATGGTAAGCTGCAAAAAGCGCGCGTAGGAAGCGCGGTCTGTGGAAATCGCCTTACCTGCCACAAGCAGGTTTTCAATCTTTTGCGGAACAAGGCAGCGATATGGAATATCATAAGACCCGCCGTCCGGCGGATAGACGATTCCTTCATAAGAAATTGTATCCTGAGTGGCTACATGCTTCGCTCCGGAAGAGAACGAGCTTTTACCGATTACATCCTTGAATTTTTTACCTTCCGCAACATCCGCCTTTGTCAGAATATAGTCGCCGATAATACGGCGGCTTTCGCGGATGCGAAGTTCGGAACAGACGCGCGTGAGATAGGAATTTTCAAATCCCGGCATGTATTTTTTTATGAATCGCAGCGCGACAAGCACCTGTTTGCGGCATTCGATTTCGCAGCGGGTGAGATCGCGGATGTCCGTAGGATCTATATTATCGACATGCGAAGAATGCTGAAAATGCGCCTGCAGGACGCCGTTATCGCGCGGCATGATGAAAAAGCCCACTCCGCCGTGGGTGTGATACTCGCCTGCGGCAACGGCTTTGTCGCGCAGTGTGTAGTAGCCCATGAAATTTGTAATTTCGCGGACGTCTTTTACCTGGCGGATGCGCTCAATAATCTGTTCCTCCGTCCAGCCGAGATAAGGATGAGTCATGGCGTTGAATTCGTAGGCGGCGTTTTCGCGCACGTAATCAAGCACCTTATCCCAATCCACACCATCCACTGTAAATGAAAGCGTGTGCGGTTCCAGATCTTCTTTTGGAACCTGATCATACGGCGCTCCGGCTTTGGCTGAAACATGCCCTTCGCCCGTGCAGTCGATAACTACCTTTCCGCGTACCGCCATACGCCCGGAAACATTTTCAACGATCACGCCGCGTATTGAGTCTCCCTTTAGAACGACATCCACGACAGGCGAATGAAGCAGCAGTTCAACGCCGTTTTCTTCCATCATTTCAAACATCAGGAGGCCCCAGTAATCCGGATCTACCAGCGCGAAATCGTAGCCGACGCGGAAATCCGGCAGCGTATGCGGCAGCGCGTGTCCGTCTTTCAGCATTCTCTGGTGCGTTTCTTCCATAAAGCCTGCGATAATCTGTTCCTTGCGCGGATTGAACATGTAGGCGTAAGCGAATCCGGGAGGCCCGGAAACGTTCATCTGCCCGCCTAAAGTGCCGATGCGCTCAATAAGTATCGTTTTCGCTCCGGCGCGCGCCGCGGATATGGCTGCCGCCCCGCCCCCCGTTCCGCCTCCGGCAACCACTACATCGTCTTCTCCATA
>Ga0082212_10010015_pt1 | contig 12177 bp, 7 predicted proteins | sample TergutNt197P3_FD_71548 | JGI IMG/M metagenome (GOLD analysis project Ga0082212, IMG submission 71548) | Neocapritermes taracua P3 segment gut microbial communities from Petit-Saut dam, French Guiana - Nt197 P3 | ecosystem: Host-associated > Arthropoda: Insects > Digestive system > Gut ... | reverse complement strand
CACTGACCACAGCAACAGCTTCGGCGAACCGGCTTCACAGAACAGCGACAACCCGGCTGGTATCAACCTGAACACATATAACGCCGGCAACGCGAGTTGGCTGAGGGGGCAGAACGCCGCAGCGGCCGCGTACCGCGAGGGCGAGTTCATAAGCTTCTACGGCTACGAGATGACATGGTCGGGCGGTCCCGGGCATATGAACACATTCAACACAGGCGGGTTTGTCAGCAGGAACAACACCGCGCTTAACGGAAAACCGGACTCGGGCATGCGGGCGTACTATGAGCTGCTGTCGCGGACGCCGGATTCTATAACCATGTTCAACCATCCGGGCACGACGTTCGGCAACTTCAGTAACTTCTCCCACTATGACTCCATCGTCGATCAGCGCATCTCGCTGCTCGAGGTAGGCAACGGCGAAGGCGCAATAGGCTCCGGCGGGTACTTCCCGTCGTATGAGCAATACACGATGGCGCTCGACAAGGGCTGGCACGTGGCCCCGACAAACAGTCAGGACAACCACCTCGGCAAGTGGGGCAACTCAAACACAGCGCGCGTAGGAATCTGGACAAACGACTTCACATTGGGCGGCGTCTATCAGGCGCTGCGCGATATGCGCGTGTATTCGACTGAAGTGGCTGACCTTGAGATCGTGTATAAAGTGAACGGGCAGCCGCTCGGCACGGTTCTGGACGTTATCCCGGCGTCGGCGGAGTTCACAGCGGAGATCAAAAACCCAACTGCGGGGAACTATGTCAAGTCTGTAAGCCTCGTCACAAACGGCGGCGTCGAACTGCTAAAGGATACGCCGAACACGCAGAACTGCAACTATAGTAAAACGATCAACAACCCCGCCGCCGGCTACTATTACCTCCGGGTGATCGTATCAACGCCGCAGGGCGACAGGATCGCCGTCACGGCGCCCGTGTGGCTGGGCCAGGGTAAGGCTGCCGGATTCTCCGAGGTCACAAAAGACAAGGTAATGCCGGTTACGGGTGAAAGCATCGAACTTGTTACAACTATTTTCAATAACGAGGATCAGCCGGTGACGCTTGAATCTATAGTGTACGAAGCCGGAGGTGTTGTCCTCAACGAGAGTAACGATTTTGGGTCAAGAATAGCGGCGTTCAGCGAGAGAAGCGGCCTTGGGATAATAATAGCGCCGCACAGTGAGTACACGGATAAGTTTACTTACACTCCTGAATCAGCCGGCGAGACGACAGTGACGGTCACGGCTTTGTTGCGGTTCGAGGACAGCACCGAACTGACGTATTCGTACAGTATCACTTACGACGTATGGGATGCTGATGGCCTCGTTTACATTGGCATCGACGGGTCGCACTACAACGAGTATGTCAGCGGCAACTACACGGACAACATGACGAACTTTACGGACGTCGCTTCCAGCTATGGCGTGCGGGTCAATATCCTGAACACCGAAGCTGAGCTGATAGCCGCGGCGGGTAACCCGCAGTACCGCGCGCTGCTCCTGACCGCACCGAGCAGAAGGCTGTTCCCGAACATACCCGGAAATGCAGCCGGGCTTCCCTCGTACCTTTCCTACACGCCGGAGGTCAGGGACGCAGTTCAGGCGTTTGCGGAACGCGGAGGAACGACGATTTTCACGGGCTGGAGTAATATATACGAGGGCGGCTACACAGACACATACGGCAATTTAGCCGGAATGCCATATGAGGACCTTATGTTCGCCCAGCAAAACAAGCTTCTGGCCGCGGTAGGGTCTACGCTCCGTATCGCGCAGGACGGCGCAGCCGACAGAGCGTCCCCGCCGTACTGGCCGGGCGTGTCAAACGCGCCGAACAGGCTGTACCCGGCAGGGGAGCACAACGCGTATAACTATGATAACCCGCTTCTGAAAACTGTCGACGTCGGGCAGAGGTTCAGCCAGTATGGCGGAACTACCGTTTATGCCGTCGATCCGGAGAACAGCGTCTGGTGGAGCGCACCTGCGGCGGCCACGCTGCCTGGCAGCGTATCCAAGGTCGTCAGCCTGCCGGAAGGCTGCCGTTCCGAGGATTATGACATAGTCCATCCGAGTTCGGAGGCATATCCGAGAATCCAGTCACAAATGTATGACGATCAGTTCATGATCATGGCTTCGGAGACGGTCGACCACGGTAACGGCGTGACGTCACAGGTCATCGTCGCGGGCGGCGCGTTCATGAGTAACTTTGAGATCAGGAACTCGTCCGTAGACAACATCTCCGACCTTTACAGCAATCAGAACATTGTCATTAACCTAATACAGTCCATCATGGAAATCACGCCGATAATCGACGTAAAGGATATGGCTGAGGGCGCGATCGTGACCATCGAGGGCATTGCGACGACCAACGTCTACAGCGGCGACAACGCGACGAACACAGGCTTCTTTGACTGCATTTACGTCCAGGACGCCACCGGCGGGATCAACCTGTTCCCCGTCTCAGCAGGAGTGCTTGAGGGGCAGAGGATCCGTGTCACGGGTACAGTCAGCTCCTATCAGGGCGAGATCCAGATCCAAGTCAGGAAGCTGGACGTCATTGACGCTGCTATCAATAGCGTCGAGCCTGAAAATCTTGCCACCGTCTACCCGATGCAGCCCCGATATACCGGAAAGCTGGTCAAAGTCGCGGGCACGGTATCGGACGTCAGGGAGGAAAACGGCGTTATCAGCCAGTTTATGGTGACTGACAACACCGGCGTTGGCTCACTCGTGTATATCAACGCGTATATCACGTCGGGTGTCGACCTCAGCTTCGTCAAGGAAGGTGAAAAGGTCTTTGTTACCGGGCTTGCCTCCGTAGGCGAGAATATGAGCGGTACGCCGCTGCCGCGTATCCGTGTCCGCGACCGCAACGAGATCGTACCGGTTAAAGTCGACAGCATCACGCCGACTAGCGCTCCCGCTGCGCACACGGTCGGCGACGCGCTTGACCTCACAGGGACGATCATACTAGCGCATTACGACGACGGGACATACGCGGAAGTCACAGGGTACACTACGAACCCGGCGGCCGGAACAGTGGTCACCGAAGCCGGGCTGCTGGTCGTCCGGGTCTACTACTCCGAGGGCGGAGTTAATGTTGAGTCGCACTTTTACGTCACTGTGAATGAGAAGCCTCCGGTGACGCTTGTCAGCGCGACGCCATCGGCCCGTGTCGAAAAACTGAGCGGCAACCAAAACAGGCTGTTCATCACCGTGACCGAGAAATACTCCGACGGGACGTACAAGACGGTTGAATGGAATGGTTTGATCAGCAATAACGCCGCCGGGACGTACACAGTGGGTACATACAAGGTATATGTGGACACGAAAGGCAACGATCAGATTAGATCTTGCTACATAGTCGCATGACCCGTTAGCGCGGTCTGACAATGGAGGCGGTATCACCGCCTCCATTGTTGTTGAGCACAAGGGGACGGTTCTCTTGTGTTGTTCTTATGTAAACCAACTGCCAAATCCTTTACCTGAGAGCGTCCAAATCCTTTACCTAAGAGCGTCCAAATCTTTTACCTAAGGACGTCAAAATCGTTGACTTTCAGCTTTCGTCTGATATAATTGCTCTATGAAAAATCATTTTGAACGACTTATCGAACCATACCTGACTGCACTCATGCTTGAGTTCCCGGCCATAGCTATCGATGGCTTAAAGGGCGTGGGAAAAACAGTCTCTACAAAGAGGCTGGCCTCAACAGTTTTCGAGCTGGACAAACCCAGAGACTTTGATCAGATTGCTAATATTCCGGATATCTTGTTATCGGAGACGACCCCGATACTCATCGACGAGTGGCAAAGGCACCCGTCAGTTTGGGACTCAATACGCCGCGCTGTCGACGATGGGGCAAAGCCGGGATCATATCTGCTGACAGGCTCAATTGCCAATACGGATACGAGCATTCACTCAGGCGCCGGCAGGATCATACGCAGAAAAATGTATCCTCTATCTCTGTCGGAGCGAGGCATCGACAACCCAACCGTTTCGATAAAGGATATATTTGCGTCCGACACGCCATTCGGCGTCGAAGTGAAAGGTAAATCTGAGGTTACAGCTTCGCAGTATATATATGAAGTTGCTGCATCCGGCCTTCCGGAGTTTCGACGACTCACGCCGGAGAGCAGAAAAATAGCGTTCGAGTCATATTTCGCGAATTTGCTATCTCACGATTTCAACCAGCAAGGAGTGCGGCTACGCCAACCTGAAACCATGCTCAGATGGCTCAGGGCATTTGCGGCTGGAACTGCCACCGATGCCGGATACACGGAAATCCTAGACGCATCCACTGCGGGCGAGGGTAATAAACCGGCTGCAAAAACTACAATCGCTTACCGGGAGGCTCTTGAGAACTTATGGCTGCTCGAGGAGCTGAGTCCATGGATTGCCGGGGAGGATTACTTCTCCGGATTGAAGCGCTCCCCAAAGCACTATCTTGCTGACCCTGCGCTCGCTGCGTACTTGCTGGATCTCGATGAAAAGGTACTGTCCGGATCGAACGGATGGAATCCCCATGCCGAAAGATTCGATTCGAAATACGGCAGCATACTGGGCAGGCTTTTCGAGGCGCTGGTTCACCTCAGCCTGAACGTGTACGCGGGGGTTAACAATGCGAAGCTTTTCTTCGCGAAGACTCAGAAAGGCGAGCGGGAAGTCGACTTTGTTGTGCAGAAGGGCTTGAAAGTGATCGCGTGCGAGGTTAAATTCTCTCCAACGGTCTCCCCTTCAGATTGCAAGCATCTGCGTTGGTTCATCGAGCAGGTCGGCGTGGACTGCTGCGACGCAATGATAATTACCACAGGAGCGGCTGCATATAGGCAAAGTGACGGTATCGCTGTCGTCCCTGCTTCCTTGTTAACTGCGTAGGCAGAGGGCGCGGGGAACACAAGGGGACGGGGGCAAAGCGTCCTTCGGACGCTGGACAACCCCCGCCGCCCTTTGGGCGGCTGCCCCCCTCGTGCGCGAGGGGGGCAGGGACGCGGGGGGACGCGAGGGCGCGTGGGTGCAAAACAAGACAAGAGAACCGTCCCCTTGTCTTGAAATGCGTCGCTAGCGACGCTATGCGAAGGGGGCATGGACGCGAGGGCGCGTGGGCGCGTGGGTGCAAAACAAGACAAGAGAACCGTCCCCTTGTCTTGTTTTAATACTTCCCGAAGCCGAAACCGGTTGGTGAACTGCCGCCACTATCGGCAGGGGGCAGCGCGAACGAACCTGCGCTGGCTGAACCTTGTGAAAGCGCCCTTCTGCCGCTGCCGTCCCTAAGCTTGAACTGCGATATTAGCTGCTGCAGCATGCCTGACTGGCCGCTCATCTCCTCGGAAGCGGCCGCGCTCTCCTCGGCAGTCGCGCTGTTTTGCTGCACGACCTGCGCGACCTGGTCTATGCCGGTGTTGATCTGCATAATGCCCATGGACTGCTCCTCGGAAGATTTGGCAATCTCACTTACGAGCTGGCTGCTCTCCATGATCCCGTTCACGATCTCCGTCAGGCTCGCGGCAGTCTCCCCGGCGATATGCACGCCCAGGTTCGCCTTCTCGATCGAGTTTTCGATCATAGCGCCGGTTTCCTTCGCCGCCTCCGCGCTCTTGGCGGCCAGGTTGCGCACTTCCTCCGCGACGACGGCGAATCCCTTGCCGTGCTGCCCGGCACGCGCCGCTTCTACGGCGGCGTTGAGCGCGAGGATGTTCGTCTGGAACGCGATGTCGTCGATAACTTTAATTACTTTGCCGATAGACCCGCTGGCTGCGTTGATGTCGTTGACGGCATTGATCATCTCATCCATCTGCCGGCTGCCCTTTTCCGCGTTGTCCTTTATCGTATCGGCCAGCGCGGCCGCTTTATTGGCCATCTCAGCGTTGGACTTCGTCTTTTGCGAAACATCGGCGATAGAGCTGGATAGCTCCTGGACGGAGGCGGCTTGCTCTGTGCTGCCCTGCGCCAGCGCCTGCGCTCCGCCGGCTATTTGCTTGGCGCCGCTGTCGACTTGCCCCGCCGCGCTGTTGATCTGGCTCAAGGTGCTGTTCGTACTGTCGAGCATATTGTTTATTGCCCGGCTCATCACGTCTCTATCGGATCGGACGTCAACGGTCACGGAATAGTCGCCGTCGGCTATCATCTGCATCACGCCTGCTTGCGCCCCTGTCGCCTGCGAGAGCTCCCGAATGCTCCGCTGCAGGTGCCCTATCTCATCGTGCCTCTCAGGGCCGGAAGCGAAGTCCTCGATTGTGTCTCCCACGGACAGCCGCGATATCTGCTTCGAGACGGTCTGGATAGGCACGACGATCCGCTTAAGGCTCTTGAGCATAAAGAACACGCCCGCAACCGCAATCACAAGGCTTGTCCCCAGCAGGATAAGCAGCGACCTGAGCTTCTCCGACTCAATCCGGTTGACAGTCAGGTCCATATCGTCGTAGTAGTTGCCGGTGCTGATATACCAGCCGTAAGGCGCGAATTTCTCGGTATATCCTCTTTTTTTGTATGAGCCGCTCTCGTCGCCCGGCTTTCCGAAATAGAACTCGGAGTAACCGCCGCCCGCGTCTCCCTGTTTGATGAACTCCTGGATGAAGAGGTTGCCTTCGAGATCCTTGGAGTTCCAGCGCATCGCGCCTTCGTTCGCGGTGTTGTAATGGACAACGCACAAACCGTCGGCCATGTCGGCCCAGAAGTAGCCGTCGTCCTTCATATCTTTGGAGCTGCTGTACCTCGTATCCCTGACAATCGCTTTCGCGTTGTCGAGCGCTGCTTCCTCGGAGAGGTAGCCGTCGAGGTAGCGCTGATGGTTCACCTTCAGCGCGCTGAGCAGAGTGTCGGTGGCGGTCTTGATGTTTGCGTCGAACTCGTACTCAGCGCGGCTGATGACTTCGTTGTAAGCGGTGTTGAAGAATATTGTCGACATCGTCGATAATATCGCGATTATCAGTATCAGTATGATTGCTGTTGGCAAAACCGTCCTGAATATAAGGCTCGCGCCTTTGCCATTTTTATTGCTGTCTTGTTGTTCCATAGCGTACGACAGTCCTTTCTGTTTGCTGTATGCCCGCGCCGTGCGGGAGCCTTCGCCATTCTAGCACAATTGCAAACCGAAAGCAATAAGGGCAACACAAGGGGGCGGTTCTCTTGTGCTGTTGCGTTCTACTTGATTTTTCGGGAGAGTTGAGTCATAATCAGGAGAGCGGAGGGTTTACGCTTATGAAAGTTTCGGTATTTGGCAGCGGCGCATGGGGCACAGCCATCGCGCTTGTGCTGCACGACAACGGCCACGAGGTGACCCTATGGTCGAAGTTTGAAGAAGAAGCCGCGGTAATACGCGACGCGAGGGAGAACCCTCTGCTCAAGGGCGTAAGCATCCCCAAAGACATAGCAGTAACTTCGCAGCTCGATGAGGCCACCGCAGAGGCCGGCGTGGCTGTGATAGCCGTTCCCTCCTTCGCTTTGCGGGAGACGACAGAAGCGCTCAAGGGCGAACTATCCGCGGACTGCCTCGTGATTTGCGTATCGAAAGGAATAGAAAAAGACGCCTCTGCCCTCTTCACCGATATTATAACCGGCATACTCGGCGCCGGGGCGCGCATCGCCTCGATATCGGGCCCGACCCACGCAGAGGAGGTCGCGCTGCGTATCCCCTCAGCCTGCGTCGCCGCCTCCCGCGATCCCGGCGTAGCGCAGCAGGTCCAGGAGCTCTTCATGAACGAACGCTTCAGGGTCTACACGTCAACAGACGTCATCGGGGTCGAGCTGGGCGCGGCGCTGAAGAACGTCATCGCAATCTCCGCGGGCATCTGCGACGGGCTCGGTTACGGCGATAACACCATTGCCATGCTGATGACGCGGGGGCTGGCTGAGATGGCGCGCCTGTGCGTCGCGATGGGCGGGCACAAGGAGACGCTTGCGGGCCTCGCGGGGCTCGGCGACCTGATCGTCACTTGCGGTTCGCGGCATTCTCGCAACCGGCGGGCGGGCGTGCTGATTGGCAAGGGCATGCCCGCAGTTGAGGCCATGCGGGAGGTCGGGGCTGTCGTCGAGGGTTACTACGCCGCCAAAGCGGCTCGCGAGTTATCGGCAAAGACCGGGGTGAGCATGCCTATCTGCGAGGAAGCATATAATGTGCTCTACGAGGGCAAGGATCCTGTCGAGGCAATGGCGCAGCTCATGGGCCGCAGCGGGAAGAGCGAGCAGTCGGGCGGCGAAGGCGCTTGGGTGATGTAGAATGGGAGCGCTGCTCAAAGGCGAGAACCACAAACTTTACCACAAGTGCCATTCGGAGCTAAAATTGCATCAACACGGCTTTGGCCGGGATACCGGAGGCTTTATATAATGAAAGCGAACAAGACCGACGGCACCGACAGCGAGCTTCCGGCGACCGACGGCACCGGCGGCCGCAAGGCTGCCGTTGACAAAGGCCCGGCAGAGCTACCACCCGGCTTGCCTGACGACAGCTTCTGTGAGCGAAAGCTTGCGCTCGGGCACGACGTGCGCCTTTTTGAGTTATTCGACGGCGACAGATTATGCACCACAATATTTGCGGATTACACCGACAAAACATTGGTAGCCGATAACCATATCACTGATCCGGTTATGACGGCCTTTGGCAATAACAAGCTGCCGACCTGGGCTGATTTTGAGTTTTTCCTGGAAGACCGCTGTATCCCTCGCCGGCGAGCGGGCCTGCGCGAATACCTTGAGGCAATCGGAGTAGGCGAGTATGACCCACTGCAAATTATTCTCAAGACCGGCGGCCGCATGGCTGAGGATAATCAGCATATCAAAATGGTGGTTTTGAAATGACAGTGAAACTTGCTTCCAATGATAAAGTTGCTGAGACATCATCAAAAGGCAATCAGGAAAAGTGGCACGATAAAGATACTGATACCTGGTACAAACTGGACCAATTCGGGTATGAAGCTCTTTCTGAATCGCTAATATCCGCCTTATTGGAGCAAAGCAACATCGAATCCGGCTTTCCTTTCACATTCGTGCGTTACAGCATGGAAAGGCTGAACGTGCATGGGGCGGAACGTACCGGCTGCGCCAGCAGGAACTTTTTGCGCAAGGGTGAGGCGCTGATAACGGTCAATCGCCTGCTTACATCTCTCCTTGGCGTCCCCCTAAGGGAAAAGCTGTCTCAGTTGACAAGCATTGGCAAGCGCATAGACTATATGGTGAAAGCCACCGTTGAACACACGGGGCTGGCAGAGTTCCCCCGCTACATAGCCTTGCTATTTGAAGTGGACTCGCTTTTTTGCAACGACGATCGGCATCTCAACAACATAGCTGTAATCCAGCGCGGTAAAGATTACGACTATTGCCCTATCTTCGACAATGGCGCGGGCCTGCTCTCCAACACTCAAATATCTCGAATGGACATAATGCCAAAGGCGCTTATCTCACCGCTTCGCGCAAGACCCTTCAATACAACATTCAACAGGCAAATGAGTGCTGTCCGCAATCTCTATGGAAGGCAGTTGGTGATGCCGAAGCTAAGCCGCGCAGAGATTTGGTCGGCACTGCAGCCATTGCTGCCTTACTATGCACAGCGCGATCGCGGATATATAACCGATCGGGTCATCGATTGCATACTGCTGCGCCAGAAAGCATTGTAGACTTCTTAAATGATACAAAAAGAAACAAAATTATTACAAAACAGTTGACAAAAGAAACAACTTCTGTTATAATCGGCAGCACCAGAGACAAAAAGGAGTGCACAACGCAATGAAACGCTGCTTAAAGATAATGCTTTTTATAGTGATTATGGCCGCAATGGCCATGGCGCTGACTTTGATAACGCTCGCCGCCGACTCGCTTGAGACGACCGATTATGTCAACCTCAGGTCCAGCGCGTCCACGAACGCGGGCGTCGTGACAACAGTCAGCGCAGGGGTCAGCGTCGAAGTCCTCGAGCATGACCCTGCGGGCTGGTCGAAAGTCAAGCTCAACTCCACGACTGGTTATATCAGGTCAGACTTCCTCACGATGCCTGCCGGGGCGCAATCCTTGGTGTTCAAGACAACCGACGGGGTCAACTTCAGGAGCGGGCCGTCCACGGACGCGAGCGTAGTCAGCACGCTCAGCCGGGGCACAGCAGTCGAAGTAGTCGAGCACGACCCTGCAGGCTGGTCCAAAGTCAGGGCAGGCGGGACCACAGGCTATATAAGGTCGGACTTCCTTTCGCTTACAGGCGTCACGGCAGCGGGCAGCCAGCCTACTACATTAAAAACAAATGACGGCGTCAACTTCAGAAAAGGCCCCTCTACGGATTCCGGCGTCATCAAGGTCCTGAGCGCCAACACGGAAGTAAAGGTTCTCGAACAGAATTCGAACGGCTGGTCGAAAGTGCAACATGATGGCGATACAGGCTATATCAGGTCGGACTTCCTCAGCAAGAACGGCAGGACTGTCGAGCTTCTTGACTGGTCAGTCGTCAGCAAGCTGATCAAGTACGGCGAGCCGATACATGTCTATGACGTAAGGACAGGGCTCACCTATTACATCGCGTGCTTCTCGGTCGGGCGCCACGCCGACGTCACGACCTTGACCAAGGAAGACACGGAGATCCACTCCAAGACTCACAACTACGTAAAATCCTGGAATGCGCGGCCTGTTTGGGTCACGATTGCCGGCCACACGATAGCGGCTTCGCTCCACGGCATGCCGCACGACGTCAGCTTCATCGCGGGCAACGGCATGACAGGCCATATATGCCTGCACTTCCTGGGCAGCACCACGACCAGCCCGTCAATGTCTTACAGGGCAGACCTGCAAAACGGCGTGCAGGAGGCCTGGGCCGCAAGGTAGGCAGTCGGGGATCGGACAAGGAGCCCGGGAAGTGTAATCCGAACTAGACACGCGCCTCCAAGCTCCATAATGATTATCCAGAGATATACCCCCCTCTTTTCATAGATGGACTGCAGCTTTCACTGTAGTCCATCTATCTGCAACACGAGGGGACGGTTCTCTTGTGCGATTCCTAAGCGGCGGGCAAGACAGGAGAACAAGACAGGAGAACCGTCCCCGTGTCTTGCCTGCTGCTACTCGTTTTCTTCGTCGTCCTCGCGATCTGACCGGTAACCGCCGTGCCCGAACCCGCGCATATCGAAACCATGCGCCCCGCCTAAATGCACTTCGAAACCTTTCGAACCGCGGCCGCGCCCGTAGACATGAATCCCGTCATCGCCGAAGTCAGCCATGAACTGCTCCCTCTGCTTGCGGCGTTCCTCATAATCGTCGCCGGGGAACTGCTCCTCGTACCTCTCGATGATTCGCCCCAAGTAGCCGCTAAACGCGGCGAGCTCCGCATCACTCAGGCAGTCGAGCACTCTGGCTATCCCGTGGACTTCGCTTTCGCCATCATCGGTTGGCGCGTTGCGCCCTTCCTCCGTCAGGCGGATTGTCACGACACGCTTGTCCTCATCGGACGGCACGCGGGTAATGTACCCGCTCTTTTCCAGTTTTGAAAGCAGCTCAGCCAGCGACTGCTTGCTCATGCCGAGCAGGTATGTGAGCTCCTTTTGACTGATTTCCGGCTTCATCCTCAGAATTGACAGAACGCGGCCTTGTCCCCTGTGTGCATCGTATTTCCTGCCGCCGGTGAATAAGCTGTTGAAAGATACCCTGTGCATCAGCATCTGCAGTTGCCTTAGCTGTTCGGTTATCCTCGTTTTGATCTCGTTCATAATTAAGTCCATTCCTTTCGTTTTTTTCTGCAGGCACAAATCGTCCATGATAAGGAATGGACTTTTTGTGCATCAACTCGCGGTTCCCGCGCGTCGCGGACTTCCCCGCAGGGGGAGCGATAGGCACATCCCTCGGTTAGCGTGATTTATCACGCTAACCTCCGTTCCGTTCGCATACCGGCGAACACGATTGCCTCCACAGGCTATCAGCAGCCTGTTGAGCGTTTCGGGGGCGCGCGGCGCTCCCCTTTTTCTTTGGTCAAGTACCTGACGGTATTCAGTATAGCTGCTCGAAACTTGTTTGTCAAGTACCTGACCAATACTTTTTTTATACACATGCCGTGAACTCTCGTGACTTCAATCGTGAGATGAAACGGCATACCTTGTTTCCCCGTTGAGTTGACAAGAACGAGCGCTACATCAAACACAGAGCAGCAAACCGACTGCAAATGCTCACAAGCAGCTCATACAGCCTGCGCACAGACAGACAGCGCGGCGACCCGCCCCACAGA
>Ga0082212_10010014_pt1 | contig 12177 bp, 13 predicted proteins | sample TergutNt197P3_FD_71548 | JGI IMG/M metagenome (GOLD analysis project Ga0082212, IMG submission 71548) | Neocapritermes taracua P3 segment gut microbial communities from Petit-Saut dam, French Guiana - Nt197 P3 | ecosystem: Host-associated > Arthropoda: Insects > Digestive system > Gut ... | reverse complement strand
GAGGGCGACTTTCGCCTTGAATGCCGCAGAATGTGTGATGCGTTTTTTGCTCATGAGTCCCTCTCATTATAGGGAACGTTCATAGCTTATTCCACTGTCCAGTTTTTGCCGTCCACCGCTGTTTGACATATTGTTGCCTCTCTTTGTTAAAGTGTTATAATGACCAACACAGCGACCAATTCGCTATGTTTTACTATCAATGTTATCTACCATACCACCGATAGAGTTTTAACCCTGCCTTGAAAATCCACTGCTCTCGACTCTTGCTGACCTCGCCGTTTCAATGGACGACCATGCAAAAGTTACCGGGATTGGGTTATCTAAAAATCGCTGGCACAGATTGTACTGGTGGGAGAGAGCAAAAAGATGCCCCACCGAACCTTGCGATTCGATGGGATAAACCAGTGGTACTACTCTTGCGACATATCAATAATGCCTTTTATCAGTGCGATAAAAAACATCATGAACAGACAATCCATCATAGCAATCACCCCCTTTCATAATCTACCGGTCTTGAAAACCATGTACACCCATGTCATAATTGCGAGTGCCATGATTTTGCCGAACAATTCGCCTTCAAACATAAAACCTCCCTTGTTAGAGTGAAAAATATAGTCCCCCGACAACAGAGTCATCGGAGAACCGGAAAAACGAATCAACAACATGAACCGCAATGGTCGCACATGCCACATGCCCAACCGGGGCGATAGTTGTAAATGCCACTGTCCAGTGCGTCCAAATACTCACGAATCAAGCCAAAGAACCGGCTAAAATGCTCTTCGCTCCGAGTATGAAAACGGTGAGTCAGAATCTTCGGAGTCTTCGTCTTGACCAGTTGCCGGACTTCGCAACCTAACTCATCATGCCCTGTTGTTTCACGAAAACAGTATGCGTAACTCGTCAACTGTACTTCGTGTTGCAATTCGCAGAGCGTTGACGTTGCCGATGTTTTCAAATCGACAATGACATTCCCACACTCTTCTTTGAGAACCAAATCGACCACACCGACCAGCGGTATCCCAAAATCCTCTCCGGTCATCGGGTCAATCAGAGGGACTTCGTAGCGTTTTTCAATCGCCAGTGGTACTTCGTCTTGAATCGGAGTCGAATGCATGTACGTTTTAACCAAGTCCAAGACTTGATACCGACATTTTTCCTCTTGTGTATCATCGTCAAAATAGCAAGGTTCGGTCTCCGTTGCAAACTGCCATGCGTCTGCTACCAGCATGGACAAGTCATCGGTGGTACAAAGTTGACCGGCAATACGCTGACGATAGACATGAGCAAGGACAGCGTGAACAATCTTGCCGACAAACAAGGCAGGGGTGGGACTTGTCTGCTCTCCGTCAATGTACCGCTTGCGAAATGCCAACGGGCATTTTAACCAGAGCGATAGACGGGACGGCGAAACGTAATCCCAGATCATGCCCGTTTTCTGCTCTTGTTCCTGTTGCATAAATTGAATGATACTCATGCTGCGATTTCCTTCCTGCCGTCTTTGGCTGCTTTGAGGTCTTCAATGAGTGCCGATGCTTCTTTCGGCGTAAGTTGCGACGTGTTCTTGCCGAATTGTACGCTGCAATAGTTGTCTAGCGTTTTCCAATTCAAACCTTTGACCCCCTTGACCAGCGATGCAATGAACTGCTGTTGCTTGGCAGAGGCAATACGATTGCCGCTTGTGGTATTATCGCTCCGATAGTCCGGTCGATATTCTTGACGTTGCTGTGCCGGTTCCGTCCTTGCCGGTTCTCTCTGTTGACTGGTGCGTTGACCAGTGTTGCCATTGGTACTACCGCCCGGTCGATGGTGCGACAATTCCTCTTCGACGGACTGCCTTGCCATTTCGTATGCGTCTTTGACCCGCTGTAAAAACTGGTCGGCATTGTCCAGTATCGAATTGTCCGCCTCGATTTCGATGTTGCAATGACCACCGGCACTACCATAATCCGGCAAGCCGATTTTCTTATTGACACCAACGTTGATTTTGATAGCCATGATTTTGTCCTTTCAAGTAAGGGTTAATGGAATGATGGGGGATAGTTAGCACCGCCCCCATCGGAAAAAGTTAGGCAAGACTCAATTTACGTAGTGAGTCCATTGTGCTTTGCAATAGCCGGTCTTGTTTCCGTTGTGCTTTGACCTCACGGATCAGGTCGTTAACCTGAACCAATGAGTCACGTAACGTTTGCCGAACCTCTACCGCCGATTGTAGTAGAGCGGCTTGACTCATCGGCGTTGTCTTGACGGTAACTCTGCGTCGGCGTTTCGCAGGTGTATCAAAGTTAGTAACAGTCATGTCCATAGTAGATTTCCTTTCGATTGTTAGGATTGAAAAACAATGTGTTGTTTCATTATCATTGTTATTAGCCGCAAAGAGTTATGCGTTTTAGAGGTAAAAGAAGTTTAGAGAAAAAGGGGGAAACAGTGAGTCTCCCCCTCTGTACGCTTGGTACTACGCCGGTTTATGCGTGTCCCCCATGAAGTCGTCCCAACTCTTGCGGTATCTTTTCCGGTACTGACTGATTAGTCCCGCTGATACACGGTACTTCTTTGCAACGTTGTTGGTGGTCTCCCCCATCGACAAGTCCGTGATAATCTGCTGATCCCGCTCCGCCTGCTGTGCGACCCAGTCCTCGTAGTCGATTTTCGATTGCACCCCCTCTGCTACGCCCGGCTGTCGATTGTAATGCTCGAATCCCCAACTTCCCGGCTTGCTCTCGTATTCGCTAAATAGGCGAACCTTGCTCCGACCTTTCATCTGCGTATTTTCGGAGAGAATGTCGGTGGTATTTTGTCCCGTGAAACGCCGTCCGTCCCTGAACCTTTTGATGGCGTATCGTACAAGCGGAGTATAGTACACTGCCCTGCCTCGGCGGACTTGCGAAGTGTACATTTCCAGTGCAATCCCCATGAGGTCTTGGATTACATCGTCCCGGTCTAGGGTTTTGCAACGGCTAAACCGTCTGGCATAGTACCGGAACTGGGCGAGTATCTTTGGGTACAAGGAATCGAAGGTAGGAACGGTGGGAGCGGAGTCTGATAAAATGGTCATGATAATACCCTTTCATGTTAGTGAGAGATCACCATTTACATTTTCCGAAACACTCTGCTTGGGAATAAATGCGAATGAAACAAATGTCCCTCATGGTATAGCAAAAGGGGGGTTTTTATGTTCGGGCAAGTCCTTTTTTCGTGCTTGAAAATACAAGGGGGTTGATGCTCAATAGAATTTTTTGTTACAATAGATAATCCAAATTCGGGAACTTGAAGATTTATGTGGTTGAGGGTAAAAGTCATACGGTCTCGTGGTAGATAACAGTGATGTACAATTATTTTTTCACTCTAACAACGGAGATCAAACTATGATGACAGCACTTTCGAGAGCATTACAAACTTACCGACCGCATGAGCAGGACTACATGACCGAACTGGTCAGCCTTCGCAGAGAAATTGAGTTTTTGGAGGACTTTATAGACGAGTCCCCCAAGCATCGGTCATTGGCACCGGCGATTGAGGATTTGCGAGAGCGGGAATCGGCAATCAAGAAGGCGTTACAGGAATCAGAGTTGCCGCCGGTTCCTGATGAGTTGCGGAATCCGTTTACGAGACGACGGACACCGGAAGAAACGGAATACATCCGGCAGTTGATTAAGAAGCACAGCGGGAAACGGGCTAAATCAGTCCCGCCGACAGAATGAAAATTGGCGAATGAAGGGCAGACGAAACCCACCCCTTCCACTTTTCCTCTTGTCATTTTTTCGTTTCGGTTATCCGATTTTCCTTGCGACTTCGGCAGCAAGTTCGGGAAGCGGGGCGACGTAGTATTGCTCCGTTGTCTTGATACTGGCATGCCCTAAAAACTCTTTTGCTGCTTCGAGATTGAAATGGGCGGCAGTCGTTGTTCCGGCACTATGCCTCAACTGATTTGGTGCCCATATCGGTATCCCGGCTTTGCGACATGCTCTCTGGATTGCCACACGGTACGAACCGGTCGTATAGCAATCTTTCGCCACCCGTTTAGGATTTTGCTTTTTCCAATTTACCTGCAATGGCTGGATACTGGTTTTCCTCTTGGCTCGCCTCTCCGCCCGTTGAAGCCGTACTGTGTCGGCGGGGGAAAACAAAAACGCTTCAGGACTATCAGCCTTTTCGACGAGGTACGGAGTAAGGATCGACTGTGCTTTTGGTCCTATTGCCTTTGTCAGTGTTTTACCGTGATGCTCGGTTTTATGGGTGAACGGACGGTACGTCCACACGTCGCCGGTGCGTTCTATGTCAATAGATCGCATATTACACACATCTTGTGGTCTCATTCCACAGAGCCTCTGAATTTGCACCATGTCGCCGACAATCGGCGGCATGTGGGGCAATGTCTTGTCCACAATATCGTCAGGAACTGGCGGTACTTTCGGATTGTCGGGTGCCTTTGTCTTACCAGCCTTCAACCGGGGCACCGCTTTGAGAGCGTTGTAAATATCGACGTGGCACAACTCGTTGATGGACAGCCACTGAAAGAAACAGACGATGCATGAAATACGGTCATTGACCGTTTTTCGGACGTACCCGGCATCAATCAGTTTATTGCGGACGAACTGAAGGGCACGTGGACCAAAGTCTGACACGGTACTTTGCCCATACCATCTGATAATGTGGGCAAGGCTTTCCCGGTAATTCGTGAATGTTGCCGTTGTTTTGCCATTTTTGACATAGAATCCCTCGGCATATTCGAGGAATTGGAAGACGGCGACTTCAATGGTCAGGGTGGAAGCGTACCGTGTCGGAGGCAACTTGCGGTCATTGGCGAGGTAATCGGCGATCAATTCGTTGTATTTTGCCCGACTTTCCTTGCTTTTGTACTGCCCCAGATAGAACATTTTGCCTTGCAGGACGCAAATAGCCTGTCCGGTGGACTTGTGAAGGCGATAGGATGGGATGTTTTTTTTTGGCATTTTGATGCTCCTTTCGAGTAGTAAAACTGTGTTTATGTGTGTACTACACACATAAACGGCGATTTCACTGCTCGTCGGACCACCCGACGGATAGGGCTTAAACCCTTCAGTTTATTGGACTTACAACAATGGAGGATAACGGACTTGAACCGATGACCTTCTGGCTGCCAGCCAGACGCTCTCCCAACTGAGCTAATCCCCCGAAACAAGCACCATTGTAATGCGTTCGACATTTTTGTCAAGTCGGAGAGAATGTCGATGTGTCCGCGAGTCCCTTTTCAACCCCGTTGTGTTTCTATTCCGAATCTGGGGGGTTGACCATTGCTCTTTAATGGTTAACAATGATATTATGACAATACAGCATTGGTTTTCGTCCGGTACATTCATTCTCGACGGCGGTTGGGGAACGCAGTTGCAACTTCGCGGGTTGCCCATCGGCGAACATCCCGACTTCTGGAATCTGTCCCAGCCCGATAAGGTGCAAGAGGTCGCAGAAGCATACATTCAAGCCGGGAGCGACATTATTCTGACGAATACCTTCGGCTCCAACAGGTTTTTGCTTGCCAAGCACGGAGCGGAGGACAAAATTGCCGAACTGAACCGCGCCGGTGTGCGGCTTTCCAAAGAAGTCGCCCAAAAGCAACACCGCCGGGTTTTTGCTTCCATTGGACCAACCGGCGTAATGCTGATGTCTGGAACGGTTTCGCCGGACGAACTCTATGCGGCATTTTTGGAGCAAGCCGAAGCAATTGCCGCCGAAGTGCCGGACGGCATCGTGATCGAAACGATGAGCGATCCCGCCGAAGCAGTCTTGGCAGTCAAAGCGGCAAAGACGACAGGGTTGCCCGTCGCCGCATGTATGGTTTTCGATACCGGTAAGAACAAAGACCGAACGATGATGGGAACGACACCGGAGCAGGCGGTCGAGCAGTTGACCGCTGCGGGGGCGGACATCGTCGGAGCAAACTGCGGACAAGGAATTGACGGCTTCATTCCAATTTGCCAACGGATGCGAGCAGTAACAACGTTGCCGCTTTGGATGAAGGCGAATGCGGGCTTGCCGGAAATCGTCGATGACAAAACGGTCTATCGTCAAACGCCGGAAAAGTTTGCGGAGTCGGCAAAGGAACTCTTGGCGGCGGGGGCAAACTTCATCGGTGGGTGTTGCGGGACAACACCGGAATATATTCGTGCGTTGCGGGATGCGCTGGTTTAGTGCGTGTTAAAATTTTCCTCGCTGTCCCTCGTTCTGTCCCGCACACGTTCGTTCACCGGTCCGCTCAACAACACAACGGTGCTGGTGAGCAGTTGAATTTGCTTTTCCAATGTTTTGATCGTGTCCTTGAGACTGGAAATCTCCGTCTGCAATGACTCGACAGATTCCTTCACTTCGATCAACTCACGCGGCAGTCTTGGTCCCCAATGGGCTGTTTCAAACGCCTGGGCTTGTTCGAGAAGATACGGATTCGTCATCGGGTTAGCCGGATTAAATGGAAGTGCCGACGGCGGTGTCGTCGGAATCGCCCCTGGAACATACCCCCCCTGCACACTGCCGTAGCCGTTCATTCCCACTCCCATCGGCAAGGGTTCCGGCATTGGAACCTGATAGGGGACGTTCGGTGTGGGAACTTGCGCTGCTCTGTAAGGATAAGGGCTTGGCATTCCCGAAACGCCAGACTGAACGGGTAAAGTCCCCGGCGGCAGATCGAGACGAGTTTCCGTACCGGGCAATAGTTCGGAGATGTTCGGACTCGGCGTGCGGAGCGATTGCAATTCACTGGTAACTTCGTTGAGTTGTTTTGCAATGTCGGCTTGTCTGGCTTTCAGGGTTTCTGCCGTTTGGGCATCGTTTGGAAGGAGTTCGATCACTCGTTGTATTTCTCGATAATCGAAGGTGAGTTGCTCTTTCATCCGCATGAGGAAGGCAGGATCACGGGGAAGCGAGCGTCCGGTGGTTGTTGCTGGTTCATCTTGTGCGAACGTGGGCAAGGCGAATAGGAGCAGGAGGGGGAGGCACAAAAATCGCGTCATGGTTTTTTGTTGATAGGGGTTTTAATTTCTCTAGTGTAACGATTATTTGGTTGGAGGGCAAGTGGAATTTCGGTACCCCCATTCGGACTGAAAGTTTAATTTCTGTTGACACCAATCAGTTGGAGGGCTTTTCTCGGAGAATAGCGAAAATTTTCGACAGTTTGTGTCACCGTCTCCCATTGCTTTCATTTGCTTTTCTGATTTTTATACTTTTTTCACAACAACTGAAGCACCGAACGTGCTGAAATGCCAAAATTGTATAAGGACAGTTCATTACTCCGGTATTTCCGTCTTTACGGCAAACGCAGTCGTGACTTTTTTTTCCGTCGGTGTCGCCGTTTACTTTCCCCCCATTCCTTTGCGATTTGTTCGAAGACCTCGGGCGATTCGTACCGCAACACACCGCCTGTCTCCGGCATGGGACCGATGAGTCCTTTGAAGACGGGACGACCGCGCACCGTTACATCAAGACTGTAATCGCTGACACCGGTCTGGACGTGCCGATGACAGATTTCCTCTTCGCTCACGTAGTCGCGAATGCGGTACTCTCCTTCGGGTCCCCGTGTTACTACACGAAAAATATGCCTTTTCATGTGTAACGTCATCGACTGATTGCCGGGAAAAATCGTCAAAATGCTTGCGCCTGCCGATTGTTGCAAACACCCCTCTTTTGCCAGTCTTACCGAAAAGACAGGAAAATTGTGCAATGCGTATTTCTCCGATTGCCCTTTTTCCTAGACATCTGCTTTCGCAGTCCTACTGTACGGATTATTGACAACGGCGGAACATTCCTCTAAAATGAAAGAACCGTTGCGGTATTTCACAGGGAAGTGCCGCTCGATTTTTGTCCTTTCACCCGAAATAATCTCATGAAACGAACTCTCCTTTTGCTGACCCTCCTCATTTTTGCATTCGCTTCTGTGCAAGCGACTGCGCAAACCGTCAAGAAGCCCTTCAATGGTACCGACCTCACCGGTTGGAAAACCAACGGCGGCTGGGAAAACGTCTGGAAAACCGGCATGCTCCGAGCCGACGCAACAACATTTGAAGTCGTTCCCCTTCCCGAAAATTTTCAGCAACGTGTTACCGTAACAGGCGGTCAAGGTCCCGGTCAGGCTTTCGCCCGAAACTTCGCTCCGGTTCTCGCCAATGCAGTTGCCGTTGACTGGAACAAAGACCCTCGTAAGGGAGTGGACTTGTACACCGAAGAAAAGTTCGGCGACTGCACCGTCAAGTTGGAATTCCTCATCACCAAAGGCTCGAATAGCGGTGTCTATCTGATGGGAGAATACGAAGTCCAAATTGCGGACAGTTTTGCAAAAGCGGGCAGACTCGGTCAAGGGGATATGGGAGCGATTTACAGTGCTGCCGCCCCGTCAGTCAATGCGTGCGGCGTGCCGGGAACGTGGCAGACGTATGAAATCGAATTCGTTGCACCCAAATTCGATGCCAGCGGCAACAAAACTGCCAATGCGCTGTTCAAGAAGGTCATCCTTAACGGCGTGGTCGTTCAAGAAAACGTTGAAGTGAAGGACTCGACTGGCGGCGGTGTAACTGGCAAAGAAGCCGCAACGGGTCCCTTGATGTTGCAGGGCAATCACGGTCCGGCGGCGTTCAGGAACATCGAAATTATCGTTCCGTAAGAGAATCGACTACGGAAAGCGCAAAAGCGGCGGACGCAAGTCCGCCGGCACTTTGAGGACTTTTCTTGAAAAACCAGATTCTCCCATTATATTGTACGGTGTAGTGGGATTCTGTTCGAATAACATGGAGCAACTCAAATTATCACTTTCACAAAGCATTTGGGCTTGTCGTCAACTCACGACATTGGCTCATTCAAGTTTTGCGCCTGCTTTTACACTCTTGCCTTCTGACAAACGGCAAGCCATGGAAATCCTGTACGCCTACACACGTTTCACGGACGACATTGCCGATCTCCCCGACTTCAGTTTGCAAGGTTCCACTATCGAAATCAGCCTGCGCCGAAAAAAACAAAAATTCAATCAGTGGATCGGAGCATTGGAAGCCGTCTTCGGAAAAGTCGGCGACGAAAACGCCCCTCAAATTGACCCACAAGATGAACAAACGTTTCAACAGATTGCCGAACAATTTCCGGGATGTAAAGGCTTAGTTTTTTTACCCGCCCTCAAAATGATCGTGGATAAATACGATATTCCGCGAGAACCGCTCTTTCACTTGACCGATGGGATCGAGTCGGACATGGAACCAAAACCCTTCAAAACGTTTGACGACAGTGCCGATTATTGTCATCAGGTTGCCACTTCGATCGGATTCGCTTCGCTCGCCATTTGGGGAACCACCGAACCGCTCTTTTCAGAACCCGTCGTCAAGGCAGCGAAGGCGTGCGGTATCGCATTTCAATGGACCAATATCGTGAGGGACATGTTGGAAGATTATCGAAATGGGCGTATTTATCTACCCGATGCAGAGTTGCAACGTTTCGGTTTTACCGACAAACAGTTTGGCGATATTCTTGACGGCGCATCTTGGAAAAAACAAAAACAACTGCCCCAAAAGGGGACAGAACAAGATCAATACGCTCGTAAAAGTATGATCAGCGAAATGGACAAATTAGAGGAAAAGTTCTCCAAATTAGTTGCTTATCAATTAAACCGTTGCGAAGTTTACTACGAGAGTTCCAAACCGCTTTACCGATTGATTCACCGGGACAGCCGACGGACGTTCGGTTTGATGTGGAGTTATTACCACGCACTGTACCGAAAGATGTGTCGAAATCCGTGGTTGGTTACCAAAGAAAATCGCATACGATTATCCCCCTACCGGCAGTTTCGTCTTTGGCTCGATTGGCGATGGTTGCCGTTCCGAAAGTTGCGGTAGTGGTTCATACACACGACATTGGACGGCGGGCCTTTTGGGAGTCCTTGTCGATAGCGAAAAGTGTGTTAAAATAATGTACCAATCTTGAAAATGGCGGGAAAGTGCGATTTGAGGACAAGAAAATATGAGCGATAAACTGATGAATCTGGTCGAGGAAAAATGTAAAAAAGCAGAAGTCTCCCAATTTGACATCGGCGATACCGTCGACGTTCACTGCCGAATCCTCGAAGGTGAAAAAGAACGTATTCAGATTTTCAACGGAGTGGTCATCGCCCGAAGCGGTAGTGGAACCCGAGAAATGTTTACCGTCCGCCGAATCGTTGCCGGTGAAGGAGTAGAGCGGAAATTCGCCCTGCACTCCCCACGAATCGCCAAAGTCGAAACGATACGCAGTGCCGTCGTCCGCCGAGCAAAATTGTACTTCCTACGTGATCGTGTCGGCAAAGCGGTACGACTTAAAGGTCGCCCCGTCAAAAAGAGCGTCGACGAAACCGCAGTGGTCAAAAAACCACGTCGCGGTTCCAAAAACAAAAGGAAACCCGCCGTTGCAACAACGGAATAACCTTTATTCCCGTTTATGAATTCACGAGACCGTGTGCTGACAGCACTGCATCACCAGGCTCCAGACCGCACACCTCGAAATTTTTGGGCAGAGCCGCCGACATGGAGTCGGCTTTTTCAACACGTCGGACACCAAGACAAGGAACGCCTCCTCGTCGATCTGGAAATCGACATACGTTCCCTTGACGTGCCCGGTCCGCCAGAAAAACAAACGGAAAATGGTGTTTTTCAAAACTTCTGGGGGGAACGGTACTTCTATCGGCAAACTCCGTGGGGACCCATGCGTGAAGATATTCCGGGAGCACTCAATGGCGCAACGACTTTCGATGATCTTTTGAATTTTCCCTGGTCAAGTCCCGATGAATTTGATTATTCGTGTCTGCCGGAACAATGTGGACGTTGGAGAGACCATGCCTTGCTTTACGGCTTCGCCGACATTTGGGAACGCCCCGCACTGGTTCGCGGATTGCAAAATATGTTCCTCGATATGACGGATCATCCCGATTGGGTCCATTTTCTCTGCCGCCAATTCACCGATTTTTACAAAGAAGATTACACCCGCGCCGCCGAAGCTACGAATGAACGCATTGACATGTTCCTACTCATCAGTGATCTCGGCAGTCAACGCGGACCGCTGATTTCCAAGCGAATGTTCAAAGAATTTGTCGCACCGTACATCAAGGAAATGTGCGATCTGATTCACGGACTCGGTGCGAAGGTTCTCTTTCACAGTTGCGGTAGCATCCGACCGCTGATTGCAGATTTAATTGAACTCGGTGTCGATGTTCTCGATCCGATCCAACCGATTGGCGATATGGTTCCTGAAACGTTGAAATCCGAATTCGGCGACCGACTCTGTTTTCACGGCGGCATCGACATGCAACATTTGTTACCGCAAGGAACGCCGGAAGAGGTTCGTGCCGGTGCCAAGCGATACGAAGAGATTCTCGGCAAAAACGGTGGCTACATTTTGGCACCCGCCCATCTTTTTCAACCGGATGTTCCCCCAGAAAACATATTGGCGGTGTATGCCTCCGCAATCGGATATTGTCGCTTCTGAACAATCTTCCACACCGACGACAGAAGAAACGCCGAAAAAATGGTTTTCCCGCGTGATTGCGGAGTAATTCTGTGAAGTTGCAAGCGTACCCCGAGTTCGATAACCTCACCGTTTTTCAAGAAGGATTTTGAAAATTTTTTGATCGGGAATTTGCCTTCCAGAGTGAGTTTTTGGTCGAAACAGTGCCCTCGGAGACAAAAAGCACTCGTTTTTTGTTTTCATTTTTTCAAAACGCAATGTCAAGAATTTTTTTTTTTAACAGACCCTCTTTTTTCGCTACAATGCCCGCATGTTCATCAAGCCATGCTACAGAAAGTCGAAGGGAAAAAAACTTGCCTACTGGGCATTAGACTTGTTGCATAACCTCGAAATTGCTATCCTTACGGGGCTACATAGGATATTGTAGCAATTTTTCCTTTCCCCGTCAAGGACGACATGACCCGCATCGAAAAAAAACTAAAACTGTCAGACGAAAAATTCAAACGACGAATCGGAACGACCAAACCCGTTTTCCAAACCATGCTCCAAATTCTGCAAACCGCTCACACGAAACTGCACGAATCCGGCGGCAAACCAAACGACCTGAGCGTCGGCGATAAACTGCTCATCACCCTCAAATACTACCGGGAATACATGACCATGGAGTCCATCGCCGATGACTATGAGTGCGATAAAAGCACCATTAGCCGCTCCATTCATTGGGTCGAAGATGTTCTT
>Ga0082212_10010013_pt1 | contig 12178 bp, 16 predicted proteins | sample TergutNt197P3_FD_71548 | JGI IMG/M metagenome (GOLD analysis project Ga0082212, IMG submission 71548) | Neocapritermes taracua P3 segment gut microbial communities from Petit-Saut dam, French Guiana - Nt197 P3 | ecosystem: Host-associated > Arthropoda: Insects > Digestive system > Gut ... | reverse complement strand
CAAATTCGGTTCCGCTTCGTTGGCCGTGCGGATGATCTCCTCAATGTTTGCCGGTTTGAGACAGTCGGGGAAGCAAAGGTCGGTGATGATCGAAATGCCAAGCACCCGCATTCCGGCGTGAGCGGCCACAAGCACCTCGGGCACGGTGGACATGCCGACCGCGTCGCCGCCGATGCGTCGCATGAAGCGGTACTCGGCACGGGTTTCGAGGTTCGGTCCCAACACGCCGACGTAAACCCCCTTGTGTGCGACGAAATCCCCAACTCGCGCGATTTCCAATGCCTTGTCAATCAGTTTCAAATCGTAAGGCTCGCACATATCGGGGAACTGCGGGCCAAGCCGCTCGTCGTTGTGACCGACCAACGGGTTGACGCCCATCAGGTTAATATGGTCTTCGATGAGCATGAGGTCGCCCTGTTTGAAATAAGGGTTCATCCCGCCGCAAGCGTTTGAGACAATCAGCAAATTTGCCCCCATCGCCTTCATGACACGCACGGGAAAGGTAATCGCGGTGCAATCGTAACCCTCATAAGCGTGCAAGCGGCCTTGCATCGCAATGATCGGCAAGCCTTCGAGTGTACCGAGGACAAGATGCCCCTGATGCGTCGGAGCTGTGGACACGGCGAAATGCGGAATTTCGTTGTAGGGAATGACAACGTCTTCCTCAATTCGGGTTGCCAAATTACCCAACCCGGTGCCGAGTATCAGCCCGGAGTATGCGGTTTTGTTCCATTTCGACCGCAAAAACGCGGCGGATTCCTGGATTTTATCGTATAAAAGCATTTGTAAACTCCTGTTTGGTGATGAGTCAATAAACCAACATTTTTTCAGCACGCAGATAACGCCGATGATTTTGGATTTTCGCAGATTTTTTTTTCACGCAGATGACGCAGAGGGTTTTCTTGAACACAACATCTGCTTAAATCAGTTCAATCTGCATCATCTGAGTGCTAAAAACCCCCCTTTCCCCTATTCCGGTTCCTGGCCGACACGAACCACGAAGCGGAACGAACCAAGCGGAACGTCATACAGGAAAATCTCGAAAGAGTACGTTCCCGGGTGCGGCAACGGAAGTTCGGGAAGCTCGACCACCAGTTCGCAGGTTTCCAGCGGGTTGTTGGCAAACGCGATGATGTCGCCGAATTCAAGCAACGTTTCGTTTCGCACGAGATCGACATACTCAATCGTGATCGGGAGTTTGCCCTGGAACTCGGTGAGGCTGATAAACAGGAAGGCTCCCCGGTTGTACTTCGACGGAAACGAAACCGCCGCCATTTCACAGAACGTGCCCGCGATGACCTTTTTGCCGGAGTGCATGTCTTCATAAACGTGGTCGGCGAGGATGATCGCCTGGAGAACGGGACGCGGCGGCATGTTTGCATTCCTTTTTAATGAAATCTTTGACGAATTTTATTTCTCACCACGAAAGACACGAAGGTTTTTATCCGCAGATGATGTTTTCAAATAGACTTCATTTATACCTAAGCTTTTGCAAAGTTTAAAATGAAGCTTGTTTTTACGATATTTACGAAATCAGGACAAAAATAATTATTGTACATACAATGTCAATTTGTAACTCAAATATCAATATTATACCGTAATTTTAAGTGTAAATCAAATTTGCAAAATCTCAATTATACCTTATTTTTCCTGACAAAACAAACCGCCCTGATTTGCTTCTCTGCGTAGCATGTATTCTACACGGCAACCGTCGGCAGGTCAATACGTTACGTCAATAGTGTTATTTTGGCTTTTTTCCGGCTTTCTGTGTTGTTCCAGCCGTTTCCGGCGAGTCGTGGTGCGCTTTGGGTGACTTTTTGTTTTTGTTACACTTTTTGTTTTGGGAGATGCTTTCCTCCGGGTTGATTCGGGCTTTTTCATAGTCTGATTCCTTGATACGAGCATAATGTTTCAAGGCTATTTCAGGTGAATGTCCCAGCCATTTTGCGATCGTGTGGATACCAATATTCGGGTATTTGCCGTTGTATAAGTCCGTGACCAGACTGGCCCGCAAATTGTGTCCCGGCATCGGCCAGGGTTTGAGTCCGGCACGCTCCACGATCTTGTTAAATGGTCGAAGCAGATTGGCCGCATAATTTCCCTCTTTGCGATCTTCGGACCTTTTCATCATTCTGGGACAGCGTTTCTCGATGATGTAAACATCTCCCGGCTTGGCCTTGTCCTGGCAGTCGCGAAGCGGACCGTCCAATTCATGGAAAATCGGGATCGTCCGCCTGGATTTACCGTGATGAGCCGTTTTACTGCTGGGGACAATGATCTTGCCTTGATCCCAGAGCACATGTTCCCATTTCAACCGCAACACCTCGCTGGACCGCCGCAGTCCGCCGAAACGCCATAACGCGATAATTAATCGCCATTCGGCATCCGGTGCGAATTTCATCACATGATGAATGTCCTCAGCGGGAATATAAACTTTCTTCGACGAATCCCCTTCCTTGGAATATTTGAGGGAGGCAAAGTGATTGTGCGAGATGAACTTGTCATCCAACATGGCCCGAAAGAACTCGGTCACATGCTGGAGACGTATGGCGACAGTGCCTTGTTTCACTGTAGCCGCGATCACTGCATCCTTCCTGAATTGGTGACATGACAACCATGCCACATACTCCTGCACATCCTTTTCGGTAATCGTTTCCGGGTCACGGGTTTCGCCAAAGAAATGAAAGAGCATATTTGCCGAGATTCGTTTGTTGGCCTTCGTACTCTCGGTATTATCGGCTTTTTCCTCGATATAGGGGTTGATGAATTTCGACAGGGTCGTTTGTCTTCTGGGTTCGATCAGCCCGGTTTTCGCCAGTTTGTCATGGAATTTGTCACCGAGGTTCATCAGCCAGTGGACGAGATCGGGTGACAGCGGCAGATTGAGTAATTTTGCGTTGAGGATACCCTCCACCCGGATTCTGATGGAATCGGCGTCTTTTGCCGTGACTTTGCCGAGGCGGATGTAATATCGTTTGCCTGCTCCGTCCGTGAACGCGATACGCCTTGTTCCGTTTTTGAGTTTTGTGATGCTGGCCATTGTTGTAGCTCTTGGTGTGGTTAAACTGGATTCTTATACAAACGTCTCCATGTTTTGACAGGACTTTGGCGGAGTTTCAAATCCTACGACCATTAAAAAACGCAGGAATGTCAGTTCCTGCGCAAAGCAACCTTTTTTTAGGGCGAATCTTAGGGTGAAATTTAGGGCAATTCTTAGGGTGAGTCTTAGGGTGATTACGCGATTCCTTCGATCAGTTTGTCCCTGAGCTTGCAAAGTAAATTAGCGAACGTTTCCGAACCCCGTTCCCGTTGTGATTTGCGATGCCACGAATAGGAATCCCCAGTCACTGAGTGTAATTTTTCGTACACCCAACCTTTGGTGCGCAATGGCAATGTAAGTCCTTCAGCCTGGAAAAGTGAAACCAAAACTTCGTGCCCGTATTGTAATTCCATGAGTTCCAGCCTTTTACCCTGAACGATTCCTTCCCGGATAATACGCATGGATTCCACGATGGCTTTCTGCCGTTGGGCATCAGCCGCCTCTTTTTTCCGCCGTGCGGCCTCCTGCTCCTGCTTCTTTCGCTCTTCGTTTTGGGCGTGTTTTTCGTCGCGTTTTGCATCAATTGCGGACGTATCGTAACCGATCGCACGAAGCCAATGAAACGCAAGGATGTCCGTAGAGTGCGGCCATTCCTTTTCCAGAGAATCCATGACACGTTTCGCCACGCAGTCGGCGTTCAGATATTTCGCCGTATTGGTAAACCGACGGAGAGTATTCGCGGACAAATCTCCAAACCAACATTTCGGCACATTCTTAATCTGAAACAATAAATCCGTCCCACAGCCGCTCCAAAGATAACAAAAATCATGCTCGTTGTCGTACTCTTCAACCAGAACAAAAAGGTCTTCAATTTCCGGCACGCCCATCATACCGGCCACCGTGTAAAACGTACCCGTTATTATCTTCGTGTCCTTCAAATCCTTTTTGAACGTGATGCACCTGCGTTGGGTTTCATACGGCTGAATATCGACAAGGTGGAGCAGATGGACACGACGTTCATTCCAATCATCAAATGAACATATCATACGGGTTTCCGCCGGCCAGCATTCATCGGGTGTTCCTTCGCTTAATCGCCTGCTTCCCGGTTCTGCGGACGAAACGTAGTTATTCATCTGCCAATATTCCCGCGTTCCGATCGTTTCCAAATACCGATAAGGAACGCCGAATTGATTCTTTTTCATTTCGGGGTAATTCATTGCATTTCCCTCCAAATCGCATTGATAAAAAACCGGAAACCCTAGGGTAGCGGGAACGTGGGAAGGGAATGCAGGATATTCGGGGATTCATTGCAAAAGGCTCTGTACGCATCTTCGCCCTGGAACGAATCAATCACGGCACGGGACTCGGCATCGAAATCCTCATACGCCGTCTTGCCGTAACCCGGCGGCAGCCATTCCCTCTGTTGACAGACGAATATGTTGAATCTTTCCAACAGACGCGGTGCGAGAAACTTAATGCCCGTCGTTCCCTTTTTATAGAATGAAACTTCGATGTGCCTCAAAGTGATGCCTTTGGTGATCTCTTCCCTCTCGGCCTGCTCCAGCATTTCTTCCGTCGAACCGTCCGGCTTGGTGATGGCCAAATAATCGAACAAAAGTTCAATATCATGAATTTTCCGTTTTGCGTTGGAATGGAAAAAATGATGTCCGTAGCTTTCCTCGCCAAGTCCGTTCAGGGAAATCGTGACCTTGTTTTTCATCCGCCATGCCTTCTCGGTTTTGTAGCCGTCGAATGGAATGATACGGGATGGATCGGCCTTGCCGTCCCACGAATACCTGACGCCGGATATTTCGGCAAACAATTCGCAGAGTTTCCCCTTGATCCAGTCCCCGGTCAATTGTTGCAACTGATCGCGAAACCGCAGGATGTTCCTGCCGTTGAAATCGTATTGCCCCAGATCATACGTGTAACTGCGAACATTGCTGGAAATACCCGACGGCAAACCGGCAAGGTTTTCGTTGCGAAGAAAAAGATGTCGCCAATATTTTTTGCGAATATCCTCAATGAATTTGTTCGGTGTGGTTCCCATTTTGATAATCGGATGGTTTACACCGGATAGGGTTGCGGGTTCGTCTTCCGTGCGAACATCCTCAAGGAGATGTTCAAGCATTGCCTCGTGTTCTTCAAATAGGGCAAGTCCCGCCATCTGATCCAAGACGCACCGATGAATCATATCGCTGAGTTCATCGGTTGGATCGGGTAGCGTCCGACTGCGCAACGCAGCCGCAATCCTTGCGTCTTGCTCGATATTTTGAAGCAAAGCACTGTTGCGTTCCGTTATCTTTGGTCGCGTCATTTTAATAATGACGCCGCCCTTGTTGTGCTTGCCCGCCTTAAAACCGTTCGGCACCTTGACGATGTGAATATCCCAGTCCGGGTAATCTTTTGCGAGCTTTTTCGGTGCAATCTCGTAGTTGTCGCAGTTGTCACAATACGCGGCGATAAGCGTTCCGTGATGTCCCACAAAACGACGTATCCTGCTCAGTTCCGTAGAACTGTAATGCACCGGCGTCATGATGATGCAACCGTAACGAGTCAGTGTTTCGAGGGACAAAAGCGAATCATTGATGATGCGAACGTATCGTTTTTCAAGCGTTTCGCATAACTCAGGGTCGGACTCAACCCCATGAAGGTCTCGATAGCCAATGCCCGAATTGTGATTTGCCGATGTGGTCACTTGCGTCAAGTCGCAAATTCCGTAACCGGCGATAAGAACTTGTCCGTCACAAGGAAACGGCAAATTTTCGATGATTTTTTCAATGAGTTTGGCAGTCGGCTTGTAGGTCGCATCCGAACTGTCCTGATTTGATTTTTTTGTCATGTTGTACTTTCGTTGTAGTGCAAGCGGGTCAGTCATTTCCTTGGGATAAGATGTATTCGGCGATTGCCCTTCCGTAGGCAATACAGGCACGGCTACACGGAAAATCCGGCGGTTGCGGCACGCTGCCGCTTCGTAACACGTTAGCGACCGCTCTTTTGCGATCGCCGGAGAAACCGGCAGCTTTCAAGACATCCAACGCCGTGGACGACGTTTCGATGTAGGCCACCAATATCTCTTGGATTTTCTGCTCCGACATGGGATTGAAAAGATCGACGGTCGGCCTGTTGTTATTGGATTTCATCATTGCGAATTGCTTTCTGTATTGCGCAAACGGGACAATAAATCGTCCACGGAATAATAAACGCGTTCTTCGTAGTCCTTGTTTGTGGCCGGATACGCCGCTCCCGAATCGTCATGGACCTTGATCGACATATTGTCTGGAATCAAGTGACCGAGTTCGATAACGCAACTCTTTTCATCCGACCAGAGATACAGGTTTGCGAAGTCCGACCCTTCCGGCCCTGCTTCCCGCACCATGGCCTGTGCTTTCTCCAGAACATCGGCACAATGCCCCGCGTATTCCATCGGCTCGTCTGTCATATCCGCGACCAAACGGGTCGTATCCGTCTCACGAATCGTCACTCGAAATGAATCGAGATCATGGATGCCCCTGAATCTCTTTTCTTCGTCCGGAAACAGTTCCAAAACGAGGAACCACGGACGGCCTTCGGCCCGTTTTCGTTTTGCGGTAATGGGATCAAGTGATTCCGACCGGTCGCGTTCTGTGTGATCGCCTGAAATATCCTCTCGGTCAGAAGCGGCCTCATCGCTCGCTTCGGAAATTTGCCGTTCCAGATATTCGCGCAGGCTATTGATACTCCACCGTATCGGCTCACGGCCTGCTTCGTGGTGTTCGTTCAGCACATAGTCTTCATTCGTGGGATTCCACAAATACATGTTCATGTCCGTAATACCGCCACGCACAACAGCATTAAGACCGTAAAAAGCGTCAAAACACTGATTCAACCGTTCCAGACATTCGCTCGGTTGCGATATGCCGCAACCTGCCATTTCAAGAATCTTGTGTCCATTGTTGCGACGCGACCGAATTGCCAAATCGAACGAATAACCCTTCAACGACGACAGGTCAGGTGATGATTTTGCCGACTTGTCATCCCACCAACTCAACGCAATAAAATAGTCGCTGATCTTCGACATTTGACTTGCCTTTCTTTGTTTACAGTTATTTTTATCGCACCTTCGCTGTGTTGTCCGTGTTGTTTTACGATCGCCTGATGTATCGGCGATACGATTCCAACGGATCGAAGGACTCCTGTGAGACTCCTGCACCGACCAGTTCCTTTTCCCTGACGGGCTTCGCTTCCGTGCCGGGTTCCGGATTGTCGTCCCAATAGAACAACTTGGTAGCGATGCCGTACAGATCGCGAACCCGCCTGGCCGCTTCGCCCCATGCGATTCCAGGTTCGCTGAATTGAGAGTCCTTTGTCCCCCAACCGTCCGACCACACACTCAGGGCGGGAATAAAGTGTTTCAGCACAATGAGAATTTCCATAACGGGGACGTCGTAAGGCTTGCGCTCTGTTTTGCAGAATTCATAGCCTTTTAATTCGTTATTGAGCGGGAAAAAGAATGTCTCATGCGCGTTTTCTTCAATGCCGTTTAAGCAAATCTCGGACATATTCGGCGTAATGACGACCGGCTGTCTTGTTTCGCCGCTCCCGTCGCCGGTCAAAATCGCCTGATAGCGCGTTACGATCTTTTGCACGATCTGCAAAATTTGTTTGCGTTTCGACACGCTGATATAGCATAATTTTTTGTTTTTGCATTCCCAGTGGTGGGTGTAACCCATCTGAATAGCCTCACTTTCTCAATGTTGTTTTTGTTTTTCCAATACTTCTTCGTAATCCCCGCTCCGGTCATGCTTGATTTTTGGTCAACATCAACCCGGCAAGGAAATCCTCAAATTCCGGCAGCACCATTACGGTCACGTCCAGGTACTGGTCGAGTTGCAAGTCCACCGCGTCAGAGATAGCCTCCCGCATCTGAGCATCTTGTTCGTTATCGGGAATCTCAACTTTGCCCAGCGAATCATCCGCACTCTGCCAAACATGACTGTCTGTCTGCTGCGGCAAATAAACGGTGTCAAACCACTCTGCCGGCACGAGACAGATCAGATAAAAATTGTGTACTCCGTTGCGATCATACGGTACATAACGATGTCCGCTGCCTTTGAGTTCGGCCAATTTGTTCACGACTTTCAAATAAACGTCGCGATAAAGCCCGATACCGTCCGGAATACTGTCACCGTCGCCGAACCCGTATTTCGTCAACATTTCATCCCAAAATCTCATGCTTCCACCTGTTTTTCCTTTTGAAGTTCTTTGATCAACTTCCGAAGAAGGCGTCGGGATTTTGCAAGTTCCTGCGGATAGGGCAGACGTTGACCGTAGGTAATGCTCTGTAATCTCTGTTCCGCAAATATCTCCTGCATCTTCCGAATCCTTTTCAGATACGCCTTACCATCAATGCTGTCATCCTGCCATTCCCGCACCGCATCAAAATACGCATTCATCGCGCTGTATGCGTGGATGTCCATGTGACTCAGCAAAAACACGGTATGCCCCGCATGTCGGGACTGTATTGCATCCAACAGATTGTGAAACGCAAGCAAAATCGACGGATCAATTTTTCCCATAGGCTTTTTCATGGGGTTATACCCACTTTCTTTTGTCCGGGAGCAACCCGATTTTTCTCTTGCGGCAAACGAACATACCCTGAAATATCCGGGTCACGGTCGTACCAATAGCCGGGGATACACACGCTGCCGTCCCAAAGCGGTAGCTTATTCAGTTTTTTGGCAATTTGTTCGGCCAACTCCTGAACTTTTACATCCGCGTCGATATCCCAGCCGGGATTGTAATGCAAATCATCGACACAGAGGTAAATATCGACCCTCTTGTTTTCTCCTTCTCCGCATTCGCTTGATTCCAGTTTTTTTGCGAGTTCTTCATAGGTATAGCTATCACCCATCTCGGCAAGAACCGGAATCGTCGCGTTCAGAACGCATTTTTCAGCGCGTTCACGGTCTTTGGGACGCACGGAAGTCGAGATGTACACACTGCATTCGTAGTAACTTCCCATTGTTGATCTTTCGTTTTGCGTTTATGTTTGAATTTTAAGAATCAACCGCGCCCGTTGCAAACGCACGCTTCTCCATCCAGGACAGCGTACATTATGTCAAGCCGCTGTTGCTCTTTTTCGATATCTTGTTGCGACCGGAACAGATGATCGACATCACCCAGGCAACTGTCCGTTCTGCAAACAGGACAACCTTTGAACGTATAATAGTCCCCACCGGACATCTGATCTTGTATGGCTTCCATGTCTTGATCAGCATAAAACTCATAAGGTTTCTCCGCCTCGTCTGTTTTGAGTGAAACATTTTCACCTTTATCAATAAGAAGTGCCAATGTCGTCCGGTCGTCTCCCGCAGCAAGGGCATCGAAAAAGTAACGCTCGCAGTTACCGCAAAGTGTGATTTCATCCGGATTGTCAATGACAGTCAGTACATTCCTCAAATTGCGGATACCATGATATCCATTACTGCGCAGCGGCATCATGACCTCCATCATCAACATCAAAGATCAGATGACTCTCGTAAATGGAAAGGGTGATTTTCTCGCCATGTTTGAGATAGGTCATCTCTAAAGAGTAGCGAAGTCCGTCGTTTTTTTCTGCATCATAATGAACGGGCCGTAATTCCATTTCATCGGATGCCAGGCCCGCAGTGAAATCGCGACATACGCTGTTAATGTGTTCCATCGCGGCATGGAAAACGGGGAAGGCTTCCACAGGCGGAACCGCCCACTTCGCATCCGAATGAACAATATAAATATTTGGCATTTCTACCCTTCTTTCTTTTGAGGAAGATTCAGTTGCACTTCGTAAATGGAACATTTACACAGGCACTCATCGAACCGATACCAGCCTTCCGCGATAATTCTCACATCGTTGTCTAACGACTGTGAGCACCTGCCGCCCCACTCCATATCATCATCGGACGGCTTATTTTTTAGCTCGGATTCACTGCGAAACTGATCATTGAGACGAGCGAGCGCATCTTCATATTCTGAAAACACTTCCACCGTCGGCAAAACCGCTCGTTGCGTCTCGATAAACAAAATAAAAACTTCCGACATGATTACCTGCCTTCCATAATCAGTTTTTGCCATTGAAATTCGGCTTCACTTGAATCCTGCATATCCCGCAGGTCCTTCAACAGCCCGTGAAAATGACGCAACGGAAACCAATCTCCCTGTATCGGCGACAAATACGCGAACATCAGCGATCTTGTCGTCAATCCTTGATCGTCCTCAAACACCTCGCAGAGTTCCGTTCTCTTGTCGGTTTTGCGCCCGTCAACATCCAGTACAAAAGTCACCAGGTAATTTCCCGGTTCTGTTGGAAAACCGTCATCGTCAAGATCAGGGTCATTGGAATCGACTTTCTTTTCGGACTCGGTCACTTGATTCACCGGGGAATCTGCGATGTCGATATTCAAAATCTCTGCAACGCGTAATGCCAGTTTCTTTCCGTCAAACCGTATTGCCTCGTAATGAGAATATCCTTCCGCACTATGCTCGGCAAGAATTTCACAATATTCCAATTCATCTTCCGGTCGAATCAGCACGCACCTGATGAGTTCTCGTAACTCTCTGCGTTCAACATCATTCTCATAAAAACCACCCATTTTCAACCATACACTTTCTAATCAGGAAATCGGTGATAGGTTTCCGTCATGCTGTAGCCGGACGCAAAGTCGGCAGTCCAACTCCAGAAAGGTTTGTCGCCCCATGTCTTTTCATCCGGTATCACAATCTCCATGTCCCGCAACAACCGGCACTGAAACATGGAGCCGCCACCCTGGAAGTCGCTGTAAAAGCCAACGGGCGTGTCCTTGGGGATCGTGAATGTTTTGTTTCCCAGATCACGGAACGGAACCTTGACCGGCAATGTCAATAAATTCGCCCCGTTACACGTATTTTCCAATTCCCGAACAAATTGTTTGTTGTCAATCAGAGGATTTTCCTGATGGAGATGGAGCGTGTCGCAATAGGGTTCAAAACGAAGTAACCCGGACACTTCATTCAGCTTCGCCGGGTCAAGATGCAAAACACCAAGAACGTCGCCCAGATAGGTCTCCTCCGTCTGAAACGGAATACGATACCCATCCGTTTCAAAGAATGCACTGTTGATACAGTCGTAGTTGGAAAGCAGTTCAAAACGGACATTGACATCCCGATCAAGAAAATGTTCCAGATCATGGGTAAGCGGACACTCGGTATAAATTTGCGATTCTTGAAGCTCCGTTCGTTCTTCGTCCGTGAATCCCGCGTTTTTAAGAAGTTCATCAACATGACATCCCCTGTCACCAATCTCACCGTAGCTCAAATGTTCGTCCAAATAGTTTTCAAGAAACATGACCGGCGTCAGATACTGCTGCTTGTCCCTGTCCCTGAGAAACTCTTTTACCATGTCCTCGGTCAACTCCCAGCCGTCCCAATCCACTTGATAAGGATTCCTCCAAACAACCTCTAATGCCTCTTGTCGCCGCTCCTCGGATACGGTCGCTTCGGCTTCGCAATTTTCAATTGACATCATTCCACCTTTCAAAATTTTGGTTCAAATTCTCTGTATCACGACACAAGCGAATTTCGCAAGTCACGATCGTACTCGGCCAAAAACGGTTGTTTCACGATGTTTCCCGTGAACAACAGCGTTTCCACCTCGCCGGTTTCAATCAATGTTTCCATCCATTCGCCGAGCAGTTTTTTATTGAAATCGCGGCTGAGTTTTTCGTCATCCCAGTCGGGTTCTACGCCACCCTCTGACACATCGCCAAGATAGCAACCCCGAATAAATAAATCACAATGACGCTGGAAGTCCGTGATACGTTCCCCCAACTCGTCCAAATTGTCCCGTAAATCCGCATACAACGCTTCAGCCGTAGCATACGGCAGAGACATATAAATCAACTCGCCTTCAAGCTCGCCGCATAACTTCGCCTGATAGTAATAAATCAATGGCATGTTGTCCCCTTAAACCAAGGCCGGTGTTACATTGATTGTCCGAGCGTTCGCAGAGTCCTGCCAGTCGATATAAAAGGACACATTGACCTGCTCGCCCGGCAAATTCTCCAACGCTTCCTCCTCCGTCCTGCCGCGTCCCATCACCACAAAAGGACAGTCGCAACAGCCCATGTCCCTCACGGAAAC
>Ga0082212_10010012_pt1 | contig 12178 bp, 11 predicted proteins | sample TergutNt197P3_FD_71548 | JGI IMG/M metagenome (GOLD analysis project Ga0082212, IMG submission 71548) | Neocapritermes taracua P3 segment gut microbial communities from Petit-Saut dam, French Guiana - Nt197 P3 | ecosystem: Host-associated > Arthropoda: Insects > Digestive system > Gut ... | reverse complement strand
CCCCGACAAAAATCGTATTGAGCATGTTTGGGCTAATCTTAAATTTTGGCTTCAGTACAACGCGAAAAATTACATTTCTACATACAACGCTGTTACAGACTATTTTCGTTCGTAACAGCTATACTCAGATTGAAATGATTGTTGAAGCCGTAAAATATCACGATAAAGTCGATATGGGTAGCCATAATGAAACCCGGTTAATCAGAAATGCCGACGGAGTGGATTATTTGGGTTATATGGCAGCAGCCAGAGATTTTTCAAGATTCCCAAATGATTTTAATAAAGTTCTTGCTACGCTAAAACGGCGAAAAGCTCAATTTCTTCCGATTATAGACTTATCTTATGCAAAAAAACTTGCCGAACCGCGGGTGGAAGAATTAGATCATTTTATAAACCGTTTTGAAGAAGAATGTTATGGAATTTATTGATTTAAAGTTGTTAATAAAATAAAAAAGAAAACTTTATATTTCTCTGATATAATAAGTAAGTGCATATTATTCAGAAAGTATGAGGTTTTCTTTTTATGATTATGGAGGCTTTTAATTTAACCCATATAATAACCATCGTCATTATGCCTGCGGTTATTTATCTTGCGTTAAATTATTCGTTGAAAAACCGCCATGACAAGACAAAAAGAAAGATACTGCTGATTATATGCTGTTTTAACGCCTTGCTCTATCTTTCATATAAAATCGTACAAGCGAATAACCCTGAGTATAACTTTGATATTTTCACAAATCTACCTCTGCATTTTTGTAATATAAACCTTATTCTACTCCCTATCTCAATTCTGTTGAAAAATAAGTATCTCATGGCTTACCAGTTTTATTTCGAAACCGTTTTGGCCGCGCTTGCTTTGGTCACGATAGACCCTGCGTTCAGAGCCAAGCCGTTATTTGAGTTTACGTGCCTCGTCTACTTTTATTATCACAGTATGCTTGCCGTTCTGCCGGTGCTGCTGGTCAAATTCAAGTTTTTCACGCCGTCGTTCAAAGTTATATGGCAGCCTGTTTTGATACTGACCGGACTGACTTTCGTCATGCACATCGTAAACATGATTTTCAGGGCGACGGGTATTGCACCCGAAGCGAATTATTTTTTTACATACGGGCTGAGAGGCGACTTCTTTACTGAGCTTTTCTGGAGTATCCTGCCTTATGAGTTCTTTTTCTTGTTGCCGTCGATGTTGACGTTTGCGCCGTATATCGTGTTGACAACCTTGCCGTTTCATCTGGCGGATCGGAAAACCAATAAAATTAATAAAAAATAATATAAATTTCGTTGTAAAAATCAATACCAAACAGTATAATATATAATAGAAGTATCAGTATTTGCTCCGGCAAATAAAGTTTCCGAGTTTATAAAGTGTCCATAGGCGATTTATGCCTTTGGGCACTTTTTTTTATTTTCCGGGACTTCGGCAAATACCCATACTCATAACCAAACAAACATCAAAACCAAAATTACGAGGAGGTTCAAAAAATGAACAATATTATCAAAAGAGACGGTTCGGTTGTGCCGTTTTCGCTTGAAAAAATCACAGCAGCTATAAACAAAGCGTTCACGGCTACCGGGGAGATTCATACGGCAGCCTTGGATAAAACCAGTATGGGCGTTTCGGAAAACGTTTCCATGCGCCTTGACGCTCAATACGAAGATCCCGTATATATCGAAGATATTCAAAATGAAGTGGAAAAAGCGCTTATGCAAATGGGGTATAACGAAACCGCAAAAGCATATATCATATACCGCGCCGAACGCGAACGCCAGCGCGACAAGAATTCGCGCCTAATGAAAACACTCAACGAAATCGCCCAAAGCGATGCCAAAGAAAACGATTTAAAACGCGAGAACGCCAATATTGACGGAAACACGGCGATGGGCACAATGCTGAAATACGGTTCGGAAAGCGCCAAAGCGTATTACCGCGCCTATATGCTGCCGGAAAAGATACGCGAAGCGCATGAGAGCGGCGACATCCACATCCATGACCTCGATTTCTATAATCTCACGATGACCTGCTGCCAGATTGACCTGACGCGGCTTTTCAAAGACGGGTTCAGCACAGGGCACGGGTTCCTGCGTGAGCCGAACAGCATCGAAAGTTACGGCGCATTGGCTGCTATCGCGATGCAGGCGAACCAGAACGATATGCACGGCGGGCAGAGTGTTCCGAATTTCGACAGGGATATGGCTCCGGGTGTAGTCAAAACATTTGCCAAAAAATATAAGGCAAGATTGACCGATGCTTTAGAAGATTTAATTGGTCGTTTTGACTTGGAAGATCATGTTAAACAAATCCTTGATGATGTGGAATTCGGATATGGAGCAACACCGTCATTGGATAACGGCGATATATTCGATTCATATGTTGTTGAAATGGTGACGAAAAATATTCCCGTATTAGATGGAGAAATACAAAAAATAGTCGATAGAGCCAGAAAACGTGCGCTCCGTGAAACCGAAAAAGCCACGCATCAGGCGATGGAGAGCCTGATCCATAACCTCAACACGATGCACTCCCGTGCCGGAGCTCAGGTCCCGTTCAGTAGTTTGAATTATGGAACCGATACCTCGCCGGAAGGACGCATGGTTATCCGCAACGTATTGAGAGCTACCATTGAAGGGTTAGGCAAAGGCGAAACGCCTATCTTTCCCATTCAAGTATTCCGTCTGAAAAAAGGCGTAAACATGGACGAAGGCGACCCGAATTACGATTTGTTCAAACTGGCGCTTGAATGCTCGGCGAAACGTATGTTTCCTAACTTTTCGTTTCAGGACGCTCCGTATAACTTGAAATATTATAAACCGGAGCTCCCTCAGACTGAAATTGCTTATATGGGTTGCCGGACACGCGTGATCGGGAACGTATATGACCCGGAACAGGAAATTTCGTACAGCCGCGGCAATCTCAGTTTCACGACCATAAACCTGCCGCGATTGGCTATCATGTCGGGTGATTTGGACGAATTCTATAAAAGGCTCGACGAAAAACTTGAGCTCGCGGCGGAACAACTGCTTGAACGATTCGTTATTCAGGCATCCAAAAAAGTATATAACTTCCCGTTCCTGATGGGACAGGGCGTATGGTTAGATTCGGATAAATTGAATTTTACCGATACAATCGGCGACGTAATCAAACACGGCACGCTCAGTATCGGTTTCATCGGGCTGGCTGAAGCGCTTACCCGGCTCTTGGGCAAACATCACGGCGAAGACGACGAGGCGCAGAAAACGGGTCTTGGAATTATCGGGCATATGCGGGACTTCTGTGATAAAAAAGCGGCTGAAAAGGGGTTGAACTTTACACTGCTCGCAACGCCGGCTGAAGGGTTGTCCGGACGGTTCACAAGATTAGACGCGGCACGGTTCGGCATTATCGAAGGCGTCACCGACAAGGAGTATTATACAAACAGCTTTCATATCCCGGTCGGATACAAGATTTCGGTTTTCAATAAAATCAATCTGGAAGCGCCGTATCACGAGCTGACCAACGCCGGTCATATATCCTACGTGGAAGTTGACGGCAATTTGGGTGATAATCTTGAGGCGTTTGAAGAAATCATCAAATATATGGCTGAATGCGGCATCGGATACGGAGCGGTAAATCATCCCCTCGACCGCGACCCTGTATGCGGGTACAACGGTATCATTAAAGACGAATGCCCTAAATGCGGGCGGACAGCATCAGATGAAGCTCCGTTTGAGCGTATCCGCCGTATCACGGGTTATTTAGTCGGCACAGTCGAACGGTTTAATAACGCAAAACGCGCCGAAGAACGCGAGCGTGTGAAACATCAATAATTTTTAATAAGAATTGACGTTTATAAATATACCGAAAATCGACAAACATTTAAAGTGTTTTTTACGGGCAGGCTGCAATTCAGCTTGCCCGTTTTTTGTCTGTATTTATTGACAATTCCATGGATATTATGGTATAATTAATCATAGGGAGAGGCGTTCAGCGCATTTATCAGCTTAATATTGCTTGCAGAAATAGATACCCAAGAATAAAATAAAAAATTTATGAAACGAAGTTAATTTATATTTTAAACAGGAGAACGATAAACAATGGAAAATACAAATCTATTAAACAAAGAAGCGTGGAACGCATATCAAGAAGATTACATGAAGTTTCACCTTATGCGATGGCCTGATTATTATGAGTTCTTTTCAAAGGGTGGCGTCATGTTAGACTCGCTTCCGCCAATTTCATTAATCGGTGATGTAAAAGATTTAAAGCTGCTTGATATATGCTGTGCATGTGATGCGAAACAAGCATTTTCATGGCATAATTTAGGAGCGATTGTTACAGCGTGTGATATAACTCCAAAAGCAATCGAAATAGCAAGCATGAACGCCGTTAAAATGAATCTCAATGTTGAGTTTGCCGTAGCGGACATGCAAAAACTCGAACCTATCGGCGATAATCAATACGATATAGTTTTTGCTACATATCCGTGCTGGGTACAGGATTTAAGTGAAGCGTGCAGAAATTGGCACAGGGTTTTGAAACAAGGCGGAAAACTGTTGTTAAATATGACTCATCCAATTACTGATTGCATCGAAGCAAACGAAAACGGACTTATCGTAACCGAAGATTATAATAATCCTGTCCCAGAAATAGATGAAAATTTTGGCGGCACGCCACTTGCGGACCGTTTCGGCGGTTGGTCGGTAGATTTGCCTTCGGTATGCAATGCGTATCGAATATCCGATATATTAAATGCTATTTGTGACGCAGGGTTTGTACTCAAAAAAACGTATGAGTCTAAAAACGAAGGAAATGATAATATTCATTTAAGCAAACTGCCGAATGGATTTACGGTTTTAGCCATTAAATGACTACCGATTTTGTCAAAAAACAAGCGTTTAAGGAGAAAGAAATGAATAAATATAAATGGCATTATAATACCATTCAAGAATTACGACAGATCATTGATGAATTGAATCTTTATATCCCCTTTTCCGATGATTTATCTGTATTGTCAAAACCGCTTACGCTTGATGGAAAGACAATACATAACCGTATCGTGTATCAGCCCATGGAAGGACACGACAGCAATCCTGACGGTAGCCCGAGCAAACAAGTCATAAAACGGTATAAAAGTTTCGCTCGAGGCGGTCCCGGTATCATTTGGGTCGAAGCTGTGCCGGTTCTGCCGGAAGGACGCGGCAATCCGCATCAGCTCTATCTCCATGAAGATAATTTGTCGCATTTCAAAAAGCTCGTTGACGATATGCGGGCTGAGTGCTTCAAGGCAAACAACCGGGAAATTTTTATTATTATACAGTTCACCCATTCCGGGCGATACGCAAAGCCTAACGGGACGCCTGCGCCTGTCGTCGCCCATTGTAATCCGTATATCGAAAAGTATTTCAACCCGGACGGAAGCGTCGTCATAAGCGACGAAGGGTTGAAGCGTTGCGAAGAAGCGATAGGGAAATCGGCGGCGTTGGCGGAGCAAGCGGGGTTCGACGGAGCCGAAGTCAAGTGCTGCCACGGCTACCTTGCTTCGGAGCTGCTGACCGCTTATGACCGTCCCGGTCCATACGGTGGCTGTTTTGAGAACCGGACGCGCCTTTTGATGAACTGCATAAATAACGCACGCGCAAGCACAAAAAGTTCGTTTACGGTTACTTCCCGGCTGAATATATATGACGGCTGCCCGCACCCTTGGGGGTTCGGCGCGTCGGAAGACGGAACTCCTGATTTGTCCGAACCGCTGAGGCTGGTGGAAATGCTGCGGAAAGGCGGCATGAAGCTTCTGAACCTTACCATGGGAAGCTGTTTCCAGTTCCATATCATCGCCCCGAAAGACAACGCGCCGGAAGACCCTTTGGCGGCAATCGCCCGTATGCAGTCATTAGCCGGCAAAATCAAAAACGCGAACAAAGATATGTATATCGTATCGTCTATGTATAGTTACCTGCGAAAGTTTTCGCCTTTTGCCGCCGCAGGGTCGATTGCAGAGGGGATTTCGGACATGGCAGGATACGGACGGCTGACATTTGCTTACCCTGACGCGGCAAGAGATATACTCGCCAATCAGTTTGACGAAAAAAGAATATGTATATGCTGTAATCAATGCGGATATCCTTGCCGGAGAAGTTCATCTTTTTGATGTATTTCATTAAATATGCTGCTACAATTCTTCATCATCGTCAAATTCATTTTCCCACGGTTCAAGCCCCATTTGTTCCCAAGTTAGACCGTAAGGCGCGCCGCCCGATGTATGTCCTGCTATGAAATAGAAGTTATCGTCCTGCCACTCGTTGTATTCTTCCGCTTCCCGTTTTTCTTCTTTCTTTTTTCTCAACTGCTCAATGCGGAGAGCTTCGGCTCTCAACAGGTTTTCAACGTAGCCCGGTTCAAACTGATAACCGATTTCCTGAAGTTCACGCACGGCGCATTCCGTATTTACATGGAATTTTTTACGATAAGCTCTAACCACCTTTTTGCCCTCATATGTCGGAAGCCAGTTTTTCGCTCTTGCAATGCGCGATTCTTTCTTTTGAGTCCGTGTGCGTTTCTTTTTCTTTTTTTGCGCCATTATATTAAACACCTGCAATCAGTTTCATTTTGTATATATTATAACATAAAAACCTTAAAAATCTATGAATAAGCGCAAAACCCGATATATTCAAATTGCTTTATTTTTTCAAAAAATAAAAATACTTCTTGCATTTTTTATTTGATTGTGCTATAATAATATACACCACTTTACAACTTTTTAAATCGTTAAAAATTCCGTAAAATCGAGCCTTTAAAAAGTTAATTTGAATTAATAGGGGTTTAGGGTGTGGCATTTTTATGCCCTAAACCATGCTTAATTTGAAAAATGCCGAAAAATCAAGGATTTATTTCTTAAAAACTTGTAAACTGGTGGAAATAGAATAAAAAGCGTTAAAAATCTAATCCGTATATTTGCCGTGCGTTCTCGGCAAACACAGCCCTATGATGCCGTTCGGGTATCAGGATTTTAACCAATTCAATGTAGTTTTCGATATTCGCCAGCGGCCAATCCGTACCGAACATTAATCGGTCGTATGCGTTCAGGTAGGTTAGCCATGTCTTTATATGGCTGATATAACCTTCATGCTCGCGGACATACGCGGGAATATCAAGCATACCTTCCAACAACCCCGAAAGATCGGCGGCAACATTATCGTTCTTACCTAACACAGCCACGGCGTCCACAATCCACGGATTACCCAAGTGGCACATGACAAACTGTACTTTCGGAAAAGATACCGCGACTTCATCAAGGGTCAGCGGGTGGCAATATTTCAGTTGCGCGGAAGCAAAAACCAATTCGCCAGTATGCACCGCGACTGGCTTGTTATATTGCTCCGCAAGCTCATATACCGGCGTGTAGATACTGTCGTACACATACTGCTGATTATACCCCGGATATAACTTAACGCCGACACAGTTTTTACGTTGCAAATTCCGCTCCACCGCTTCATATGTGTGTTTTATGTCGGCGTCAAAGCCCGATGAACGGTCTAATCCTATGCAGTAACGTAAATATTCAGGATATTGGTGATCGTCAGGTTCAAGGCTGCGGTTGCCCATGACTACCGCGCCGGCGATGTTCAGGCGGGCATATTCATTCCGCAGATGTCCGTCGCTGTTCTCATGTCCCGCACGGCGCGCCAAATCCTGTGCGTGACCGCCGGTGAACCGATGGATATGAGCGTCAATAATTTCCATAGCAACTCCTTTGTTACGACTTATACCGCGCATAAATTTCTGATCAAGCGTACTTATATTATATCATGATTTGATAAAAAAAGCTTCATTTTTTAATATTTCATAAATTATTTACTCATACCTTTGTCGTGAATGATACTGCTATTAAAATTAATTTAATTAAATTTCATTTTCCTATTGATTTTTTTATTGGTATCGTGTATAATAGATACATAAGTTTCATGATTTGCGAAAACGTTCAAAGAACGTTATGCAATCACAGTTATCAGAGTTACACAGCGTCCGAATGGCTATGCCTTTTTGGGCGCTTTTTTGCGTTTTCGGCTATTATAAGCCATAATTATAAATGCGGCAGGAATAATCCGGTTCCGCGTTATATCATAAAATCAACAACTATACATGATACTTTGTGTCACAAAACGTTCAATGGCGTTATTATGTCTTTGAGCGTTTTTTTATATAGATTTGCCTTATAATTGGAAATAACGAACGTGGTTCGTTGTGTTCGTTAATAGGCTCTAACTTTATCTTACGGGCCTCTGGTCCGTTTATATATATTTTATTTAAAATTATAAGAAAGGATGAATACAATATGTGGACACTTTGTTATAGCGGCGCCAAAAATGATGAAGGCGAAACAAAAGAAGGATGGGAAAGATGGGACAACCGCGAAGACGTTATAAACCGCGCAAATACTCTTGTTCTTGAAAATGATGTTTGTGAGGATGACATTTTAATTTTCCCGCCTGAAGCTGACTCATTAATAATCCCCTACGATGAAGTTGAAGAATAAAACGAAAGGAGCGATGCTTTATATGAAGCGAATAGCATTAATCAGGGACACTTTTGTCCGCGATACTCAAATTTATACAGAAAATCCCGATGTGTTGGAAAAAGAACAAGATTGGGGAAATAATTACGCCGACGTTCAATCTCCCTGCCTGTATATAGGCGAATTTAAGGGATTTGACGAAGACGAAATACGGAAAAAAGCAGCCGATTACCAAGGAGTCCACCCGGACGCTATTTCCTTCGCATATTTCAAACAGGATGCAGACGGCAATATAGTCGATATATATGTCTGCCCGGTTTGCGAAAACGAAGAACATTCGGCGACCGCCAGGTTTTGCATGGTATGCGGAGCGAAAATCCAACGCGAAATCCCGGAAAATATAGATACATTTGAGTTTGAGCATTTTAAGGCTCATGCCGGTCATAAAATCGAATTGGTTCTGTATGGCGAAAATCGGAATGTATCTCTTGAATGTGATGACTGCCGCCAAGTCCTGTATTCGGTTGATAATCCTGAAATCAAAAAAGACGAGGAAGAAAATGAAATAACGGACGAAACAGCTATCATAAACAAAGTATTTTACAAAGGCGGCGGCGATATTCCAATGACGTACAAACAAATGGCTAAAGAAGCCGGATTCAAGATTACGCCGGCGGATTACCCGGATCGTATATCCGGAAGCGGTCATTGCAGATGCAAAAACGGCGGTGAATTTATATTGTCGCCTAAATATGACCCGGCTGTTATAGAAGGCGGCAAACGTTATATGCAATGCCGTAATTGCGAGTGCTGGAGTCATTTATAACCAAACAAATGTATATAAATATAATAAATTAAAACATGGAATATAATTCAAAACAGCATCCGTTATAATTTGCGGATGCTGTTTTTTATTTCCATGAACGAAAGGATTAAAATATGTTTACAAAAATCATAAATTGTTTTAAAAAGCTGCTTCATAAATGGAGACGCGAAAAAGGATACCTATTTACCCGCGATAATATTAGGATTGACTACGAAATCGAATATTACGACAAAAGCATTCATTTATATATCGAAGTCTGGTTCGACCCTGAGAAAAAATTCGGCATAAAATTATACGGCGACGATACCGTTAATGTGTACGCGTTCCTTCCGCCGGACAGCGACGATGTTCAACTCACATATATCATTCACCGCGGCGACGGACGCATTGAAGACGAACAGATATATGATGCTCTGACGCAGGACGAAAAAGTTCTGATACGTGAAATGGCGAACGAAGTCAGTCTGGCGGAAACAAAAATGACAATCGACGAAAATTACCGCGAACATGAACAGAAGGAAATATCCCTTGATCCTGCATACCGGGGGTGATTCTATGAAAGTCATAAAAGACTCCGATTGCAATAAGGATTCGCCGGTAATTTACGGTCATCGCGAAACTCCTGTATACGGGACCGGGCAAGCGATAAAACCGAAATACCCCGGTAAAAATGAATCGGATTATGATAAAAAGATTTATTTGCCGGAATTATTGCCTTTGGAAGAATACGATCTGGTTATAATCCTGTTCAGCGGCGGAAAAGACAGTCTTGCTTCATATTTTAAACTGCTGGAGCTGGGCGTGCCTAAAGAAAAAATAGAACTATGGCATCACGACATCGACGGCGGTCATCCGACCCGTAAGATGGATTGGCCAATAACACAGGCGTATATCCGCGCTTTCGCCGACGCCAAAAATGTGAAACTACGCTTATCGTGGCGCGTAAACGGATTCTTCGGCGAATTATACCGTGTTGGAGCTTCGTTGCCGATTGAATATGAGGATAACGGCGAAACCATGAAATGCCGTATAACCAAATTTCAGTCTGAGAGCGAACAGATTTCTAACGGAACAAGTCAAATAACGATGTTTGACAATCAGGACCAAATGAAACAATACGGTTATCGTTTGAAATTCCCCGCCAAAAGCGGAGATTTAAGCCGACGTTGGTGCAGTTCTTACCTCAAGATAAGCGTAGCGGATTCGGTTATTTTCAATCTGGAACAAACAAGGTCTGATATAAAGATACTGATTGTGTCCGGCGAACGCCGCGGAGAATCGGTCGGACGTTCCAAATACAACGAAATGGAAATCCACCGCAAGAACGCGGTTGCGAAAGCGCACCGGATTGTGCATCAATGGCGCGTGGTAATAGATTACAGCCTCCGTGACGTCTGGGAAGTTCTCAAACGCCACAAAGTCACGCCTCATCCATGTTATACCTGCGGATGGGGGCGCTGTTCGTGCATGTGCTGTATTTTTTCGCTCCCGTGCCATTGGGCCGGTATCAGGGAATTGTTCCCGGATATATACGAGGCGTTCCGTCAGGATGAAATCCGGTTGAATTTTACGCTTGACAACAAAAAAACATTAGACGAGTATGTGAGCGACGCCGAAAGCTGCGTATACCGCGGCGACCCGAAAGCATTGAACCAGCTCGTTACCGGGCAATTCTCCCAAACTGATATTTATCAAGACGGAGAATGGAAATTTCCCGCCGGAGCTTTTAAGGGGACTGCCGGCGGACCATGTTAAAAAGAAGGAATTATAAGCATATTCAAAAGGATTGACAGAATCGGCGGAATAAACTTTACATGGAGTTAAACAAAACAAAAAAATAACAGGAGGAATCAAAATGAGAAAAAATATTGAAATCACCGGCGTAACCGACGGTGATATTGATTTTAAAACAATTATAGCGTTGCTGGAAACAACCGGCGTTTTAGGAGTTAAAATCAAGACCGGAATTCATTACTACGACTGGCTGGAAAATCTGCCGAAAAAAGGCGTCCCCGGACTCAAAGAAGCATGCCTTGACTGGATACGTGGTTGGGGTAACGGCGGCGGCGATCAAAGCAGCGAAGATTGTATAACGGATGCTATTGAAGTATTAAATTCTGATATTCCCTTCAAATTGGCGGACGCTGTATATAACAGCGTGGTCGATTACAGCAAAACGGAATTTGAAGCCATAGGTTTGACGATTGAAATGATTAACGGCTGCATGGAAGATTTGAACAGCGAGGATATTACAACGGAAAATATACCGTTTGAAATGAGAGATAAAAATATGAATAACATAACAAAAGCGGTCCAATTAATGGATTTAATGAAGAAAAGATATTTACAGCTTGAATATTTAGGCAAATTGGAACACCTTAATTATATAACGAGTAAATATTCGCCTAATATTGATAACATTCAAAATATAGATGAGCTCGTTAAATATTTGACGGAAGATATAGAATATATGGAGGATTATATCCCGGAAGCAATCATTGAATTTTTAGATTCAGGAGATTATGAAGTTTATACAAACGATAATCACGGTGGTAAATTCTGGAATGAAATAGAGATTTCGGATGAAACGCAAAAATATTTCGATGTTTTTCAAAAAATTATGGACTGTGTTTTAAAAGACACATCAAGATATGAATTGCAATTTTATGATTTATACCCAAACAGCCTTTTTTTCGATGATTTAGAAACATTAGAAAAGCTCATTACAGTCGAAGATTTTGCGCCGTTCACTGTTTTTGAAAACGATAACGGAATAAGCCGCGAATTATATTCAGCTTAAAACATTTAATTGATTTTATTTAAAAATAAAGGAAAAAATTTATGAAAACGAAAAAAATAATAG
>Ga0082212_10010011_pt1 | contig 12178 bp, 8 predicted proteins | sample TergutNt197P3_FD_71548 | JGI IMG/M metagenome (GOLD analysis project Ga0082212, IMG submission 71548) | Neocapritermes taracua P3 segment gut microbial communities from Petit-Saut dam, French Guiana - Nt197 P3 | ecosystem: Host-associated > Arthropoda: Insects > Digestive system > Gut ... | reverse complement strand
CTTCAAAAGTGAACCATACGTTTATCCGGAATATGTGCGCAGAAGGGGCGGCTTCGGTTTTGGGCAAGGCGGACATACTTGGCTGACCGGAACAGCACCGACCATGCATCAATCGCTAACTGAATGGATTTTGGGTTTGCAAGCGGATTATGACGGTTTGAGAATTGATCCGAAAATCGCCAAAGATTGGCAAGAGTTTTCCGCAACGCGAAATTTCCGTGGCGCAACTTACGAAATCCTTGTGAAGAATCCAGATGGTGTCTCATCCGGGGTAAAATCGATCACCGTTGATGGGGCAGAGATTTCCGGAAACTTAATCAGGTCGCACAGCGACGGAAAAGTACATAAAGTTACTGTTTTATTAGGACATGTAGGTTAATATGGCGAAAATTGCTTGCAACTGGTCTAAAGAATTATTGGGACTAATCACCGGCAATCAAGTGAAACTGGACTATATCAAAAGTGGGGCCTTTGGCGCGTTTCACGATGATTTTGAAACAATGCGCTCACTTAGGCCGGTTTTGTTGCACGGCCTAGGGCATCATGAAACTGCAGGAATGAAGAACACTAAAGTGGTTGATTTCAAAAGAGCAAATCGGCTTTTAGCTGCGTGTGGCTCACCTCATTATGGATTGCATTTGGCCATAACCAACGGCGATATGGCACCGGATTTAAGTAAAGAGAATATTCCGGAGCGGATGTTTTTTGTCATTCAAGCCTTCAAAAAAAAACTATCGGTCCCATTGCTGCTTGAAAACATCCCCGAATCACCGCAAGAAATCGTGTTGTATGATTACTACCCATACTCTTCGCCTGAGCAAATTTCCAAAATCATTCACGACAATGATGTGGATTTTCTGTTAGATCTAACCCATGCAAAGATTGCATGTATTACAAGGGGATGGGATGTCCGCGATTATTTAAGGGCATTGCCACTGAAACGGATACGGGAAATCCATGTAAACGGGGTCGGACGTGATCAAAATGGTTTTCCGGATGATACCCATGAAGTCATGAAGGACGATGATTATGAACTTTTAGATTTTGTGCTTCGCTACGCGAACCCTGGTATTATTTCGTTAGAATATATTGGCACGCCTTCAGAAACGAAAGCGCAGATAACTGAAAATCTGTACACACAACTGAATCGATTAGGAGGACTATGATTGACATTACTTGTTTTAATGATTCTACCGGCGAATTTAAGGAGAAACTCAAAGCTCTCCGGAAGCAGAAAAAAATCGTAATTGGCAACGGCAGCATGGATGAAAAAGCACTTACTGCTCTTCTATCCTCCGATTGGTTGGAGAAATATCCGACTGCTGTCTTAATTGATCTGCCTAAAGCGGCCAGTTTGTATTGTTCCCTTGGAAATGATGAAAAATCAACTAGCAAGGTGGATACTGCGTTCACGATGGCCAGGGTCAATTACATGGGGACGGACGGGGTGCGTGGCAAGGTTGTCACCGAAACAAAGGATAATTTTATCACTGATCTTTTAAAAGACAATGCTTTTACCCCCGATTTGGTCGAAATAGCTTCTTTTGCTTTTGCCCATGTTTTGCTGGATAGCAATTACATTCAGACGGGAGATACCGCTGTCATCGGAAATGATGGCCGCGATTTGGCATATGACTTTCTTTTGAATAACCATGTCCGCTCCGGATTTTCAAAAGCGGGCTTAGATGTGCTTGATTTGGGCATTGTTCCCACCGCCGTTATTCCCTGGAACAATTTAAAGCTCGGTCACTATGCCGGTGCCTGCCTGACCGCATCCCATAATCCCTCAAACCAAAATGGAATCAAGTTTTTCATTGATGGAAAAAAACTCGTTCCCGAAGGCGAGTTGGGAGACTATGTTTTATCCGCATATATGTACTATTATTGTTTTATTGAAAAGCTGCCTTCGGTAGGAAGCGGAAAAATTCATGAACAAAATACCGAAGTAGACACTATCAAATGGATGGAAGGCATTCTAGGCGATGACATGAAACCCGCCTTGCAAGGACTGACTTTGATTTTCGACTCCGCAAACGGCGCGACAGATATCGTCGGCCGAAAAATTCTTGACAATCTCAAGGCCAATTATATCTGCGTAAATGAAAAATGCACCGGTGCTAATATCAACCGTAATGTAGGCGTTGCTGAGATTGAAGGAACGGAATATTACGCTGGCAAAGAATATGATGCTCACATTCCAACCGTCAAAAAAATATTTGACGAAGGTAGAAAATCGAAGGCTGGAAGTGTTTATGGGATCGCGCTTGACGGCGATGGGGATCGAGGGTTTTTGCTCTTTTACAGCAAAAAAGACGATGGTATCTTTGTCTTGGACGGCGATAAATGCGGCTATATTTTGGCACAATATCTGCTCCGCAAAAAAGAACTTAATCCCAAAGACTTCTGGTTTTTATCCACGATTGAATCTGATATCATGACCGCGTCAGCGGCTGAGTAAAACCTTGGGCTCCATACAAGAGTTGTATCTGTTGGCGATAAATGGATTGGGAACTTTAAAGACGGCAACGTCTTGGTCGGACTGGAAATCTCCGGTCATTTGATTTTCCCGATTGAAGTAAAGGCTAAGTCTGGCCAAATAAAAACTTTGCTTTCAGGTGTCGGACTGCTCACAGGTCTTTATACGCTTTGTGCAATTAAAGCCTTAAACTTGGATGAAGACACCATTGTTGAACCATTTGAGCCCGGTTTCTCAAAAACATATTATGTTTTCTTCGTTGACAAAGCACTTCACTATCGCGGCAGTGCCATTTGGAACCAAGATAAGGAACTTGTTGAACGTTTAGTAGGTGATGCCATCGCAAATAATAAATTGCCTCAAAATACTGTCATCCGCTATGAAGACAAGGAAGATTTGAATGTTCTCTACATCAATATTCTGGATGGAAATGATCTTCTTGGCGTGATTTTCATGCGTAATTCAGGAACCGAAGACAAGAATGCGGTTTATGTAAAGGGCGAAAAAGAATACGAAGCTATTTTGGGTGAAATCGGCTTAAGGGTTCAAAAAATGCACACTGTAAAGATGAAGAATGTGAATCGGATTGAATATCGGTATGAGCAGGTGATCTTAAAAAGCCTGGATGAAAATGGTGGAAAAACTACCATCGATACCGTTTTTTCCAAACTTCCAAGCGTCAGTGAAGCCGATTTATTCAGCGTTATTTATGGTCTCAAAAAGGAAGGCAGAATCAGTGTTATTGATAGGGATGTCATTGATATCCGGATATCATAAATTATCATAAATGAAGGGAAAGGTGGTTATTATGGCGCAACTTAAAAACAATGGACAATTTCATTTCAATGCGGAGCATGAAGTTGTCATACAGGAAAAGCAAGGAGACATGACCCGTGAACCTTGGCTGATGCTTTTGGCAAGAAGAAACCAAAAGCCAACCGATACGCTATGTTGGGGCATCACAAGCAACGGAACAACGTTTGCGAGAATCGGAACACAAGAAGGCGATATCCTAAACGGATTCGTTCATGAGGATCCCTACAAAGCCCGGATGTTAGGATCATATGCCTATTTTCGCACTGATGACGGGAAGTATTTTTCGAATGCTTGGTATCCAACCCTTCATCAAGAGCAAACACTTGAAACTACTTTTGGCTTTGGCCATCTTACATTCAACACAAGCTATCACAATCTCGATGTGAAAACTGTTCATTTTGTTCCGAATGATTATGATGCGATGGTGCAGATTATCACCATCAAAAACAACGATAGCAAAGATCGCAAAGTTACCATGTTTAATGTGAATCCGGTCAATTTAGGCGATGCACGTGATATCCAGTTCAGCGGATTTAATACCCTAATGATGGGTGGTGCGCTGATTGATAAAGAATTGAATGCAAATGTTTGGCGGTTTGGTTTTGGGCGCGATTTTGACAGTGACGGCGAGAAGATCAAATGGCTGTTTGGAAAAGTGTTGGTGCATACCACATCCCTTGACGGCAACCAATTTGCTACCCGCTATGATGAATTCGTCGGGCATCATTCCAATTCGATGGGCAATCCCGCCGCTGTTTTAGAGGACTGGGATCTGCCCTGCCGCAATGTCGAAGAAGCTTGCTCTTCTCTTTCATCGATTAAAAACTCTTTCATGCTAAAAGCAGGGGAAACCAAAGATATTATTGTCGTTGGTGCTGTACCTTCCGCTGAGGATTATTATTGTAACGGGAAAAAATCTATCAAAAAATTCTTAAACGAAGTACTTAATCCTGAAAATGCCAAAAAAATGCTGGAAGATGTGAAAAAAGGCTGGAATGAAGAACTTGATAAATTATCAGTCACCCTTAGCGGCGTTGATGAAATATTGAATCCCTCCTACAAATGGCTTCAATATCAATGTGCAATGGTTGCACTCCTGAATCGGATGAAATCGCGTTTCCATTCGGGGTTTGAGTATGGCTTTGGATTCCGCGATATTTTGCAAGATATTCTTGCGCTTCTTCCCTATGATCCAAAACCAGCCAAAGATCTCATCAAATTTACCGCAGAGCAAATGTTCTCCGATGGATTTGTCTATCACAATTTCTATGTGAGCGCGGCAGGGAATAAAGATTTCGTTACCTGTGATGATCCATTATGGCTGATTTATGCAGTCGTTGAGTATATTAAGGAAAGCGGTGACTTCGGATTCTTAGACGAGGTGGTTCCTTATTGTGACGAAAAGGAAGAACTGCCCCCCAAAGAAGGCACCATGCTTGATCATTTGAAAGTCGCTATCGAAAAAGTTTGGCGGCAGAGCGACAATGGCCTGCCATATATGTTGATGGCAGACTGGAATGATGATTTATCAGGTAATTTCACAAGTATATCAACCATGGCAGCGCAGCAACTGTATAAAGCACTGAATGATATGACTGCACTCTTTCATCAGATGGGCATCGAGAAAGATCTCGCCGCTGATTATACCGAAAAAGCGCGGATGGTAAAAGAAGCTGTTGAGAAAAAATGTATCGACAAAGATGGAAATTATATTAGAGCCGTTGCTTCCAGTGATTGGAAAGCGGTTCTTGAAGGTATGGATTTTGGGCATACCGGGCTTGAGGTAGAAGAACTCATCGCCGACATTGAAGGTGCGGGAGCCCCGGTTAATTTGGGATGCAGCAAAACCGATGGACTTACATTCTTTGAGCCGATCGCTTGGGCAGGATTCAGCGGCATCGCTGATAAAGAAAGATTCGATCTGTGCAAAAAAGTTTGCGAAAGAGAGCTCGATGATAAATATGGCATCAGCATTTGCCAGGGTGACAAAACCTTATCACTTGGAAAGCTGCCGATCGACACGCAAGGCTGGAAACGTAACGCACCGGGCAAAAAAGAAAACGGCGGTCAGTTTAGGCACTTAGAATCATGGTATATCGCCTCCCTTTGCATCTTCGGATATGGGAAAGAGGCACATGATGTATATATGAAAACTGTTCCGGCAGTTACCAGTAAGGATGATCCCTATTTGTATGCGGCGGAACGCTTTGTTTATCCAGAATATGTTTCAGGGGCAGCATCCAATGACCATGGCAAAGCTGGGCACACTTGGCTTACCGGTACTGCGCCAACCCGTTTAAATGTGCTGATTGATTGGATTTTCGGTGTCCGCAGGGATTACGATGGACTTTTAATCGATCCCTGTGTTTCCTCGGAATGGAAAACCTTTAGTGCCGTAAGAACTTTTAGAAATACGACCTTTCACTTAAACTACAGTAACCCTGACGGCGTACAAAAGGGCGTTAAGTCAGTTAGCGTAAATGGCAATAAAATCGACGGAAACAAGATTCCCCTCTCCTATGCAAACGGTGGAAAAGTTAACGTTGAAATCGTAATGGGCTAAACTCGAAGAGATTTTCTAAGTTTGCGTCCATAGGAACGCAAACAAAGAAAATCTAAAGCTTCGAGTCGGAAGAATGCTACGCATTCTTCTGAAGGTTTCAGCGATTGTTTGTCGCGCAAAGCGCGATATGTTTGGAAGGTTGAAAGGAGCATGGTTATAATGAACAAATGTTTACCATCACAAAATCCGCCTGGCGGATTGGAAATTAAAAAAATGCCACAATTCATTGCGATTGGATTTGATGATAATGACAAAAGTGGGTTTACATCTGAGAAGGGTTTAGAAGGTATGAAATGGGCCGTTGATACTTTCTTAAACCGGAAAAATCCCGATGGATCAACTTGTTCCTGTGCATTTTATATGCTGTCACGCTATGTCACCGAAGAAGAGGCTTTGGAACTGCCGCACTTCGTTAAAAAATCATGGAAATATGCTTATGACAACGGCTTCGAAATCGGCTGTCATACGCACAATCACCATGATGGCGCAAATTTTACAACACAGCAGTGGCTTGACGAAATGAATCGATGCATTGATATTTTGACAAAGCCATATCTCGAAGGCGATGATAGCAATGCCACGGGAATCGGGATATCAAGAAACGATATCATATCATTCCGGGCTCCTTATTTGGCCTATAATGATAATACCTTCAAGGCAATTGAAAAGATGGGCTTTGTCTATGATTCCTCTTTGGAAGAAGGCTATCAAGATGACCAGGACGGACATGATTTTTATTTTCCATATACCCTTGATGAAGGCGCCCCGGGGAACAGGTTTATCAACGAAGATAGCGGCCGGAGAGAATTAATCAAAAGCCATCCAGGGATTTGGGAAATGCCGGTTCAAGTAGTTGTTGTCCCCCCCGATGAGCTATGTGAAAGTTATGGCATTCCAAAGGGCCTTCGTAAAAAATGTGCCAGCGTGCAACATTATTTTTCGGAGACCGGTGGAAAAGTTTGTGGTCTGGACTACAACTGTTTGGCTGAAATGCAGATGACAGGCGCTGAATTTTTGGCAACGCTCAAATACTCTCTTGATTTGCGGCTTGAAAGCAATCGTGCCCCGTTCATATTTGGTACACACACCGGAATATACGCACTAGAATATGACAGCAATCCGGTTATCCAGATATCGATTAGGGAGCGTCAAAAAGCAATCGAAGATTTTTTGGATTATGCCCTTAGCAAGCCGGAGGTTTATGTCGTCTCACCAAGAAAAGTTGTTGAATGGATGCAAAAGGCGTTGTAAACAACGCCTAAGAGAATGCTTCGCATTCTCCGTAATCCTATGAGAATATTAAAACTCGCCCGAAGTGTGTATGCTTCGGGCGAATCTTTTTTTAAAAACTGTTATGTATTCTTCCTACAACCTCACCTTGCTTTTTATAGATAACATCTGCCGGAACATAGCCGCGGACAATTGAAAGAGGGTAAATGCTCGTATTGCGACCAATGATTGTGTCTGGATTCAAAACCGTGTTACAACCTATTTCAACGCAATCACCAATCATGGAACCTACTTTTTTGAGACCGGTTTCGATTTGCTCCCCATTCCATATCATTTTAACAATGCTCTTATCACTTTTTACATTACTTGTGATCGACCCGGCACCCATATGCGCTTTATGACCCAAAATACTATCACCGACATAATTATAATGCGGAACTTGGACACCGTTAAAAAGAATCGCATTCTTTAATTCCGTGGAATTTCCCACAACACATTTCTTTCCGACAATGACGTTGCCGCGAATAAAAGCACAATGGCGAACTTCTACATCTTCATCGATGATACAGGGGCCGCTAATTGATGCCGTGGCAGCAACCGTTGATGATTTGGCAATCCAAACATACTCGCCAACTTGCTCAAAAATATCTGCTGAAAGCGTCTTGCCTAATTTCTTGATGAAATCGCCGATTCCTGACAATAGCTCCCACGGATACTCTGCTGATTTCATGTAATCCTGGGCAATCGTTTCATTTAGATTGTAAAGACTGGTAATTTTCAATTCATCCATATAGATCTCCTTTTCTTAGACATTATATCATGATTACTCAACTATCCGCAACTTTAAGTTTTCTTGTAATTTATTGCGGCTTCATCATAAAAATGGTACATCGCATTCATATTCTGTGCCTGCTTCACTTGATTGGTGCGTCGGGCGACGAAGTCATTTAGCTTCAGCATATAATCTGCTTCGGTGATTTCGCCATTTGACACCATTTGAAGCCCTTTTTCCCAGCTGGCTGTTAATGCCGGGTCAAGCAAAGGACGAATTGAGTGATTCACAACATCAAAAATCATCTCACCCAATAAGGTTGGCGTAATGATTTGTGTTTTTTTATTAAGCCCCAGATATTTAATCGTCACAAGTTTTTTGAGAATTTCAGCTCTTGTTGCCGAGGTACCAATTCCACTTCCTTTGATTTGCGCCCGTAATTCATCATCTTCGATAAACTGGCCGGCATTTTCCATCGCTAAGATAATGCTTCCCGAATTATAACGCTTTGGGGGGCTGGTTTCACCTTCCTTTATCGCAAAATCGTTTGGCGAAAGTTCATGTCCTTTCTTTAAAGCCAACAACGTTTGAATAAAATCTAGATTATAGTCTTCATTGTCAGCTTCATTGTCACCTTCACCATCTGCACCTTGTTTCTCTTCGTCAGGCTTTGCTTTCTCATTCCCTTTATCACGTTTTGCAACTTTCAAATATCCCTCATCAATCAAAACTTTGAAACTTGCAAAAAACTGCTCCGCTTTATTGGTAAATGTTAAGCTGACTTTTTGATATACCGCAGCAGGATAAAAAATGCTCAAAAAACGGCGAGCAATGATTTCATAAATCTTAGCCGCTATCGGAGTAAGGCTGCCTATGGCACCCAGCCCCTGCCCCGTTGGAATAATCGCATAATGGTCCGTGATTTGTTTGTCATTTACGTAACGTGTGTTATTTAATTTCTTATGGAAACCTGACGCAAGAATCTCATCGGCAAATTCTTGAAGCGGCAAAAAGCCGACCAAACCTTTTAAGTTTTTCTCGATCTCCTTCCCCACTGCCGTTGATAAAACGCGGGCATCCGTGCGCGGATAAGTGACCAGCTTTTTCTCATAAAGCTCTTGGGCAATCCGCAAAGTTTCATCCGGGCTTATTTTGAAAAATTTGGCACACTCATTTTGCAGTTCCGCCAAATTGTACAAAAGCGGGGCGTTTTTTTGCTCCTTTTTCTTCAAGATATCAGATAGGATAAGTGGTGTTTTTTCAGGCTGTGTCAATGCTTTAATTAGTTCTTTGGCTGTTTCTTCGGCTTTAAACCCGTTTTCTTTATAGAGTAATGGCGAGTTAAAATAGCGGCTTCCTGACACCGCTTTCCATTCCGCCTCAACTTTCTTGCCAGAGATTTCAGTTTCGGCTAAAACACGATAAAATGGGGTCTTAACAAACGCACGAATCTCCCGTTCACGTTTCACCACCATCCCTAGGACGCAGGTCATTACCCGCCCAACCGATATCACGACCTTATCGGTTTTAAGATAGGATTTAATCGTATCACTATATTTCAGCGTCAAGGCGCGGGAAAAATTAATGCCCATTAAATAATCTTCTTTTGCCCTAAGATATGCGGCCGCACAAAGATTATCGTATTCCTGTAAATCTTTCGCTTCGCGGATGCCGCGACGGATTTCGTCTTCAGTTTGGGAATCAATCCATACACGACGGCGCGATTTGCCTTTGAATCCATTATCCCCACTTATGCCTGATTGCTTTTCTACCAACCGATAAATGTATTCCCCCTCCCGCCCGGAGTCGGTGCAAACATAAATGGTCGCAACATCATTGCGGTTTAAGAGTTCGCTTACGATTCTAAACTGCTTTTTTACATTCTCTATTACTTCGTATTTGTATTCTGTCGGAATAAATGGAATCGTATTGAAAGACCAGCGTTTATAAACCGCATTATAAGCATCCGGGTAGCACATCGTGACCAAATGGCCAACACACCAAGTGATAATCGCTTCTTCTGATTCCATGTAACCATCGCGGTTAGACATTTTAAGATTCAGCGCACGCGCAAACTCGCGTGCAACGCTCGGCTTTTCAGCTATGAATAGATTTTTAGGCACTATAAATCGTCAACTCCAATCAGGAAGATATTTTGTTTTACTTTTGCTTCAAGACTCAATTTTTCGTCAAATCGTCCGGTTGAAAACAAATAGATGTAATCAACGGAAACCTCCGCTTTATCCACACAGAAAAGCAGCCATTCATAGTCTTCGTGCGTCATCAGTGGCTTTTCCCAATTACATAATCCAATCAAGTTTTTTCCATCTGCATCGCTTGCTATGATATCAATGGCACCATCTTTTCCTCTCCATTCTCCGAACTTTTCAAAGATAAGCGGCAGCTTTTTTTGCCTATTCCATTGCTCCAATCGGGAAATACAAGCGGCTTTAAAATAACTCGCGACATAGCTTTTAAAAGTCGGAAGGATATGCGTCCTTAAAAACTCGATTGCCGGCAAGCGGCTTAAATCACTTTGATTCGGATAAAGATAAGTGAAATGAAAATGGACAAAATGGTTGGTTATCCGATAATAGGAAAGTACTTTTTCAACCAAGCCAAGTTCCATCAGATTCTTAAGATATACACTGATTTTGGCACGTGAAAAACCAGTGTGTAAAAATAAATCATTGAGCTTATTGTGTCCTTCGGCAATTGCCGCAAGAATAGTATTGTAGATGCCTGTTTCGCGTAACTCTAATGCTACGACGCGCTCAGCATGATGATGCAAAAAAGCTTGTGGTGCCAAAATGTTTGTACAGATATTTTCCTCCACCGAAAGGTGCGCATCAAAGTACTGCCACATCCTTAAGTTTCCCCCCAAAATGGCATACGTTTCAATCGCATTTCTCATTTGGAATTCTTGGTTCATCGTCAAAACATCGCTGAAACTTAGCTCTTTTATTTTCAGAAATCCAGAAAGCTCATAGGCTTGTTGACCAATTTTGGAAACCATGCCATTTTCTATCCAGCTCACCTGCGAACTTAGCAGGATAATTAAAATTTGGGATTTTTTCCACTGACCATGTGCCAATTCAACTAACTTTGCTATAAAAGTCGGACTGTTTTTAACGATAAATTGAAATTCATCAATAACGATAACTTTTTTCAAGTTACTTTGATCGGTAATCACGGCAAATATGTCAGCATATTCGGGATACTTGGGAAGCCTTGAGGTACCACTCATCAGCTCTTTTCCCCATTGATAAAGCTGCTCTCGCTCAGATGCGGGGCGGGCTTTATAATAATAAGATGGCTTATCCACTAAAAAATCCGAAATGATCGCTTGTTTTCCAATCCCCTTTGCCCCGTACATGACAATGATTTGACTGCCGGTGCGTTCATAATATACATTTAGGTATTTTATTTCCTGCGCTCGTGTTACAAGTGACATAGCACCTTCTTCTCAATTTCCTCAGCGGGCATGGGACGATTCAGGTAATAGCCCTGGATTGCATCACAGCCGATAGACTCCAAATAAGTATACTGCTCTTCGGTTTCAACTCCTTCGGCAATGGTTTCAAAACCAAGTTTTTTGACCATATAAATGATCGATTCGGTGATGATTTTGGTATTTTCATCAGATAGGACTGTGTCGACAAAGCTCTTATCGATTTTCAAGGTGGTAATTGGCAATCCTTTTAAATAAGACAATGATGAATAACCCGTTCCGAAATCGTCAAGCGAAATGCGGATTCCGTAATCTCGCAAAATATAAAGCTTATCGGTAATTTCTTTAAAATCATTAATTAAAACGCTTTCGGTAATCTCAAGTTCAATTTCATCATGCATGACACCATATTTTTCAATGGTATGTAGTACTGTATCAATAAAATCTTCCTGCGCATATTGAATGGCGGAAATATTAACTGACAAAACCATGGGATAATTATATTGTTTACGCCACTCGGCATAGGTTCGAATGCTTTCGTCCATAACCCATGTCCCGATGGGGACAATGGTTCCATTTTTTTCAGCAATGGGGATGAATTGCAGTGGGCTAATCATTTTACCGTCAAAGTCACGCCAGCGAATCAAGGTTTCAACACCGCGCAGTTTTTTATCTTTTATGCCGTACTGCGGCTGAAAATTGAGGGAGAAATTATGGCTGAAAATGGCCTCTTTTAACTTGTTTTCGATGGAAATGTTTTGTAGATAATCGTGTAAGATGGGAGCGTCAAAATATTGAATCATGTTGGAGCCTTGTGTCTTGGCCTTAAACATGACGATCTCCGCACAATTGATCAGTTCCAATGTGGAA
>Ga0082212_10010009_pt1 | contig 12180 bp, 9 predicted proteins | sample TergutNt197P3_FD_71548 | JGI IMG/M metagenome (GOLD analysis project Ga0082212, IMG submission 71548) | Neocapritermes taracua P3 segment gut microbial communities from Petit-Saut dam, French Guiana - Nt197 P3 | ecosystem: Host-associated > Arthropoda: Insects > Digestive system > Gut ... | reverse complement strand
CTGTCTTCCAAAAGGCAACTCTGACCGGCAATGCGGTCATTGAGTCTGTCGGCAATGCAGTGCAACTCTTCGGTACTCACCTCGTCCATAAAACCAACAGCCATAATATTGCGCTGCCTGATGCTGCCCAGTACGTCGCGCCCATTTTCTACCAGCCGGTAATAAATGGAGAGTTGGTTGGTCTGCGGATTAATTCGTGATGCGGTTTTAAAAAACATGCCGCAAAGGTCACAACTTTATTTCTGATTGTCAAGGGGGTAAAGTGCACTACAAAGCACTGCCAAAAATGGAAAACCTTATTATCAGCATGTTGGAAAGCGAACGCTAACAAAAAATTTTCAGACGCCTTTGTAACTCGTTGATTCCTAACAAAAATATTTTCGGAAGAAGGGCTCTGCCTGCAATGTGGGTTACCGCTGGTTTGTCGGAAATGTTGGCGAGACCCCATCCAGTACGTCCGAAGTAAACAGAGGCATATTATCTACCCTTGAAGACATCCCTTTCTGCTTCTCGGATGAAATTCCACAATCGTCTGTCGTAAGAAACTGCGATCCAAATGCGTATATATTTCGGTGGTGAGTATGGATTCATGTCCGAGCATTTCCTGCACGGCACGCAAATCGGCGCCGCCTTCTACCAAATGTGTAGCAAACGAATGCCGGAAGGTGTGCGGGCTGATGGTTTTCTGCAAGCCAACAATTGCCGCAAGGTTCCTGATAATGGTAAACACCATCACGCGCGAAAGCGCACGTCCCCGTCTGTTGAGAAAAAGAAAATCCTCGTGCCCCCGCGCAATATCAAGTTTGGCGCGGTCGTGCATATACAGGCCGATCTCGTGTATCGCCTTCCCGCTGATCGGAATCAGCCGTTCCTTGCTGCCTTTTCCTTTCACTTTAATGAACCCTTCTTTGAGAAACAGGCCGGACAAATGCAACCCCACCAGTTCGGACACCCGCAATCCGCAACTGTACATGGTTTCGATCATCGCTTTGTTACGATGCCCTTCAGGAAGACTCAAATCAATAGCTCCCAGCAAAGTGTCAATTTCCTGCACAGTGAGCACATCGGGCAATTTGCGGCCAATTTTCGGATAATCCACTAAACGTGTGGGGTTGGCGTCAATGAGATTATCCATCAGCAGGTATTTGTAAAACGCGCGAATGCCCGATAACATGCGCGCTTGCGAACGTGCCTGCATGCCCTTTTCTCCTTCGTAAACAAGAAAATCCGACAACATCGTCGGGGTTACCTCCTGCGGTGTAGCTGTCGAACCAATGACCTGCAAGTAAGCCACCAATTTGTTTAAATCGTCGAGATACGCTTCAATGGTATTGACCGACATGGCTTTTTCGATTTTCAGCCAGGCAACGAAATCCTTTATGTATTGTTCCCACATACAAAGTGGCTTATTCGTCAATCAATTCGTCAACTGTCCGGTTAAAATTGATCTTAAATTCCTCGTAAAATTTTCCTGTAGCCGGGCCGCTAAAACCGGTGTGAATTTTTCGTACATTTCCCTTTTTATCAATAAAAATTGTGGTTGGATAAGACATTAAACGGGATAGTTCCGGCAGGACTTTTGCAACAGTTTCGTCGCCTGTACTGCCTGCAAACAGGATGTCATATGTTACGCCGAGTTGTTCGATAAATACCGATAATTGATTTCGCGCGTATTCAATGTCGTTTTTACGCTCGAACGCCAGGCCTACAACCTCTACGCCCCGTGCGTGGTTGGCCTTGTACCAGGGCGCCAAAAAGGCTGTTTCGTCCATACAATTTGGGCACCAGCTCCCCAATAACGAAACAATAACTACTTTTCCGTTGTATTTCGGATCGGTTAATGATACTTCTCTTCCATCGAGGTCGGGCAAGCGAAAACCGAGGGATGCATACCCCGGCTGAAGTGTAGTCATCGCATATGCATCGGGCAGAGCGGCGTCGGGATTGCGTACGCCTTCGAATCGCGATATACCGCCGGGAGTGATGAATTCAGCCGTAAAATTATCAACACCGGTACATTGCCCGCGAATAAGATATGGCGTCATTCCGGCAAAGGCCGACAAATAAAAGCGGTCTGCCTGAACGGAGCCTTCCAGATAGCGGTAATCACCCGTAGGGGTAAGGATAGAACCGGTAAGTGAACCATCGGCCTTTTGCGTGAAAACACCTACCTGTTTAGCCATGTCTCTATCAGGAACTGTGATTTCCCACCTGCCATCCAATGATACAGCCGCTTTTTCACCGGTATCTGCAAATCGCGTCATAACACCCTTTTGCGCTGTGAACGGCACACGGCCATCCGGACGGTTGGAGTATAGTTTTACCAATCTTCCGCTCATGCGTTCTCCTTCTACATGAGCTTCCAGCACAGCGTCATAAATCCTGATGGGGATGATCACCGAATCATTGCGGTAGGTTACATATGACAAATCAAGACGATCCTCGCCGTTCAGAAGCGTCACTGTGGGATTTTCCGTTTCAGCCGACTTCACTTCAAAAATAAAAGGGATTTCTGTATTCTGAGCTTCAAATACGCCTCGCCATTGACCATCTGTCAGGCGATGGGTTGACGCCGAACAGGCGGACAAGAATCCCATGGAAATGAGTAATATCTTTTTCATTGTTCTATCAGTATATTGTTTAACTTTTGTTATAAAGATTGCACAGCGCAAAAAAAATAAACTTCGGATTTAGCGCGAATTTAACGACATTTTTGTCAGATTTTCATTGGTTCCGTCGGCGTTGATCAGAATATCCTCTTCCAACCGCACGGCAATACCGGCATATCTTTCATAAATCGGCCGGATTTGACGGGCATAGTCCATAAACTCCTCTTCCGAAACCAACCGCGTTAACCTTCGGGGTCGGGCGTCTAAACCATCCTGCGGGAAATAGACGGCCGGCTCAAAAGTCAGAATCATTCCGGGAATATATACTCTCCGGTCGTCGGGAATCATCCGTAAATAGTCGTACCACACATCGTGTACATCCAAACCGATATGATGTCCGAATCCGTGCTGAATCCAAAATGCTCGCTGCCAGGGGCTGTCCTTGTCGGTAATCAGTCCCAGTTTAAATAATTCGTCAACGATAACATCCATTGCGCTCCGCTCTACCTGCTCATGGAAGTTACCTTTTACCATTCCTTTTACGCCCGTTTCCAAAGACTTGTATACAATATCGTATATGGTCTTTTGTTCTTTGGTGAATTTTCCCGAAATGGTGAACGACACCGTAATATCGGCAGTATATTTATCTTTCAATGCACCGATATCCACCACAAACATCTCGTCTGCAGCGGCAATTTTGTCGGTAGTGCCTGCATGTGGCGAAGTGGCCAGGTTTCCCGAAGCAACCTGCTCAAATGCGATTCCGTTGCCGCCTTCCTGCGAAAAACGCTCCGTCATCAATTGAAGCAGGTCTTGTTCCGTCATTCCTTGCTTCATATTTCGATACATGTGCTTAATCCCTTCCGCGGTAATCCGGCAGGCTTCTCTGATCACTGCAATTTCCTCCTCATCTTTTACCGCACGTTTATAAACCATAATCGAATCAAGATTCACAAAGGGAGCCTGATAAAAATATTTTTGGTTGAAATCGGAAGCGAAAGCCGACAATATCAATCGTTTCTTTTCTGTTTTTGTCTGTTCGACAAAAAATTCCAGTTCTGCGACCTGTTCCGGCGCAAAAAGTTTTCCGTTTTCCCCCCGTTCCTGCATATCGAATACATAGATATACCCGGGTTGATCAATTCCGGTCAGATAATAGAAATTCTTATTCAAACTTCCGTTTTTCATGGTGGAAGGAATGATGGCAACTCCTGTGCGTACTTCCCGTGCGAACAGTTCGCGCCGCTTTGCAAAAGTCGCTTCACTGAAATTTTGCCCGGATAAAATATCCGCAATAAGGATGAACCATGTGAAGCAAAAATATGTCCTGATGTTTTTCATACTGCAAAAAATACAATTCCTAATGTTGCACTGCTGCCGCTGCTGCAGCATAAACTTTGTCGAGCACATATTTGCTTGTCTGCTTTTCGGAGGTTTGCAAAAAACCGGCAACACCAGAGTCCACAGAAATATCATCGCAGCGAATTACTTGTAACTGTTGTGAGATAGGATAATGTTGCATCAAAAACAGAAGGGTAAAATCTTTATACATAGGCGAATTATGTCTTTTATTTATTATTAAAATTAAACAAAAATCTACTTTCTTTATAATGAATAACGAAAGTATGATGTTACATATTGTATTCATGAAAAATATTTTTTTTATATTTGCGATGAATATGAAAACAGTATTATTTATTGATCGCGACGGAACAGTAATTCGGGAACCGTCAAATGATTATCAGGTGGATAGCCTTGAAAAACTGGAGTTTTACCCCAAGGTGTTCCGCAACTTGTATTTTGTCAGTCGTACTCTTGATTTTGAATTGGTGATGGCTACCAATCAGGATGGGCTGGGTACGGAATCGTTTCCGGAAGATACCTTTTGGCCGGCACACAACAAAATGCTACAGACTTTTGCCGCTGAAGGTATCCATTTCGCCGATGTACTCATTGACCGCTCGTTTCCAGCAGACAATGCTCCCACGCGAAAACCGCGCACAGGAATGTTCGGAAAATATCTTTCGAGCGATTATGACTTGGAACACTCCTATGTGATAGGCGACCGTTTGACTGATATGGAGTTGGCCAAAAATCTCGGGTGCAAGGGTATTCTTCTTAATGACAGCCACTTGCTCGACAATCGTCCCGATTTGAAAGAAACATGCGTATTGGCGACCACAGATTGGGATCGCATTACCGAATTGCTTTACGCCGGAAGACGTACAACCACTGTACAGCGAAAGACCAAAGAAACAGATATTTATGTATCATTGAATCTTGATGGTAACGGTAATTGTGAGATAGATACCGGGCTGGGGTTTTTCAACCATTTGCTCGAACAGATAGGAAAACATTCGGGTATGGATTTGACCATTCGCACCAAAGGGGATTTACATGTGGATGAACATCATACCATCGAAGATACCGCCATTGCCATGGGCGAGGCTCTATATGACGCTCTGGGCGATAAGCGCGGTATCGAACGTTACGGTTTCTGCCTGCCGATGGACGATTGTCTGTGTAGCGTAGCGCTCGATTTTGGCGGACGCCCGTGGTTGATATGGGATGCTGAATACAAGCGCGAAAGGGTAGGGGAGGTGCCTACCGAAATGTTTCTGCATTTCTTTAAATCGTTGAGCGATGCTGCTAAAATGAATCTCAATATCAAAGCTGAAGGCGTCAACGAACACCATAAAATAGAAGGTACTTTCAAGGCGTTTGCCCGTGCACTGAAAATGGCTATCCGGCGCGATATATACCATTTTGAGTTGCCAAGTACAAAAGGAATGTTGTAATAGTAAGGCTTGAAAAAATCATGAACTATTAAGCACACCAACCGTAATGATTAATATTTTTATAGATCAACAATATCTTAAAATTTAAACTAATGAACAAAGTAGTATTTAATTATTTAGTTATCGCAACCCTTGCAATTGCGGCTGCATTTACGTCATGCAAAAAAGATGATGATGTCAAAGGCGTATTGATTTCAGAGTTATACAACAATCAGGAAATGCCGATTGATGGATGTCAATATTGTTCTCGTCCAAATGGGAAAATTGATCAAATAGTTTTCATAAGCCCAAGTGGCATATCAGTTGCGCAGATTAGGTTAAAGAAAGAAGAAGACATTAGCGAAACACTGCCAGCGAAAACATACACTGCCAACGAAATAATTGGTCCGGCATTACGGGGATTAGATGGCAATTATTATTATGACGATGGAATAAACATTGTTATGAAAGTTGAAGTTAAAGGCAAAACATACAATGTTACCATCACCGGAAAGTTGCTGTCTGAATATGATCTTATTAACGAAAATACATCGAACAGGATTGATTATAAAATAACCTACAAAGGTAAGATAGAGGCGATAGATTGCGATTAATATCTGACAATTCGTGTACAAGGGAAACTTTTACATCATTTAAGCAGATAAAAATAAAAATAAAAACATTTTTCTTACTTCGAGATGGTTATCCCCAAAAAACAACAAGATTTATTTCTGACGATGTGCTTCATGCTCCTATCGGCATTTTTTCTGTCGGGTTGCAAAACCTCGCGAACAACATCATCTGAAACATCGTCTTTTTCCAGAACCGTATCCGGTTATCCTGCCCGCGAATACTACGGCGACAGATGGAACACCGAGCATGTACGCATCAACAGCGACCCCAAACCGTCCGGCACGGTTACCCTGAATCTGACTCCCGCTGGAACATCAGGTTTTGTAATGCCCGTTTGCGGGAATGTACTGTCGGAATTTGGCCCTCGCAGCGGGCGTATGCACACCGGAATAGACATCAAATTGAAAAAGGAAGAACCGGTATATTGCGCTTTCGACGGTATGGTACGCATGGCAAAAAATTATGGCACATATGGCAATGTGGTCGTGGTTCGTCACGACAACGGTCTGGAAACCCTCTACGCTCATCTCAACAGCATTGCCGTAAAACTCAACCAGCGCGTGAAAGCGGGTGCCCGAATCGGTGGAGGCGGAAAAACCGGCAATGCACAAGGCGAGCATCTGCATTTCGAAACACGATTCAAAGGCGAACCGTTCAATCCGCGTTTGGTAGTAGATTTTGAAAAATGCCGTATCAGATCGGAAACCTTGGCGCTCAACGACAACAGCTACAAACAATATGGCAAGAATCTCCAAATCGCTGAAACTAAACCAATATCAGTAACAGAATCGGAAAGAAAGACGGTAACGACAGCCGGCACGACTCAGCCGGCATCCAAAAAGGTGGAACATAAAGTCGAAAAAGGAGATACATTATACAGTATATCACGCCGCTATGGAACCACAGTGGATATGTTGCGAAAACTAAATAATTTATCGGAATCGTCTGTCATTGTGATTGGGCAGGTGTTGGTTGTGAAGAGTGAAGAGTGAAGACAATTATTTCAATCCCAAATATCTATAACTATATTCTCAAATGTTTTCTTTATTGATGAAACAGTAACTTCGTCAGCAACCATCAATGCTGTTGTTATAACCTCGTCTTCAACAGCATTGTCAGAAATAGCCGAAACCATCTTCCGTTCAATAGAATATGTTCCTGAATGGGGATTCATGATATGACCCGTGTGCAGGGAAGAGTTGCCCGAAACAGACAGCGTTTGATTGCACAGTTCGCAGATTTTTAGATATTGTCCGGGTTGTAACGGATTTTCAATACCGACACTCCAGTAATTTCCATGCGGATGCGAGCCAACAGCCAAAAACGAGCTGTTGCCAAAATTGACCAATGCCTGTGTTACGCCTTCCCGTAAAAATATTTCACGAATCCGTTCCAAGGCATATCCTTTGGCATACCCTCCCATGTCGAGTGATATATTTTCTTTGGCGAATGTTACTGTCCGGCGATTATCATCCAAAATTACCTGATGGTAATCATCTAAACTGATGTCGAAATAGCCCAAGGTTTGCGCATGGTATTTTTTTATATCTGTCAGGATGTACCAAAGTTCATCGTTCAATTCCACCGAATGCAGCGTTGCTTCATGGTTGATACGTGAAATATCACTCGCAGCGTCAAACCGGTTGAGCATTTTGTGAAGACGCTCAGTTCTGTTCATGATCTGCAACCATACTTCCGACAACAACTGTTCTTCGCCAACCATGACTACATCTAACCTTGTACCCATTATATTCATTGCTGAACCATGAAACAGTCCTGATTTTTGATAATAATTGGAATAAGGCATAATCAATTAACGATAATAAATGAAAAAACCGGCGAAAATTTCCACCGGTTTTTATTTGATTGAACGTTTAACGTTTATTGAACAATAGATTTGAACGTATTATCCTGGAAATATTTTCCAAATTCGGCATCGGTCTTTGCATTAGCTTTCAGAGCGGCGCTCTTTTGGGAAGCCGTGCGCAGATTGTTCATCAACAAATCGTTATTCTGGGTGCGTGCGCCAACGATTGCTTTCAGGTAATAAACCAAAGCGTCGTCGCTCTTTACTGAATTTAAAGTGGACAGAGCGGCGTCATTTTGTTTGGTCAACAATTTTGCAAGAGCCGCATTTACTTCCACCTGATTGCCAAAATAACTGATCGCGTCGGCGTAAGCGCCCTGAATGATCTTGATGGTTCCGAGGTTGAATTTCACTTCGTCGCTCGATCCTGCTGCGGTCAACAGTTCTTCGGCGGCGGCAAGATTACCTTCGCGCAATGCTACAATACCCAGATTGTTCTTTACGATTTCGTTATTGTTAATGTTCTTTGCGTCATTCAAAGCGGTCTTGGCTTCGCTGGTACGTCCAAGGTTCAACAGGGCGGCGCCCAGATTGTTCTTCGTGCGGTAATCGCTCGGATAGTAACGGGCGGCAGCCTGATAGATCGACAATTTTCTGTTTGCATCCTGAGTGAGCGTTCCGGCATAGAGGATTTCTTCCACACTCAACTTGCTGGGATCGCTGTCGAACTGAGCGTTGATTTCCTGATCGGACCTGCCGACGAGTTCAACGTTGACCGTCATTTTCGTACGGCGCAACTGAGGAAGTATTTTATCCTTGATTTCCTCAAATGCAGCGGCGAGGTTGTGGATTTCGCGGTCGCGTACCTGCGAATCAGAATACATGGACAGAACGCGGAGTACCAGTTCTTTATCGCGGATGTTCGATTGTTCCATCAATTTCTTGAAACCTTCCCAATCTTCCGGTGTAACTACAGTTTTCAGCAACTCCGATTTCACAACGTCTTCTACTTTTGCGGTTTTGAAATTCTTGACGAAGAAATCATTACCGGTTTTTTGACGGCTGTTGGCGAGTTTGTCGTTCAATTCATACGGACCGTCTGGAGAAGCATACGCTGACAGTTGCGTTCCGGTGAAATTGATTCTGTCATTGGCGGCAGCAGCCTTAACTGCTTCGGTGAATGCAGAAATCTCCGCTTTCTTGGTTTCGCTTGTGCGTACATCCGATTGCTGAATCACGTACTTGATGTCGGCTTCATACGAATCGGGCGTGATGCGCACATACTTGTCGGACGCGTAAGTAGCTTTCCCGTTCTTTTCAACTAACAGGCAAGTGGTAATGATACCGTCGGCTAACTTGTACGGATCAAAATCAAGACCCGGCTGTTTGCCTTTGTGAACTCCCGTAATCCTCAACATCAGTTCCGAAACCTGAAATTCAGGTTTGTAGGCAACTTTCGACGAGTAATTGAACGATCCCCCGTCAACCTTAATTTCTTTGTTGTTTTCTTTCACGCTTTCACCCTGTACCTTGTACACATCGAAACTCAATTCGTTGTTCCCACTAACGAGAGTAGGCGTGAGAGTCAAAACAACCTTCTTGTTGAAATAGCCGGCGGGATATGATCCATTGATGGATACGTTCACCTGATCGCCAACCAGTTCAAGAACAGGAGGGTTAACGGTATATTTAACAGTTTCGGCTCCTTTTTTCATGTTTTTTAAAGGATTACAACCGCTAAATAAAATGCACACTGCCAATGCAGACACTAAAACTAAATTCCTCTTCATAGCTTAATTATTGGTTTTTAAGATTTAAATATTCGATATTACTTCAATAAAATTTATGCAAAAGTACAAATAACTTTTTACCAAACAAATTTTTATTAAAAAAAATAAAAAAAATATTTTTTTTGATGATATGATGATGGGGGTATTTGACTGCGCCGAAGGCTGCTCAGTCATAGCCGTCAGCTCCGCTGTTCTAAAAAAACGGATACCCGATCGCAATACTCAAACAGAAATCGTCCCAGGTTAGCCGCCGGGTTCCGTCGGGTTTAGGCGTAAATGTCCAGCGACCTTTTCCTGCGGGGTCGTGCAGTTTCATACCCAGATCGGCGCGAAGGATGACGTATGTGAAATCGAACCGAAACCCAAGTCCGCTGCTTAACGCTATTTCGCGGTAAAAGCGGTCGAAATTGAAATTGGCTCCGGGTCGGTCGTCGTCCCTGTACGAATCCCAGACATTGCCGGCATCCATAAAAAGCGCTCCTTCTATACGCCACACCAGTTTGAAACGGTATTCGAGATTTGCCTCCAGTTTAATGTCGCCCGTGTTGTTGGGATAGGATGATAATGAAATCGTGTCTTTGTACGAACCGGGACCAAGACTTCGTAAACGCCACCCGCGAATGCTGTTGGCGCCGCCCGCAAAATATTTCTTTTCAAACGGCATGGCAGTTATCGTTTTTGATGTGCCATCGGCGTTTGTGATGGCAGTTTTTGCGTTGCCGTAGGGCAATCCCACGCCGGTAAATAACCGAGCCACCAATTGATTGTTTCCGTAAAGGGTGTGAAAATAGCGCAAATCTACATCGCCTTTGACGAATTGCGAGAAATCGTTGCCAAACATTTTATAGGGCTGCCCGGGTTGTTTCGTTTGTCCCGACAACCGGTAAGCGGCATCAAGCAGAAGTCCGGCTGTTTCAAAATATGTCCTGATAAAGAAGTAATTATCTCTTTTCCGCAGGCGCATGTCCCTCACGAAAGTGTAACTGCTCGATACCACCATGTGCGACTGGTAACTGTTTTTCAGATACGGATAACGGTCGAGCGTGGCTATAAAATCATTGTTGAGATATTTCGAGGGTAATTGTATGAAATTTACATCCAAAGGTTTGACAATATGACTGATGATGTCCGAACCGCGCCAGTTATAACCAAACGAAGTATTGAACACCGAACGCACATAATATTCAGGGTATTGCTGATAGTTATATAATATGGAGAATGACGTTTTCGGATTGTATTTTCGCGTGAATCTGTTGGATGGAAACGGAAGTATAAATTTCGGAATACTGAGGGCTGCTTCAGCTTCGTATTCCATTTTCAAGCCATAATTCCCAAAAACCGATTTGCCTGAAGATACAGCCTCCACCAAACTGCGCAGTTTCAGGTCAAAAATCTCGGCATGTCTGAAAAGGCTTTTGTTTTGGTATTGAAACCTCACGCCGCCGCCTATGTTGCCTTCCGAATTGGTGCCTTCCAGTTCCCACTGATACGATTGCCGTACAAGCGGCAACAGGCTGATGATACAATCCAGTTCGCGCACCGGTAAACCCGTTTGTTTTGGCAGTTCGATAAATTCCGGCGTAATTTGCTTGAAATTCCGCAGCCCGTTCAAATGCTGATGGGTCAGATTGATATTGGACAGGCGATAAATCGAATCGGGGATGATATATGTGGCATACCTGATGGTGGACGCTTTAACGGGAAAGCCTTGCGAGATATTCATCTGTATTTCGCCGTGTTTCAGGGTGTCCAGAGCCGATTTACGCATGTTTGCCATCTCCGTCAGGTTTTCCATGCTCAAGCCGGCGTTCACCGTCAGCGAATGTATGTAATACTTCGGGTAGGGCGTTTCTACTGTCCGGTTATCCTCCACACGTTCGGCGTGCGGCTTGACGTAAATCTCAATATTGACTTTTCTGTTCAGATTGGTCGAATCGCCCCTGAAATCAATATAGTCTTTCGAGAAACTGTAATATCCTTTGTTTTTCAGATTGGTTTCAATGCGTTTGCTTTCCGTTTTCAGAATATCTTCATCCAGCAACATTCCTGTCTTGACGAGCGAATGCAGGGTATCTGCCAGAACGAGCCGCGCGATAGATGTATCCTGAATTGTATAGGTTATTTTGTTTATCGTATAAGACCAGCCGGTTTTGATGTGATAAACCACATCCGCTTTTTTCTTTTTCGTGATGACCGTATCACTGACCATGGCATAGTAATAACCTCTTTGTTGAAGAAAAAATCCCAACTGCTCCACTGATTTATCGGTCATACTTTGTTCCCAAATCACGGGTTCTTCGCCATTTTTGCGCAACCATTCATTCCATTTGTTCGTTTTTTCAAGTTTCGACGAGTTGTACAGCCACAAGTGAAATCTTGTTCCTACAATCCGTTTGTTCGGCTTTTGCCGGACGTACGCTTTTAACTGGTCTTTTGCGATGGTTCGATTATCAATTTTCACTTCATACGAATCCAGCAAATACTCGCCTTGAGGGACGTATTTGGTGGGATTGCAGGAGGCGAAAAAGACAAGAACGAAAAAATTGAGAATTGAGAATGGAGAA
>Ga0082212_10010008_pt1 | contig 12180 bp, 12 predicted proteins | sample TergutNt197P3_FD_71548 | JGI IMG/M metagenome (GOLD analysis project Ga0082212, IMG submission 71548) | Neocapritermes taracua P3 segment gut microbial communities from Petit-Saut dam, French Guiana - Nt197 P3 | ecosystem: Host-associated > Arthropoda: Insects > Digestive system > Gut ... | reverse complement strand
ACGAGCATTTATTACTCTTTCTCTAACTACTTTACTTGTTTCACCTGTTCTACCATCAGATAAATCCTTATATTTCACTGCAGGAACTTCTACATGGATGTCAATTCTATCAAGCAAAGGACCAGATATTTTCCCAAGATAGCGTTGTATTTGTGTCGGTGTGCAAGTGCATTCTTTTGTAATATCACCATAATTTCCGCAAGGACAAGGATTCATAGAACAAGCAAGCATAAAGTTTGCCGGATATTCCACCGATAGTTTAGTGCGCGAAATACATATTCTTTTATCTTCTAATGGTTGTCTTAATACTTCTAAAACATTGCGAGCAAATTCAGGTAGTTCATCTAAAAATAGAACACCATGATGGGCAACCGATATTTCACCTGGTCTTATTTGACTCATTCCTCCGCCCACGAGTGCGGAATCTGATATAGTATGGTGTGGAGAACGAAATGGACGTTCTGTTACGAGTGCTTGATTTTTATCTAATAGACCTGATATAGAATGTATTTTAGTAGTTTCTAATGATTCAGATAATGTTAAAGGTGGCAGTAATGTTGGAATTCTTTTTGCAAGCATAGTTTTACCTGACCCTGGCGGACCAATTAGTAAGATATTATGACCTCCAGCGGCTGATATTTCTATTGCTCGCTTAACATTTTCTTGTCCTTTAACGTCAGATAAATCTATATTAGATTGATATAATTTTTTATTAAAAAGTCCATTTATATCTACTTTGCAGGAAGGAATTGCTTGCATTCCATTGATGTATTCTACTGCCTGGCGCAATGTTTCGATAGGAATAACTTCTAAACCATCTACCAACGCACCTTCTTCTACATTTTGTTTGGGAACTAATAATCGGGTATAACCTTTTTCTTTTGCTTTGAGGGCTATTGATAATGTGCCATGTATTGGTCTTAATCCACCTTCAAGTGATAGTTCGCCGAGTGTAATTATATTTTCAAATGCTTCTTTCTCTATAAATCCAATGGCACTTAAAATACTTAATGCAATAGGTAAATCAAAACCACTTCCTACTTTCGCTATATCAGCAGGAGCAAGATTGACGGTAATTTTCTTTGTTGGGAATATAAAATCGGAGTTTTTAATCGCAGCCGATACTCTTTCTCTTGATTCTTTTATAGTAGAATCTGGTAATCCTACGATAGTAAATCCAGGTAAAGAATTATCTAAATGTGTTTCTATTTCAATGATAAATGCGTCTATTCCAAATACTGATGCAGAAAATAATTTTGAATACATATAAACGAATCAATTTAACTACAAATATACTTTTTTTTTCTAATATATTTTACTTGTAAAATAATAGATTTACTTCATTATATAAATATTACCAACAATAGGGTCAGATGAAGATAGATTTATAATTTTATCAATAGCACCTTGAGTTAATAATGTTCCTGCATTTAAAAGTTTTAATCCATTGTCTGTAATAATTTCTCTTCCAAGTGTCATACCCGCTTTCAAATCACTTAATTTAACAGGAATATAACTAGAAGAAAAACTTTTATCATTAATTTTCAAATAGTTTCCTAACAATAATACTGCTCTGTGGTCATATACTTGCTGTGATTTTGAAGAAATTATTTCAAATACTTCATCTTGCGAGATTTGTTTATCTTGAAGTATCTCTTCAAAATCAAGACATATCCGAATAATTCTTGATGCAAAAGGTATTTGCCAACTTCTTAAATGATTAGGGAAGCCGCTACCATCAATATTTTCATAAATACAGAAAAGAATTTTTGCAATATTATCAAATCTTTTTATAGTAGAAACTATATCGCGAGATGCCGCAGGAATTGTTTTCATTAGTTCGTTAGTTGGCTTGCCGTCACGTAAAACAGGTAATGTAACCATACTATCAGGCAAAGTAATTCTTCCCGTCTGAGATAAGAAGGAAGCGATTCCAATATCACGAAGTTCATTTTTAGGGAATTTATTTAGTTGTTTAGCAATCCATAAAGATGCCTTAGCAACTTTTTGAAGTGTCTGATAAGATGTAGGAATACGAGCATGCATAAACTTGACAGAAAGTTTAGCCATATCTTGTATAGTTTCTTCTAACTCATTAGTAAGGTGCTGTAATTTTATATTTTCTTGTTTCATTTGAAACTGCATATTAATAATTCTAATTGCAGATTTCAAACGTGCTTCAAACGCTTCCATTATTATAGGTTTAGAAATGAACTCATCGGCGCCAAGGTTTATAGCCGTTCTTCTATTTTCACTATCACTGTTTGCAGTAAGCATAATGAAGAATATATCATCAAAAATAGAATTATCGCGAACTCTTTTAAGAAACTCCATACCATTCATTATAGGCATAGAAAAGTCAGAAATAATTATTGCGGGATGTTTTTCAATAGTCATTTCTAACCCTTGTTGTCCGCTGGATGCTGTATATATTAACAAATTGGGAAAATTTTTCTCTACTAATTTTTGTAAAGTAAATAATATTCCCTTATCATCATCTACTAATAAAACAGACATTTTTAGATTTGTGTTTTCATTATCCATTTTTGTTCTCCGTGTTTTTACTAATAAAATCTGTTGATTTTAAGTTTTTAACTAAAATGCTTATTCGCCTATTTGAATAATCAAATGGGTTGCTTGGATTACGTAATTTGCGGTCTGCAAAGCCCGATACGGATACAATTTGTCCCGACCATAATCCATTTGTTTCTAATATTTTTCTTGCAGAGTTCGCTCTGTCTGAAGATAGTTCCCAGTTTCCATACGTGGATTTATTTACATATCCTCTACTATCTGTATGTCCTTCTATTTCTACATAATTGGGTAATTTCATTATTTTTGCAGACAATTGTTTTAATATATCTACAGCATCTGGTTTTAATTTTGCACTTCCTATTTCAAAAAAATTATTATCAAAACTTTCCAAAAGTTCTATACGTAATCCTTCTTGTGTAATTTCTATTTTTATAGAACTTAATATATTTTTTTCTTCTTCTGTTTTAGCACTTTCTACCATTTTTTCAATTTCTTTCTTTAACTCTTCGCCTGTGCTTTCTACCTGTTTTTGTGCATTTAAACTATCTTTGACTGCTTCTAAATATAGTTCACTAACTTTAAGAGTATCTTTTCCTTCTTTTGTTTCTTTAAATGTCCAAGTAAGAGATGTCTCGCCGATACCTTCACCTTCACCTTCTCCCTCACCTGTGGAAGGAGGTGCAATATTATCATATAATTCTATAGGTGCAGTTTTTTTTCCTGTAAATGCACTATAATTTTCTGGTGCATTAAAATAATCTGATACCGATTGTATAACTTCCTCGCTTGATGCTAAAATCCACATAACAATAAAGAAAGCCATCATTGCAGTAACAAAATCTGCATAAGCCACCTTCCATGCACCGCCGTGATGTCCATGACCGCCTTTCTTAATTTTTTTTATTATTATGGGCTGTTCATTATGCCCACTTGAATTATGTTCGTTTTCTGCCATAAAATTATATGTTAATAAATTTAAACAAAGTTAATACTTTATTTTATAAAAAATATATTTTATATAAATGAAACGCTATTCCATATCTAAAAACAACATCATATTGTCCTGACACCAAAAGTATTTACATTTATAGATTCCTTATTGCTATAACTTACAAAAGTTATAAGAGAATTACATACATTTCAATCAAGTAGTATGTTTTCTTTTTTAAGACATCTTTTTATAATATTACTAATAAGTTTATTGTTAAAAATATTCTAAAATTAGAACTCAAATATAACGTTTTTTATTTTTTTAATTACCTTTTACATGCTTCTTCAGTTTCTTTGAATGTAGGACGAAGCGAAGGATCTATAACTCGCCTACCGAACTCTATAGCAACATTAGCAGGAGAACCTTTTGCATAAGCCAATACTGCTGCTTTTATTACTAATATGTATTTTCCATCCATAGAGGAATATGTCCCCATTATTTGTGCAATAGGACCTACTATACAATATGATAATAATACTCCTGTGAAAGTTCCAACTAAAGCCGCTCCTACATGGTGTCCAACGACCTCAGGACCTTCTGATATACTCATCATAGTAACAATTATACCAAGCACCGCCGCAACAATACCGATAGCAGGAAAGGCATCGGCGGCAGTAGTTAAAGCTGAAGCAGGAGCATGTTCCATAACATGCAAAATTTCTAAATCTGCATCCATTAAATCATCTAAATCATGGACAGGAACGCCACCTGATAGCAATACTTTCAATGTATCACAAAGAAAATCTACAGCGTGATGATTATTAACAAAAGTAGGATACTTTGACATTATACTACTGGATTCAGGATTTTCTACATGTGGTTCAAGGGCAATAAGACCTTCTCTTTTTGCAAACTGGAAAATCTCATATAGCATTTTCAATAAGTCAATATATCCTTGTTTATTCACACCAGGTCCCTTTAAAGTGCCTATAACCCCTTTAATTACCCTTATAAAAGTAGGTAGAGAGTTACCTACAAGCATAGCACCTATTACACATCCAATAATAACCACGAATTCACTTGGTTGAACTAAAAGATTGGGGTCACCACCTGACATTATAAAACCACCAAGCATACATGCCATTACAACAACAATACCAATTATTACAAACATTTATCTATTCCGTATATTTTTCAAATATTTTTTTATAGCAAGTATCTCGCCGTTAATTAATTTTTATGTTTTAAAATAACTTTTTTAGAAGAATTTATTTATATAATTAAAAATTAATCTTGAACATTCTCTAATTAATAAAACAATAAAATTGTTTTATTTTATCTATTTTATCTATAAAAATAACATATTTTATTTTATAAATAAGCAAGATTTTCTTTATAATCTTTTACAAAAAAACGCTTTCCTTTTTGAATTATTTTATGTCCTTCAGATTCTAATAATTTCTTTTGCCCATCAATTCCATCGGGATATTTCTCGTTTAGTTCGCCGTCTTGTTTTAATGTTCTCCAATAGGGTATTAAATTATCTTTTCCTGCTTCCTCTCTTTCTTTTGATGCTTTTGCCACAACATTAATAAAAATTCCTGCTGTAAGATGACAAGTATAATTTGTATTATGACTCTCTGCAAGATAAGTCCTAATTATATCAGAAGTTATAACTTTACCTTCAGGGATGCCTTTCATAATATCATTATATTGCATCGGGGTAGCAATTAACATTTTATTCCCGCCATATTTTTCCACAAAATCTTTTTTATTTGACATATCAATTATTTCAGGGTTTTGTGGATTTAATAATTTTTCATTAAAAGTTTTTTTCGCCATAATTTTTTCTTTAATTTTTATTTTTCTAAATTAAGCAATTTTTCTATTTCTTCTTTTTTATGGGCTAATAAATCATTATTTGGCTCTATCTCAATAGCATTTTCTATTACTTTCAATGCTGCTAATTTATTATTTAATACTATATATATATCGGCTAAATGTAAATAAACTTCTGTATTAGTATTATCATATTCTAATGATTGCTCTAAATAACTTATTGCTTTGCTATATTCTCCCAACTTATAATGTATCCAACCATATGTATCTAAATATTCAGGTGATGTAGGATTTTGTTCTAACGCTTTAGAAGAAAGTTCTAATGCTTTGTCTAAATCAATTCCTCGTGCAGATAAAGAATACGCATAATTATTATAACTTACAGGGTCAGAAAAATCTGATATTATTTTTTCATAAATAGAATCTGATATATTGTAGTTATTAGTATTAAAATATAAATCAGCCAATATTCTATTTATTCTTAATGATATTTCAAAATTAAGATTCGGAATTTTTATTATATTATTAAAGAACATTTTAGCACGCAAAGTATCTTTATTTTTAATTGCATAACTTCCTGCATTATAATTTAATATTTGAGAAAAATTAAATCTATTATCAATTTTACTTATTATCTTTTCATAATTATTATAACAATTAATGCCATCTTTGTCTTGAATATTATTATTATCTAACCTAACTATTATATAATTATATGTCGTTTCTAAATCATCTATATTAAAATTACTATCAAAATTATCTAAATTACTAACAATACTATCAATTTTATTTTGTATAAACCAAATATTTATTAAATCCATAGCATATTTAAAATTATTTGGATTCTTTTTAAGAGCATTATATAATATTTTTTCTGCACTTCCGTAATTCCCATTCATTTTTTCTATATTAACTAAATGTTCTAATGCTGGTGTATTATCGTATTCATTTATTAATTTTTCATAAATTTCTTTTGCTAAAGGTGATTTCTGATAGTCGTATAGTCCTGCTAAATAATACAACATATCTTCGTTTTCTTCAATCTTAATTAAACATTCTACTGCAATTGTTGCATTTTTTATATCATTCAAATACAAATAAGATCTACATAATACCTCATAACAAGGAACAAAATCAGGGTCTATTTTCAATGCTTTGTGTGCATATTCTATTGCTAAATTATGATTACCGAGCCAATGAAAACCATCTGCTAAAGCAAATAGCAAATCTGCTGTCGTATCATATTGTAATGCTAACATATAATTAACTATTGCAAAAGAGTAATTTCCTTTTTGCTTTGCTATAGCACCATCTATAACATAACTTTTTGTTTTTGTATCCAATTTGCTTGTATCTATAAAACTTAAAGAACGATATTGATGCTTTAACCAATAGTCCCTTTTTTCATATTTATAACTTGAACAAGAAAAAATAGCATACGTAAATAAAAAAACAAACACTAATTTAATATTTTTTTTTGACATATTTTATATTATTTTTTTGGTGATTATATACAACTTTATATCAAATTTATTTTATAATCAAAGATGCACCTTCCATTACTTTAAAAGTTCCGTAATCAATGGAAACAGTACCACCAATAAGTTCTAATTTTGCTCCTGCTTGAACTGTAACATTTGTCCCTATTGTTATCTTTTCTGTTGCTTCAAGTTTTAATGTTGCACCACTACTTATTGATACATTATTCACATTTATAACTTTGCAGACAATTCTTTCATCTTTAGTTACATTTCTATTCCAAACTATCGATTGACAAGGTACTATTGTATTTGTTCTAAAATCATTTGTAGCAGTTCCGGTTGGATATGGTACTAACCAATTATATAAACTTGTTTCGGTTGTACCACCGCCAAGCATTGATATTTCCAATGCACCAAAAAATTTCATATTAGCAATACAACTTATATTAAATCCTCCATGTAATTGCCCTCTAACTCTTTTGTTTTGGTCAAATAATGGAGCCCCTGACGAACCTCTTTCTACAGTGCTTATGTCAAAATAAACGTCATAATGGGTTGTTGATGGTGAAGTTGGACCATCTGTCCAAGGAATTGGAAAACGAAAAAAATCTATAACGCTATTGTCAACGGATATTTTCATCGGATTACCTGCGGGATGATGGAGACAAACTCCCATTGTTATTGGTGATGCAAATGGTGGCAAAGGATATGGTCCAGGTGGTATTGCTGGTAAAGCATCCCAACCAAGAAATCTAACATCAGGATCTGTTACTGCATCTTTTAACTCCAATAATAAAAAATCTGTCTCCCAAAATGCTGCTCTAAAATTTGCAAAATAATATTTATCAATGAATACTGTAGAACTTCCATTACAGGTAGTTTTTTTATAACCAAATTGAAAACTCCAACTTTCTGCTGTATTTTTTTCTGAATTACTTAACATACCATTATTATCAGCGTCTGCACAATGAAATGCTGTTAAAAAATATGGTCTATTGGTTCCTAATTGATTATTTAACAATGCACCTGAACAAAAACCTGAATTTCCTACCATAAGCATTGCAACACCTCTTGATTCGTTTTCGAAAATAGGACCATAAGGTATCAGACACATAGCATCATAATAGCAATCTAACGCTTGAAAATTATCTCCGACTTTTTCATTAGAAGGTAAAATTTCTCTATAATGATTTCTAAAACCGTGAACCACTTTTGAAATTTTTAATATAGAAGTTTGCCTCAATGACTTTGGTTTTATAATCTGAATTATTGCTTCGTCACCTGCTATTAAATCACTACCAATATGTCTAAACCTTTCGGTAGCATTATCTTTTGATGTAATGGGACCATCTATAACAGTTCCAACAGAATTATAAACATAAAGTTCTGATTTATTATTTAATTTTAAGTCAGTAAATTCGAAATTAATTGTATATGCTCCATTTGATTTGAATCTAATACTCCAAATATTTTTATCTTCCAACTCCAACCACTTTCCGTGTTCCATTCCATAATCAACATCAAAAGCATATCCAAACCTAAATGGTCTGCCGACACCTTTTTCATCTAATTCTTTTTCCTCTTGAAGTATGGAATCCAAATTAAAAGATGGCATTGTATAAAGTGGAATCTCTTCTTTATTTATTTGATTAAGAAATGGAAATTCTTTAAAACCATTCCCATCAGGAAATATTGTGGTTTTTATTTGAGCAGTTAAATTAAAACTTACTGCAAAAGCAATTATTACAAGCAAATTTTTATACATAAATTTAATCCTCCATTTTTATAAAATAATAATATGTATATTTTGATTTATCGTTAAACCATCCTGTCCCAACAGCAAAACTTAAACGTAAAGTATCATTAGGATAATAAGGCATTACTCCTCCCCAATAATCACAGTTCCCTCTCAAAGTATTTTTTACATCTATATTTTCTAATGAATAATAGAAAAAAATATCAGTTTGTCTGGTTACAACATAATATAAAGTGTCAGGGAATATATTTGATGTATACTTTCCGCATATACTATTTTCAATTTTAGTGAATTTTATATTACAATCTACTACATCATCAGAATATTCAGTAGTTGAATGAATACTTTTTCTGACTAATTTCCATTCGCCTATTATATCGTTATGTAAAACAGCATCATATTCCTTTTCAAGTGTAGAATAATATGGATCTGTTGTACACGAACTTGCCACCATACACATAAATACGATTAGAATTAAAAATTGTTTTATATTTTTTCTTTTTGACTGCATATTAATTTGTTTTTGTTTGTTTTTCATTGTTTTATTATGTATAACGTTTAGAATGTTCTTTTGAAATTTTTGAAATTATTGTAAATTCTCTATTAAAACTACAAACATACAAAATTTTAAATAAAAAATACTATTTCTGAAAATAAATTTCATAATTTTTATACAACAAAATCTTTATACCTTAATCTGTTTTTCATATTTGCAAAAAAATAATTAAATCTATCCTGTTCATTATGCCACTTTGTATTGTATCTAAATACAAATTCGTCTATAATTTTTGTAAATGTTTTTTCTTTGTTGTTAAATGATAAGTGCCAAATAGTCCTCTTTTTAAAAAAGACCAAAAACCTTCTATTGTGTTAGTATGCACCTTGCCATCCACATATTGTTTTTGTTTATGCTTGATAACATAATGAATATAATTTTTGTATAATGATTTGTAACTGCTGTTTGGCATAATGCAACACCTTTTTTGCGTGATGTTATGTAATAAATTGCCTCAAGCCATTTTGTTAATCCGATTTTGCTATTTTCAAACAAAGTGCCTGTTCTAACATTGAATAATTTTTTGGTGCTTTTACACTTATACCAATTATTTTTGCACTTATAAACTTTTGAACTTGCATCATAAGGACTAATAACTTTGCCTTCCCACCTTTTTAATTCCAAAAAGTCAATACATTCCTGTTCGGTGCTAAAAGTATTTATTAGTTCCCTATTTGATTTGAAAATTGCTGATAATTCCATACTGATATTATAATTTATGTTAATATTATAATATAATATAATGTGCTTTTTCAATCCTGGAAATCATTTTGCGAGAAACAAAAATGGCTATAAATAGCCGTCCTATATAAAATTAAAATTTGGTATAAAGTTGTGTATAATCACCAATATTTTTTCAAAAAAAAAATAAAAAAAAACAATATTATAATTTTTTCAAAAAAAAATGTTATATTTGTATTTTTATTAACTAAATAACGAATAATTTTAGAATAATTTTAATAATAATAAAGGCAATTATGTCACGTTCTCTCAAAAAAGGATACTTCGTTAGTGTAAAACTTATGAAAAAAGTAGAAGCACTAAATGTATCCAAAAAGAAACAGGTAATAAAAACCTGGTCGCGGGCATCAACTATTTTACCCGACTTTGTCGGACATACATTTGGTATTCATAATGGTAAAAATTTTATACCTGTTTTTATTACAGAAAATATGGTAGGTCACAAATTAGGCGAATTTTCATTGACTCGCATCTATAGAGGTCATGCAGGTCATAGAAAAGATGCTAAGGGGAAAAAATAGTAAATGGAAGCACGCGCATTAAAAAAATCAATTAGAATGTCACCTCGCAAAATGCGTTTGGTGATAGACCTTATACGAGGTAAAAAAGCAATTGAAGCAATTACATTGCTGCATTTTCATCCAAAATATGCTGCACACGAAGCAGAAATGGTTCTACGCTCCGCAATAGCAAATCTAAATCAAAAAGCAGATGCTGTAGGTATGAGAATAAAAGACGATGAAATTGTAATAAAAAAAGCAACTGTAGATGGTGCTTCAATTATGTATAGAAGAAAACCTGCAGATAGAGGTAAAGTATTTAGAATCCGTAAGAGAAGCAATCATTTAACAATAGTTGTCGGAACAGACAACAAGGAGGAAATTTAATGGGACAAAAAACCCATCCAATAGGATTACGGCTTGGTATAATTAAATCATGGGATGCTAATTGGTTTGATGCCAAAGATTTATCTGTAAAATTAGCAGAAGATTTTAAAGTTAGAAAGTATATCAAAGCAAGAAATTTTGGTGTAAGAAATATTAAGGCAAAAATTTCAAGAATACTAATAGAAAGAACTGCCGATAAAATGTTCATTACACTTGATACGGCTACTCCTGGATTGTTATTGGGGCAAGCAGGTTCAGAACTACAAAAACTTGAAGCAGAATTAAAAAGATTAACTAAACAGGATGTTAAGGTAAATATTAATGAAATACAGTATCCTGAACTTAATGCTTTATTAGTCGCTGAAAATATTGCTATGCAATTGCAAGGTAGGTCAAGTTATCGTAGAGCAATGAAAATGGCTATTTCGGCTACAATGAAAGCAGGTGCCCAAGGAATAAAAGTTATGTGTTCGGGACGTCTGGCAGGTGCAGAAATAGCAAGGTCAGAAATCTATAAAGAAGGTAGGACGCCGCTTCATACCCTCCGTGCCGATATAGATTATGCAACAGCAGAAGCATTGACAATATATGGTATTATTGGAGTAAAGGTGTGGATATGCCGTGGCGAAGTTATGGAAAAACGCAATGTTATCTTTGCTGATAATTAGAAGTAATAGTAAATATTAATATTTAAAACTGATATATAAGAGTTTATATCAGTTTTAAAAGTATATCCATTTATATTCTGTATTAAATACTAAAGGTGGCTATATACAATTTTATACCAATAAGATATAACTATTTGATTTTCAAAAAAAATAATTATATCTTAGTTGGTGTAGAATTGTTATTGTTGGTATTTCTATACAAGTTTACACTAAACCCATTCAACATTATATAAAACAAGGATTTAACTTAGAATATTAAAAACTAATCAAAGCTCTTTGAAAAACGTTTCGAAATAAATTAAAATTTAGCGTTCTAATGTATAGAATTATTGGAACATTTTTGTTGGAATGGAATAGAGTGGAACTATTTTATTTGGTATGAAATCATTATATATATTTTTGAATGGTAGTAGCGGTGTTGTGGCTGGAATATGTAATACAGTAAGAAAGAAATAGAAAAAATTACTTCAATATTTACAGAAAAAGATGCAAATGGGAATTTGCAATGGAAACAAAATAGTTCGTTACGATACATTACTTATCATAGAACAAACAAATGAAATTTATAATGCAAACGGTACACTAAAAATAAGATTATTGGGGATAATTTAATAAGTTATAATTATATATATTGTTTACAATATATTAGTTAATCCGTTAGAAAAATCTATATAACTTTGTTGTAAAGTAGGCAGGTTATTTAATGCCCCAATATGTTTTTCTATTGTTTTAGTATCATTTCTAACAATAGGTCCTGTTAATGGAAAATTATTATCATTATTAATT
>Ga0082212_10010007_pt1 | contig 12180 bp, 9 predicted proteins | sample TergutNt197P3_FD_71548 | JGI IMG/M metagenome (GOLD analysis project Ga0082212, IMG submission 71548) | Neocapritermes taracua P3 segment gut microbial communities from Petit-Saut dam, French Guiana - Nt197 P3 | ecosystem: Host-associated > Arthropoda: Insects > Digestive system > Gut ... | reverse complement strand
CATGGTCGATATTAGCGGGAAGATTGAGAAGATATTTGCGATGGTGGAACAGAAAAAATACTTCACAATCAATCGTGGACGGCAGTACGGCAAACGGATTTTTGACGTGGTACTTCGCGTGGGAGGCAGTTCAAAAGTAAATTTAATCAGAAATTTTGATGAAACATGAAACAGCCCAAAAAAATACCTTACGGATTAACGAATTATCATAGTATCCGAACCGAGAATTATGCATATGTCGATAAAACACGTTTTATTGAACAGATTGAAAACGAACCTACAAAATATTTTTTTCTGATTCGTCCGCGTAAGTTCGGCAAGTCGCTGTTTCTTTCGACATTGCGGCATTATTATGACATTTGCCATGCCAACAAGTTTAACGAACTTTTCGGAGATTTGTATATCGGGAAAAATCCCACGCCCAGACGGAACGCTTTTTTCTTCATGAAGTTCAGTTTTTCAGGGCTTGACACTACTTCTCCGGAATGTTTTAAAATCGGATTTACGGAAGCCATACGAAGCTCGATCTCTTTTTTCCTCGTTGAACATATTTCAATCTTTGAGAATTACGAAGAACTCAGAAAAGAACTTTGGACTCTCAACAGTGTTCGCGGATACATTGAATTTGCTTTCGAGATAATCAAAAAGTTCGATCGAAAAGCCTACATCGTCATCGACGAATACGACCATTTCGCAAACGACCTGATAGCGCAGGGTACCAACCTGAGCATCGAGCAGTACAGGCAGTTGATCTGGGCAAACGGCGTGGTGCGCGACTTCTACGAAACGCTGAAAGACAATTCGGAAGCGGCAATAGAAAAAATATTCATTACCGGCGTAACGCCGATCATGCTCGATGATGTCACAAGCGGCTTCAACATTTCAGATAACCTGTCGATTGAAGAACGGTATAACGAAATACTGGGTTTTACGGAAGACGAAGTTGAATTTTTCAGGCAGGAAGTCGGTATTGACAAATCAGCGATTAAGGTGGACATGAAATATTTGTACAACGGTTACAAGTTTCATGCGGATGGTGAAAACAGACTTTACAATTCATCGATGATTAATTATTTCTTCCTGCAAGTAACGAGGAACAGAGAAAAAATAAAATATCTGATGGATTTTAACCTGAAAACCGACTATGGCAGAATAAAAATGCTGCTTGACAAGCCTGAAAATATCGAAAATCTGGAAGAACTTATTGAATTTGGAAATGTTCGCGAGGATGTAATGCCACGGTTTTCAATTGACAGGATACATGAAAAACAAAACTTCCGGTCGTTACTCTATTATCTGGGCCTGGTAACCATTGACAGGGATGAAAAATCAGGCAAGGCTTTATTGAGGATTCCTAATTACACGATTAAGACCATGTATTGGGAATATATGGAAAACATAATCATGGAACGCAACCCGAAAATGACGTACGGCGTGAGTGGTACATACGGCAGTTTGGCGACGATGGCAATCGACGGCGATTACCGCCCGTTTTTCGATAATTTCCATCAGAACTTTATTGCCCGTATATCGAACAGGGACTTGCGCAGATTTTCGGAAATGAACGTGAAGTTTTTGTTGCTCAGTATATTCTTTCAGAACAACATCTATTTACCCATATCGGAGGCAGAGAATTCGGCCGGCTATGCCGATATTTACCTGCAACGCCGGAGCGAATTGTACCCGAAAATAGTAAGCGACTGGGTGGTGGAACTCAAATACATCAGGCAAGCGGATGCCGACGATGAAAAACTGTTCGAGATGAAGAAAACGGAAGCATATGAGCAGTTGCAACGCTACAAATCCTCCGCTTTTTTCAAAGACCGGACCGATGTGCGCTATCTGGTGGTGGTATATACCGGCAAAAAAGGATATTTTATTGATGAAGTATGATTCGTATTATTCTCAACTTTCACTATCTTTGTGCAAAATTATTTACCATATAAAATTATTAAATTATGAAAAAATTATTGTTATTTTGGGCATTGGGATGTTTATCTGCCGGTTATGTTACCGGGCAAACAGGTAACCAGCCTTTTGCAGAACCCCGGGTTGTAACGCCGGGAACGGGAATGGCGGCGCCATCGGATGCAATCGTGTTGTTCGATGGAAAAGGTTTCGCGCAATGGGAAAGTGTTCAGGGCGGCGAAGTCAAGTGGAAACTTGAAAACGGAGCGATGTTTGTGGTTGGAGGAACCGGAAATATTCAAACGAAACAATCTTTTGGCGATTGCCAGATACACATTGAATGGAGGACGCCGGATGTGGTCGAGGGTGAAGGTCAGGGTCGTGGAAATAGCGGCATTTTCCTGCAAAAGAAGTATGAACTTCAGATATTGGACAGTTACAATAATAAAACGTATTTCGACGGACAGGCAGGAAGCATTTACACACAAAATCCACCGTTGGTGAATGTCTGCCGTAAACCCGGCGAGTGGCAGACTTACGATATTGTTTATATGGCTCCGCGATTTAATGCCGACGGGAAAGTGGAAATTCCGGCAAGGATCACCGTCTTTCAGAATGGCGTTCTGGTACAGAACAATTTTATAATCAAAGGAACTACTTACGACAAAACCACCGGTTATGTACCCCACCATAAAATGCCGCTGGAATTGCAGGATCATGGAAATCCGACCGGTTTCAGAAATATCTGGATAAGGGAGTTGTAATAAAACATTTCATCGAAATTATAGATGCAAGTATCAAGAAGAAATTTTATTAAAACATCCGGCGTCGCATCGGCGCTGTTGGGCGCCGGAGGCACATTCTCCGGATTTTCGGTTGCAGGCTGCACCCGTTTACCCAAAGAAAATAGCAGTGAACCAGCCTACTATGACCGGGAGATCATCACGGTTTGCAAAGCGGATGAAGATTTGCCGCGCCACAGCGAAGCTTCGATCATCGAACTCAAGGATTCCTCGCTTCTCATGGCATGGCAGCGGTTCGAGCGTAGCCGTTTCGGTTCCGGCGATGAAGCTCCAAGCACGATTTCACTGATGAACTCATCTGACGGTGGCCGTACATGGGGTAACTTCCGCGTCGCTGCGGAGCGGGATGAAAATAGTGTGAATGTCTACAGCCCGAATTTTTTAAGGCTGAAAAATAGAGATATCCTGTTGCTCTTTATGAGATATAACCAGCTTACGCCCGGCATGCCCCAACTTGCTACCGCCTATACAATCCGTTCACGTGACGAGGGAAAGACGTTTAGCCCGCCTGAACCGATCTGGCAACGTGAACGGTTTGGTTTTTCAAATTCCTGCATGATGCGCCTGTCTTCAGGTCGCGTGATCCTTCCGGCGCAATATGCAGAAGGTGATTTGTGGAGTTCGAGTGAGAAAAGCCATGTGCGTGTATTTTATTCCGATGACGACTGCAATACCTGGGTGTTTGGAGAGAAAAACATTTCACTGCCCATGCGCGGCGCAATGGAACCGTTTGTGGCCGAACTCAAAGATGGACGGTTGATCATGGTGATGCGCAACCAGCTCGGATCGCTGTTTAAATCCTATTCGACAGATCAGGGCGAAAACTGGAGTCATCCGCAAACGACAGGCCTATCCATACCGGAATCCTGCCCCTATGTAACCAACATTCCGGGCAGCGATAAAATCATGGTGATATGGAACAACGCTGAATACAATATGCACTGGCGCAGCCATTACGGTAAACGTTCTCCACTCACTGCCGCTATATCTGCCGATGGCGGCGTCACCTTTACCGACTTTTGGGATATTGAAACCGATCCCAAAATTGCATTTTCCAATCCCGGTATCACATGGACAAAGGATGGCGTATGCCTGCTTACCTATTGGGTCTGTCCCTACAGCGAGAACTGGATCATGAACGGTTTGATCGACCTGCGCCTGGCACGCTTTCGCGTCCGGGTATAAGTGCTGTGTCAATGTTGAATATACCAAAACGAATATAAAAATGAAAAGTAGCAGTAAGAATTTAGAAAAGATGAAATGGATAATTACCATTCTTCGTATGGCCATCGGCTGGCATTTCCTGTATGAAGGAGCCATCAAATTACTTGCCGAAAAATGGTCGGCCGAATCGTTTTTGAGCAACACCTTTGGATTCCTTTCCGGTTTTTTCCACTGGCTTGCCGCATCGCCGACGCGGATGGAAATTGTTGATTTCCTGAATATCTGTGGATTGATATTGATAGGATTGTCCCTGTTTTTCGGGTTGTGGTCGAAATGGGCGTCCATCTTTGGAACCTTATTGATTGCCCTGTATTATTTAGCCTATCCACCCTTTGGCGTATCGCTGTTGAGCGGCGACGGATCGGTTTACATCATCAACCCGCTGTTGATCGAAGGCGTTGTACTGGTATTCCTTTTCTTCTATAAGGAGAGGGGGTTTGGCTTAGACGATTTGATTCAACTGTTGAAAAAGCGGCGAAAAACTTCCGCAAGCGCTTCCCGGGAACAAACGGAATCGGCTGTAACTGCCGCAGGTGTGAATACCCGTCGGGAGGCGTTGAAGAATCTGGTATCACTGCCTGTCTTCGGCTTGTTGGGATGGGGCGCAAACAGGAGCATGAAGTTATATGGCACCGATGCCATGTCGGGAGCGACCATACAGATCAACCAGATGATGCTAAGCGAGTTGAAAGGCGAATTGCCCAAAGGAAAATTGGGGAAACACGAGTTGAGCCGGCTTGTAGCAGGCGGCAACCTGATCGGCGGGTGGGCACACGCGCGCGACCTGATTTATTCCGAGAAGCTATTTAAAGCCTACAACTCCGAAAAGAAAATCTTCGAGACCCTGATGCTGTGCGAGCAGGCCGGTGTCAACTGTATCAACATCGGCTATCCTACCTGGGAAACGATGGCCAAATACCGGAAAGTGACCGGCAGTAAAATCAAGGTAATCATCCAGGTAAGCATCAACGAAAAAGCCGATGATATGTACCATGATATCAAAGAATCCATAGACAACGGCATGGATATCATCCAGATGCAGGGAAACTGGGTAGACCGGTTAGTTCGCGACAATCGCATGGAAGTGATCGGCGAATTTATCAGTCGCGTTCGCAGCAACGGTTTCGTGGCCGGCCTGGGCGCGCACAATGTCTATTCATTAATAGATTGTGAAAAAACAGGTATCATCCCCGACTATTACATGCTAACGATGCACCACGACAACTACTGGTCAGCGCATCCGCGTGAGAACCGCACGCCATACGAAGTGGTTGGAAGAAGCAGTCCTGACCATAACAGGTACCATGACAACTGTTTCTGTACCTATCCTGACGAGACGATTGATTTTGTGAATCGCGTCAGGATACCGGTTATGGGATACAAAGTGCTTGCAGCGGGCGCGATCCATCCCAAAAGCGGTTTTAAGTGGGCGCTGGAAAATGGAGCCGATTTCATCTGTGTGGGCATGTTCGACTTCCAGGTAGTCGAGGATGTGAATATTTGTCTTGATACGCTTCAGGATTTGGGAAAAAGGAAACGTGCCTGGTTTGCGTAAGATTATCAATTTTAAAACTTTTTAAAAATTTTCCATGAGACGCGATAACTTATATATTGTTAGCGTATTGGCTTTTTTTGCAGCCTTTTTGGTTTCCTGTACGAATGAAACGCCCAAACGGCAAACGATACGTTTGGACGGTGAATGGAAAATCGCCAAAACATCCGGTGACCTTCCATCCGGCGCATTTACCGCTACCATTCCCGTACCGGGACTTGTTGATCTGGCTGTACCGGCGCTTGACACAGCGGGGACGCTTTATCCGGATGGATGGTATTGGCATCAACGTACATTTGATCTGGCTAACACGGATTTTGAAAAAATTGTACTCAAAATCTTTAAGGCGAAATACCATACAAAAGTATTTATCAACGGTAAATTTGCCGGTGAAAACTATTATTGTTTTACGCCTTCGTACTTCGATATCAAACCGTTCCTGCTACCTGCCGGACAAGCCAATGAGATAGTCATTGGCGTGGGCTGCCAGTCGCAGCTTCCCGACAACATTTCCGACGGATATGATATTGAAAAATTAAAATATATTCCGGGTATTTATGACCATGTAGAAATAACGCTTTCCAACAATCCCTATATCAATAATATTCAATGCGTTCCCGATATTGTGAATGAAAAACTTCGCATTGTCGCCGAAATAGAGACCGAAACGCCCGACAGGTTAGGTCTGTCGTACAAAGTTTCGGAAGCGGCATCGGGAAAAACAGTCGCCTCCAAAAAAATCATGCCAAAGGCAACGGCAGGGCAAAGTTTTGTAATAGTTGATTTTGAAATTGATATGAAAGGTGCAAAGTTGTGGAGTCCCGAATCGCCATTTTTATACGAACTGGTGTTAAGTACGGGTGCGGACGATAAACGGGTAAAGTTCGGAATGCGTTCGTTCCGTTTCGATCCCGAAAGGAAAATCGCACTCCTGAACGAAAAACCGTATTACATGCGGGGGACGAATGTTTGTATTTTCCGGTTTTTCGAAGACCCCGACCGGAACGGTTTGCCATGGGATCAGCAGTGGCCGGTGACCTTGCATGAGCGATTCAAAGACATGAACTGGAGTGTGATGCGTTATTGCATCGGCTTCCCGCCCGAACGCTGGTACGATATATGCGACAGCATCGGATTCATGCTGCAGGACGAATTTCCCTACTGGTTAACCAAACAGACGGTAAAGGCGCCGAATATTGCGCAGGAATATCGCTGTTGGATGCGTGAACGCTGGAATCATCCGAGCGTGGTGATCTGGGATGCACAAAACGAAACGGAAACACCGGAAACGGGTATTGCAATCAATGCGGTTCGCAGCCTCGATCTTTCAGGCCGTCCGTGGGAAAACGGATGGGCTGCGCCGGCGGATAAGGCAGATCCGATGGAAGCGCATCCCTATCTTTATGGAAAATATAACAGGAATAATATCAGGGAACCGGAAGAGGGATATAAAAAAGAATTTTTCAGTGTCATCCGCCGTCCAAATAATGACGCCCAGGATCGCGCGAACAGGAGAAACAGAAGGTCCGAAAACAGGGGCGCTGAGATAACGTATGATAATCCACAGATTATCAACGAATACGGTTATATCTGGCTGAATCGCGACGGGACGCCTACGACGCTTACGGAGGGGATATATGATAACCTCTGGGATGGAAATAATCTGACTTCCCGGCAACGGCTGGAAATATATGGACGCCGGCTGGCCGAACTGACCGAATATTGGCGTGCCCACCGCAGGGCAGCCGGTATATTGCATTTCTGCGGACTGGGCTACTCGCGTCCGGAGGAACCTCGTGGACAAACGTCGGATCATTTCACGGATATTCGCAGGCTGACTTTCGAACCGTCGTTTTACAAATATGTAAAACCGGCTTTTGCGCCTGTCGGCCTGATGATCGACACATGGGAAAAGGAATATTCCGGCGGGGACAGGATCAGTGTCCCGGTATTTGTGATCAACGACCTGGAACAACCCTTCAGTCAGGAAATACAATTGAGCCTGATCCATGAAGGACAAGTCGTTTCCACTTATAAAAAAGCAGTTCAGGTAAAACCATACGAAGTGTTGATTGTTTCATTTGAGGTTGACATACCGGTTCAGGCAGGCGAATATATAATGAAGGGCGAATATACGCTGAACAATGAAAATGTGTTCTGTTTAAGAGATATTCCCGTAAAATCCAATGTACTATGAAACCTTACCTGTTGATTTTGCTGGCAGGCGTCATGCTGATTGCCGGATGCAGTTCTTCCACGAAGAGACAAAGGATACCTGTGATTTATTCAACCGACCTGTTTCAGCCGCCGGAAGACCCTGATGATCATTATGATCTTGCCATGCTTTTCAGTCTGGAAGAGATAGAACTCAAAGCGATGATCTTCGATATCTCAACGTCTTATCGCAAACCGGAAGACATTGGAAAAAGCGCTTTGGAGCAGATGGCTAAAATCACCGGGCACATGCCGCCACCCTGGAAAACCGGTCTCCGAAACCCGCTCCGTTCACCGGACGACCAGGCGCTTGATCAGCCCGAAGAATTTCAGGGCGGTGTTGAGTTGATTCTTTCGACACTGGAACAGTCGAAAGAAAAAGTCGTGATGTTCCTTGTCGGGAGTTGCCGCGATTTTGTGGTTGCTTTCAACCGCAACCCTGATCTTTTGAGGAAAAAGGTAAAAGCGGTATATGTCAATGCCGGAAACGGCGTTAATGAGAAGCAGACCGAATGGAATGTCGGTCTTGATCCGTATGCCTATGTCGGACTTATGTTCTGCGGTCTTCCGATCTACTGGTGTCCCTGCATTACCGCTGATTATCATCTTTGTACTCCCGATGATGTTGTCGCGGGAAAGGCTTTCTGTACTTATTACATTGTCCCTGATCAGGCTGCTTTGCTTGCGTCCACACGTGCGCTGGTGAAAAACTATTTTGCCTATGCGTTGAGCAGATCGAAAGAGGAGCCGCTCAGTTTTTTGGACAGGGAAACGCAGCCGCTTCCCGATAAGCCAAGAAATATGTGGTGTACCGGCCCTTTTCTCCATGCGGCAGGGAGGGAAATCTATCAGACGCGGGATGGTCGATGGGTTGCCTGTTCCCCGGAGAACGCAAAAGCCATGGGTATCGAAGGCGCTGCTGTCGAAGTTTTTCATTTCGAACCGGTTCGTATTCAATACAGAATGAATACAGAAAACGGGAAACCGATTCCGGAATTTTATGAAGCCGACCCTGCTGTATCCACCCAGTCATCTATTCAGGTTTTCCGCTACACGCACCCTGATTTCAATGCAATCATGCCATCCGTACTGGCCACGCTCCTTGAAACGTTATGATTGTAAAAAAACGTTTTAAATAATTAATTGCCCATATTGGCTTATTAATACATCTCTGAAATCTTTTCGTAAAAACATAATATCATTGTTCGAATACAATAAAGTGATAGTCGGGAACATTGCTTGTTGCAAAAATATTTTTTGTTTCAGGGTCTACTGTAAACGAAATGATTGGTTTCGATAATTCATATCTTCGGAGAGGATTACAATCTAAGTCAAAAACGAATATTTGCTGGATGGTGGGAACTTCTTCATATTGCGTTTTATGATTTCCTGAATAGGATACATAAACTTCATCATCTAAAACTACCGGACTAAAAAAAGCATATTTTGGATTTTGAGGAGAAACCCTAACAAAACCATCTTCTGTGGCAATTTCTCTTACATGAGGAAAGATTTGTTCCGGTCCGTGTATTCTTTTTATAAGTATACCTTGAAAATCATATATTTCAATTAAGTCAGTATTCATTCCAAATAAATAGATTCGTTCATATTTAGGGCAAACTGTCATAGCAGAGGTAAAACTTTCTGTTTTTTCAAAAATTGTTAATTCTTTTCCAAAATTGGGGTATTCACCGGCTGAAAACGCTTTCTCGCCTTTTGAGTTATAAAATGTAAGTCTTCTATTATCTGCATTTATCGCTGTCGCTACATATCCATCTTTTAAATAAGCCAAATTTGTAAAATAATCATCTATCATTACTTTTTTTATCGGATTCATACCAGATGTTAATGAGTGAAAGTCGGCAATATTATAATTATTAATTGTTTTCTTCTGATTGTCAGTAATATATAAATCCGAACCTGCTAATTGTATGTTTTTTATGGTTAATAAATCATTTGGCCCGCTTCCAAATGAAATAAATTCACCAACTTTTTTCCTTGAATTGATATTGAATACATATAACATATTATTTGATCTTATATTTTGTACGATTAAAAGAGAATCTGACTTTATAAAAAACAAAGGTCGCATAATAATTTCCTCAAATTCAATTGTAGTAGCATGCAACTTTGTTGTTATTATAAAATCTTCAAAGGAAAAAAGGGATGCATTTTCAAATTTTTCCGAATTATGACATGACGTGAACAAAATTGTCATAAGGAATAGATTGTTTTTCAAAAATCTTTTCATACTTATTAATCGCTTAAAACATAATAAACAAACAGGCATTTTTCGAAATACTTAAGAATTTTATCTTTTATTTCTTCATTAGAAGTTATGGTAATAAGATTATTTTTCAAATACTTATTCAATATTTTTTCTGTGTTTTTCTGTTTATCATCTACATAACATAACAACAAAGGTATTAGATTGCTTTCTTTTTGACTAACAACTTCAAATTTATTATATTTTATTTGTTTGTTATCGTCACATAATAAGTAACTACAACTTGTCTGGCCATGAAAGTATGTAAACAGTGTCAATTTTGCAGGATTTGAAATATCCGGAACCATTTCGAAAAATAATTCATTCCCTTTGGATACTTTTATATTTGATATTATTCCGTTATGCGGCCCTGGTGTTTGAGATAAAACACCCTTTTCAAATAGATTTGCTTTTAATAAAAAAGAAACCGCATCTATTTCTATTTTTATAACATATTTTACTCTTTCACTTTCATCAGAAGGAGTAGGAATTAAAGAGTTATCGCCGAGTGGGACAGTAACAGTTCTATATCTTTCTTTATTGATATCTTGAGATAATATGCTAGTAAAAGGTAGAATTACTAGAAAAAATATATAAATTATTTTTACACTTTTCATAATTTATAATGATTTTTTAATATAATAAATGAGATGCAAAACTAATTAAAGTAATGCATCTCACTGATTTTAATTTCCCCAAAAATGCGGACAATATGTAACATAATTAAAATTAGAATCTAACACTATGCAAGTGTAAAACCAATTCATGCTACATTGATAGGTAAGCATACAATCGCCAACGGACTGTTCATTTTGTGCTAATGCTTCTATATTAGCTAATAATAGGCTTGACATTCCTTTTGTTTTGGAAATATAGATAACATTCCACGCAGCTAATACTGTAATCACTGTTACAGCAAATCCATAAAATAATTTACTTTTCATAATTGTTTAAATAATAAGTTAATAAATAAATTAATAAACAGTTAACGCTTTAAAAATACTAAAAATTAATACACATTATTGTGCGATTAGAATTACTTGGTTTTGGCCAAGTTAGAATTTTTTAAAAGTCTACTTAAACTTCATCATTTTTTTAATCCACTTCCCTGTAGTTGATTGTTTAGTTTTTTCTTTTTACTATTGCCATTTACCTCCTTTTTTTATGATTGTTACTTGACCTTTGTTGCATTAGTTTTTTTACTCTGTCTGCAATTTGTGATTTGTACAAGTTCCAGATTTTCAAAATTAATATCGGACTTCCAACCAATAAAACTTTATTGTCGACATCAAACAAGAAATATTGGTATTGCATCGCTCGAGGAAATTGGTTAAAACTATTTTTTCCTAATAAATAACATGGCACATTTTTGGGAAATTTACCTTCTGTTCCTGTCCGCTCGCATACAATTTTGATGGCTTCATCCCTGCGTTTGTTTTTCGTGCATGAAGGAAAACAAATTACGATTAATATTGTTATAATCAAAAGTTTACATCTCATTTTTTTCTATAGATGAAGTATTTTGGTGACAAAGATAGATTATTAAGACTAAACGAAGATTCCTCATAACTACCTTTTTTTTCAAAACATAGTGTCTTTCATGAAATTGTTAATCAGGCACATTAATTTGGCAGAGCGTTGAACGGTAAAAGGATAAACGACACCACTTTTTTTTATCTTACTTTTTTCAAAAACCTGTTCCACCGTATTTTTCCGGTATTCATATCAGTAGACCTCCAGGCGCAGATAGCTTTCCCGATGATACAATCCTCCGGCAGTAAACCCCAATAACGGGAATCGCGCGAATCGAAGATATAGTCGCCCGCCATGAAATAGTAATTCAGCAGGAATGTATGGCTGACTATCCTTTCACCGTCCAAGTAAACCGAACCGTCGCTGACTGAAAGTGACTTGTCCGTTTCATATTCAATCAGGTTTTTGTACAGCAAAAAGTTGAGCGTGTCAAGGATGACCGTAGCACCGGATGCAGGCACATACAGCGGCCCGAAGTCCTTTATGTTCCATTGAAAGTGTACGGAATCGAACGGGAAGCACTGCCAGATGACGTCCGAAAATTCATCCCGCGTCATTTGCGACAGTTCCTGCTGGCGAAACTGGCAGCCCGGCGAATCGTGATGGCTATTCACTCTGTATATTCCGTTTTCAATCGAAAACGTATCGCCGGGCAGGGCGACACAGCGTTTCAGATAATA
>Ga0082212_10010006_pt1 | contig 12181 bp, 6 predicted proteins | sample TergutNt197P3_FD_71548 | JGI IMG/M metagenome (GOLD analysis project Ga0082212, IMG submission 71548) | Neocapritermes taracua P3 segment gut microbial communities from Petit-Saut dam, French Guiana - Nt197 P3 | ecosystem: Host-associated > Arthropoda: Insects > Digestive system > Gut ... | reverse complement strand
TACAGCGGACACGGCGCTTGGGACGGAAGCACCTCCTACCTGTGCGTGCTCGGCGCCAGCAACTATGCGAACTGGATTTCGGTCGACGACCTGGAGCTGCTGCTGCGCAGCGTTCCCGGCAAGGTTGTCGTGCTCTTGGATTCCTGCCACTCCGGCGGGTTCATCAACAAATCGATGACCAGGGAGGAGCAGGAGGCCGAAGCGGAGGCGTTCAACCAGAACGTCGTTTCCGTGTTCTCGACGGCGTCGAGGGACTACCTGACGGGCGACAAATACAGGGTCATTACGGCCAGCTCAAAAACGGAGTACAGCTACGAGACGTACAGCAGTGAGTTCGGGCAGTCGATGGGGCTTTTCACGGCCACCTTGTGCCTCGGCTGCGGGCACCCCATCAGCACCCGCCCCGCCGATACCAACGGCGACAGAAAAGTCACCATGACAGAGGCGTACACGTATACGAGGAACCATGTCACCATGTCGAGCGTGAAGGCGTTCCCGGAGTCGTCGAACGACGTCCTCTTCCAATACACGCCGGGCTCGTCCACCCTCTCCTTGGGCATCACGAACTGGAGCCCGGGGGCGGCGGCGGCTAACACAAGCGTGTCGGTGAGCTCGAACGTGTCGTGGTCCGTCAGCAGCAGCGCCACCTCGTGGCTGACCGTGTCCCCCGCCAGCGGGTCGAACAACGGCAGCTTCACCATCTACGCGGCGGCGAATACCGGCGCGGCGAGGACCGGCACGGTCACGGTGACGGGCGGGGGACAGACCCGCACGGTCGTAGTGACGCAGGCGGCCCCGGCGCCCGGTGCCATCACCCTGGCGCTGAATACACCCACGGCCGTCGCGATCACGGCGGGCGGCAGGCGCGAGGTGCGCTTCACCGCGCCCTCCGCCGGGACATACGTATTTGAAAGCTTCGACTGCGGCGAGTTGGACCCGAAGGCCTACAACGCGGCGACCGGCAGCAATGCCTACGACGACGACGGCGGCTCGGGCGTGAACTACATGTTCCAGCGTACGCTCACCGCGGGCCAGCTGTTCACCTACTATTCCGGCGTCTACAACGATTACTACTACGACGGCAGCTATACGGTCTCGGTCAGGCCGGCGGGGACGACGCTCACCCTGTCGGGTTCGGTCTGGAATCCCGGGGCGGCGGCAACCAACGCAAGTGTCACAGTGACCTCGAACGTGTCGTGGGCCGTCAGCAGCAACGCCGCTTCCTGGCTGACCGCGTCCCCCGCCAGCGGGTCGAACAACGGCAACTTCACCGTCTACGTCACCGCGAACACCAGCACGACGGCGCGCACCGGCACAATCAGCGTCACGGGCGGGGGCATCACGCGCACGATCGCGGTCACGCAGGCTGCGCCGGTCATCCCCATCGACCTGACGCTGAACACGCCCGCGGCCGTCGCGATTACCTCGGGCAACAGGCGCGAGATGCGCTTCACCGCGCCCTCCGCTGGAACCTTTACGTTTGAAAGCTCGAACTGCGGCTCGATGGACCCGGTCGCCTACACAGCGACGAGCGGGAGCTCTATCTACGACGATGACAGCGGCTCGGGCTACAACTACAAATTCCAGCGGACGCTCACCGCGGGCCAGCTGTTCACCTACTACTCCGGCGACTACAACGGCGGCACCGGCAGCTATACGGTCACGGTTACGCAGGCGGCCTCGCTCTCCCTGTCGGCCTCGGAGTGGAACCCGGGCACGGCGGCGGCCAGCACAGGTGTATCGGTCACCTCGAACGTAGCGTGGTCCGTCAGCAGCAGCGCCCCCGCGTGGCTGACCGTATCGCCCTCGAGCGGGTCGGAGAACGGCAGCTTCACCATCTACGCCGCGCAGAACACCAATACGGCGCCGAGGGGCGGCACAATCACGGTCACGGCCGGGAGCATCACGCGTGCGGTGGCGGTCACGCAGGAGGGGACGGTGCCGGCCCAGCCGGCGTACCGCGCCGTGATGGTGGGCAACAACGCCTATGCCCCGCCGAACCAGCTGGACGGCTGCATCAACGACGCCACGGCCATCAAGGAGATGCTCCAGGCCAACGAGTTTGACGGCGGCACGGGCTTCAGCAAGCTCGTGCTTGTCCCGAACGCCACGCGCCAGATGGTCATCAATGCGATCAACGAGGCTTTCGCGGACGCCACCAGGTACGATGTATCCTATTTCACCTACAGCGGGCACGGCTCGAGGAGCGGAAGCACCTCCTACCTGTGCACGATCGACGACGACTGGCTGTCGGTGGACGACCTGGAGGCGCTGCTGCGCGGCGTTCCCGGCAAGGTTGTCGTATTGCTGGATTCGTGCCACTCCGGCGGGTTCATCAACAAGGGGAAAAACAAGGAGATGACCGAGCGGGAGCTGGAGGCCCAGATGGAGGCCTTCAACGAGGACGTCGTCGGGGCATTCTCTGTCAAGTCGAGGGACTACCTGACGAGCGATAAATACAGGGTCATCACGGCATGCTCGAAGGACCAGCTCAGCTACGAGCTGGTAAGCGCCCCTGGTTTCGGGAAGCCGATGGGGATCTTTACGGCCGCGCTGTGCATCGGCTGCGGGCATCCCGCCGGCACCTGCCCCGCCGACACCAACGGCGACAGGAAGGTTACCCTGACGGAGGCTTACAACTATACGCGCACCTATGTACAGAACACCATGAGCCCATACGGCATCACGCAGAGCGTCAAGGCGTACCCCGAGTCGTCGAGCGATGTGCTCTTCCAATATGCGGCGCCCCCGCCCTCGCTCACCCTGTCGGGCTCGGTCTGGACCCCGGGGGCGGCGGCGGCCAGCGCAACCGCCACGGTGACCTCGACCGTAGCGTGGTCCGTCACTAGCAGCGACACCTCATGGCTGACGGTCTCCCCCTCCGGCGGGTCGAACAACGGCAGCTTTATTGTCTATGTCACCGGGAACCCAAGCACTTCGGCGCGGACCGGCACAATCAGTGTCACGGGCGGGGGTATCACGCGCACGATCACGGTCACGCAGGAAGGGGCGGCGCCGCCCAAGGGCATCTTCGGCACCAACGCCAAGTGGTACGGCGCATGGTGGCATTATCTCCTGTTCTTCATCGGCTTCGGCTTCCTCTGGATGTGGTTCTAGGAATGTAACTCCGCGAAACCCCCGGTGCGCAATGCGCCGGGGGTTTCTGCTTTTTTCAGCCTTGACATCCCCCGCCGCCGATGCTATACTATTTTCGAGGTAAGCGAAGCATGCACGATGAGCTCAAGCGGCGCGTAATCGCCGCCATAGACGCCGCCCGCCCGGGCATCCTGTCCTGGGGGGAGCGCATCGCGTCGCGCCCGGAGCTGGGCTTCAAGGAGCACGGGACCAGCCGCCTCGTGCGAGAGGCCTTCGATGCCCTGGGCATCGCATATGAGTACCCCCTGGCGCTCACCGGCGTGAGGGGCAGGCTCGGCGGCCAGCCGGGCCCGCTCAACGTGTGCCTAGTCGGCGAGATGGACGCCCTGCCCTGCGCGGGCCATCCGGCCATGGATCCGCAGACCCTCGCGGCCCACGCCTGCGGCCACAACGCGCAGGTGGTGGCGCTGCTGGGGGCGGCCCTGGGCCTGGCCAAAAGCGGGGTGATGGCGCATCTCCGCGGCGTCGCGAGCTTTTTCGCCGTGCCCGCCGAGGAGTACATCGACCTGCCCTGGCGCAGCCATTTGCTTGAAACCGGCGCGTTACAACATCTGAGCGGCAAGCAGCAGCTCATCGCCGAGGGCGCCTTCGAGGGCGTCAGCGCGGCCATGATGATTCACGCCCTGGCCGAGACGCCGCAGCCGCGCCTGCAGCTGATGTGCGGCAGCACAGGCTTCGTTTCGAAGGAGATCACCTTCCACGGCAGGGAGGCCCACGCCAGCCGGCCGGACAAGGGGATCAACGCCCTGAACGCCGCCATGCTGGCCCTGATGGGAATCCACGCCGCGCGTGAAACCTTCCGGGACGAGGACGGCATCCGGGTCCACCCCATCGTCACGCAGGGCGGCGACGTCGTCAATTCCGTCCCCGCGCGCGTCACCATGGAGACCTACGTGCGCGGCAAGAGCGCCGAAGCCATCGCCGACGCAGCGCAGAAGGTCGACCGCGCCGTGCACGGGGCCGCCATGTCCGTGGGCGCAACGGCGGAGATCAAGGACACGCCGGGCTATCTCCCGCTCAAGCAGGACGGGCGCTTAAGCCAGGTGTTCGAGGCGAACGCCCGCGAGCTGCTGCCGGAGGAGTACATCACCCATGGCGGCAGCATGGCCGGCTCCACCGACATGGGCGACCTGAGCCATGTCATCCCCTGCATCCACCCGCTGATGGGCGGCTTCTCCGGCGCGCTGCACAGCCGGGACTTCCGCGTGGCCGACCCAGAGGCGGCGTATATCCTCCCCGCGAAATTGATGGCGATGACCGCGGTGGACCTGTTGGGAGGTGCCTGGCATGTGGACTGAAACAAAGCTGAACGAGCTTTTGACGGCGCCCTCCCCGGCCCTTGTCAGCGATATGAACCGCCTGCCGGGCGATCTCATGGTGCTGGGCGCGGGCGGCAAGATGGGGCCCTCCCTCTGCGTGCTGGCCAAACGGGCCTTCGAGGCCGCCGGAAAGAACGCGCGCGTGGTCGCCGTCTCGCGCTTTTCGGACGGCAACGAACGCCGCTGGCTCGAGGAAAACGGCGTTGAAACGATCACGGCGGACCTGCTGGACCCCATACAGCGCGCCGCCCTGCCGCACATCGAAAATATCGTCTTCATGGCGGGCCGCAAGTTCGGCACCCGGGGTCGGGAGTGCCTCACCTGGGCCATGAACGCCGCCCTGCCCGCCTTTATCGCGGAGCAATATAAAGCATCCCGCATTGTCGTCTTCTCCTCGGGGAACATCTACCCTCCAGTGCTTGCGTCCTCGCCCGGTTGCACGGAGGACACCCCGCCCGGTCCCGTGGGCGAATACGCCATGAGCTGCCTGGCCCGCGAACGCGCCTTCGAATACGCCGCTTCAGTCCACGGTACGCGAGTGCTGCTCTATCGGCTCAATTATGCGATAGACCTGCGCTACGGTGTGCTATATGACATCGGTGAAAACATCCTGGCGGGCAGAGCCATTTCGCTTGAAACGCCCTGTTTCAATGTCATCTGGCAGGGCAGCGCCAACGAGACCGCCCTGCGCTGCCTGCTCCATGCCGTGTCGCCCGCATATAAGCTCAATGTCACCGGATCGGAGGCCCTCTCTGTACGCGAAACGGCGTTGCGCCTTGGCGAAATCCTCGGCAGAGAGCCCGTCTTCGACGGCCCGGAGGGCACGCACGCGCTGCTCAGCGACGCCTCGCGCATGCTGGCACTGTTCGGGCCCCCGGCGGTAACGGCCAATACATTGATCGAATGGCAGGGCCAGTGGCTGCTGGACGGCGGGCGCGGCCTTGGCAAGCCCACGCATTTTGAGAAACGCGAAGGGAGTTACTGACATATTTATGGACCGGCATGACGAGGCACTGAAGCTTTTCGCCGGGGGGACGTTCATCCCAGCGCTCCCCCTGGCCCTGGACGCCGCCCGGCGCTTCGACGAGGCGGCCCAGCGGCGCCTGCTCCGGTACTATCTGGAGGCCGGGGTGGGCGGTATCGCCGCCGCCGTACACACCACGCAGTTCCGCATCCGGGAGGCGGGCCTGCTGGAGCCCGTGCTGCGGGTCACGGCGGAGGAACTGGAGGGCCATGCCGCCGTGCGTGTCGCGGGGGCATGTGGCCCGACAGAGCAGGCCGTTGCAGAGGCAAAACTGGCCGCGGAATTGGGCTACGACGCGGTGCTGCTCAGCCCGGGCGGATTGGCCGGCCTGACCGAGGATAACCATCTGGCCCGCGCTCGCGCCGTGGCAAAAATCCTGCCGGTGATCGGCTTCTACCTTCAAACAGCGGTGGGCGGGCGGCCATTTAGCCATGACTACTGGCAAAAATTCTGCGAAATCGAAAACGTCATCGGCATCAAGTGTGCCAGCTTTGACCGCTATTCGACGATCGACGCCGTGCGTGCGGCGGCATTTTCCTCCCGTGAAATCGCGCTCTACACCGGCAACGACGACAACATCGTGATCGACCTGCTCACGCCCTATCGCTTCACCGTGGGCGGCAAAACGGTCGAAAAGCGCTTTGTGGGCGGGCTGCTGGGCCACTGGGCCGTGTGCACCCGGACAGCCGTCGGGCTGTTCCATCGGCTCAAACAGGCTGCGCTTGCGCCGCAAATCCCCTCCGAGTTCCTGTGCCTGGCCGCCCAGGTCACCGACTTCAATTCCGCCGTGTTCGACATCCGCAACGGCTTCGCGGGCTGCATCCCCGGCGTGCACGAGGTGCTGCGCAGGCAGGGGCTGCTGGAGGGCGTCCGGTGCCTGGACCCGAGGGAGGCCCTCTCGCCCGGCCAGGCCGCCGAAATAGACCGGGTGACGGCGATGTATCCCCATCTTTGCGATTGAGGACTGAGGTGACACTATGAACCAGCGCAAGTATTTCGACATCCACGGCGTGGTGGGCAGGCACAGCACGCCGCCCGCGCGCCTGCCCTACCTCCCGCAGAGCCTGTGCGAGGACATGCGCGCGGTGCGCGTGCACGCGGCCGCCGTGAGCCACGCTGAGAGCGCCGACTATTCCTTCGTCGCGGGCGATGCCAAGCTGTTGGAGCTCACGCGGGCCGTGCCCCGGCTCTACGGCGTCGCCACGCTGCCCCCCACGGCGGCCTTCGAGACCGGCGACCCGGGCTACCTGGCGGGGCTCCTGGACGCGGGCTTCCGGGGCGTGAAAGTCATGCCGTCGAAGTTCTCCTGCGGCCACGACCCCCGCAACATGGAGCACATCGCGGGCTTGCTCATCGAACGCGGCCTGCCGCTGTTCTACCCGCGCGGCGAGGGCTTCGAGGGCCTCACGGCCCTGCTGGACGCGTACAGGGAGCTCAACGTCATTCTCCTAGGGGCCTCCTGGGGCGACAACCGGCAGCTGTTCCCCCTGCTGGAGCGCCATCCCAACCTGCACTTCGACTACAGCAAAAACCAGGCCAACGATATCCTGGAATTGACCAAAGAGCACTTCGGCATTGAGCGTGTGCTGTACGGCACGGGCTGGCCTTGGGCCTCCATGGGCGCGCTGAAGTCCCTGACGGAGTATGCTGTTTTCTCTGAAAATGAAAAAGACATGGTCGCCCATTTGAATGCCTGCCGCCTGCTGCAGATCGACCCGGGCGAACTCGCGCTCTACGACGATACAGACTGCGCCTTCGACAGTATCGCGCTGGCCGCCGACCAGGGCCTGCCCATGCCCGTGCCGGTGATCGACGCTCACAGCCACATGGCCCCCGGGGAACACAAGACCGTCAGCGGCCTGATGATGCTCCACTCCTCCTGCGAGCACATCACCCCGAAGCTGGACCGGCTGGGCGTGGAGGCTGTCATCACCGCGCCTTGGGAGGGCATCGCGACGGACGGCATGGCGGGCAACGCGCACACCGTCCACGCCGCGCGGAAATATCCGGGGCGGTACTACGGCTACAACACCTGCAACATCAACTATGACGAGGACCTGGCGCAGTGGCGGCACTGGTTCGAGCAATACCCGGACGTGTTCGTGGGCATCAAGCCCTACTGGCCATACCAGCAGTTCAGCCTGCTCGACGGGCGCCTCGCCCCCTGGCTGGCGTACGCGAACGAGCGCCGCCTGCTGTGCCTGGTGCACACCACCTCCGACACGGCCCTCGGCGAGGCCGAGACCCTCTGCCCGCGCTACCCCGGCGTCACGTTTATCTTGGCCCACGCGGGCAGCGACTATCACAACGCGGAGGGCTGCGTCCGCGTCGCCAAGGCATGCCCCAACACGGTCCTGGAGATCACCTACACCTCGGTGACCCGCGGCCTGGTGGAATACCTGGTCAGCGAAATCGGTGCGGACCGGGTGCTCTACGGCTCTGACCTGCCCATGCGCGACCCCGCGCCCCAGCTGGGCTGGGTGGCCTACGCGAACATTTCCGAAGAAGATAAAAAGAAAATTTTGTATGGGAACATCAAACGGCTGATGGGGGGCATACGAAATGCCTGACCAACGCACCGTCCCCACTTGGTACTACACCCATTTCGGCGCCGACTACACCCGCGACGTCCCCGCCGAGGGCTTCGGCGGCTGGAGCAAAGCGGACCTGCCACTGTCCTGCGGCTCCACGGCGCTGTGCGTCATGCACGCCTGGGACTGCCCTGACCGGGCCAAAGTGCCGGGCATCTACAGCGCGGTGGAATACCTGCCCCGTGCGGCGGAAATCCTCGAAAATGATATGCCGGCCTTGCTAAAAGCCTTCCGGGATGCCGGTATGCAGGTCATCCACATCGAGAACGGCGATTACGTCCGCAAATATGACAATTACAAGCGCACGATGAAGCTGCTCAAGGGCAAGTTGCCAAAGGCAGGCGAGCTGCCTTGGGAAAAAACCCTTTCCCGTCCCCCCCAAGACGCAACGTCGAAAGCGCTTGCTGCTTTTCGCACAGCCCACGTGCACCCCGGCACTGAGAACATCGCTGACATAGACGCGGCCTGCAAAATTCGCGATATCCACTCCGCCGCAAGGCCGCTGTCGGGGGAATACATGGTCACGCAGTCGGACGAGCTGCACGCGGTGTGCGCCCGGCACGGCATCAATCATTTGATCTACGCCGGGTTCGCGGTCAACTACTGCCTGCTGATGTCCCCCGGGGGCATGCTGGACATGAGCCGCCGGGGCTTCCTGTGCTCGGTGGTGAAGGACGCAACGACAGCAGTAGAAAATGATTTCTCGGCAAGAGACGAACTGGCCAAGCAGCTGGCTCTGTGGAATGTGGCGCTGTCCTTCGGCTTTGTTTATGAACGGGATGATCTGATAAGGAGGTTAGCCCTATGAAAAAATTGCAGCCCCTCGCGGCCCTGGCCCTCGGCGCGGGCCTGACCGCCGCCCTGGCCTGGTACTGCGACGTCTACGTGCACTGGCAGCCCAACCTGTACCCCCTCGCGGTGATCGCCGTCCTGCTCGGCAACGCCCTGCTCACCCTGCTGGTTCTCCATGCACGCGGTGAGCGCAAGCCCCTGCCCATCCTGTGGAAGACCCTGCTGTCCACGGCGGCATTCGGGGTGTTCGCCGGCGGCGTCACCTTCCTGATCAACAACGTGATCGGCCATGAGAGCATGGCAAGGCAGGCCGCCGCCGTGGCCCTGCCCCTCTGCTGCGCGCAGGTGCTCGTCTTGTTCGCCCTGCTGCTGCGGGCCATGGGGAAAAAACGGGGCCTACAAACCGGCATCGCCCTTGCTGGTGTGCTCATCGCGTCCCTCGCGGCGGTGTGGCTCGTTAGCAGGCCCGCACCGCCCCTCGCGCTGGACACGACAACGCCCCTGCCCGACGACTACGCCCTGTGGGAGGCCCGTACACGCGACGAGCTTGCGATTGACCTCTCCGAAACCCTCGTCAGCGCGGACTCCGGCAACCTCGCCTGGGGCACGTCCTACGCCATCAACGCCTACGTCCGGGCCTACCAGGCCACCGGGGAGGCGGTCTATCTTGAAAAGCCCGCCGGCTATCTGTATGAAATCTTCCAGCTGGCGGCGGACAACGACGGCGACGGCTTCAGGAACTGGGGGACCGGCCACTACAGCGGCGACGCCTACGAGGAGTTCTGCGTGCACACGGGCGCGCTTCTCTCCTCGGCGGGGGAGTGGGTCAACCTGCTGTATTCCGTGCCGGACATGCTGGAGATGGCCGAGCCCGTCTCCGGCATGACCTACGCCGCCCTCTGCGAGTATCTCATTGGCGAGGCCACGGGCCAGATGATCCCCGCCTTCGACAGCGACTGGGACGAGGCGGCGGGCGTCTACGTGAGCCCCCCGGGCAACATCTATTTCGACGGCGAGCGGGTCTCCCTGCCGAACAACCAGTTCCTGGCCATGGCGGCGGCGCAGGTCCAGTTCGCCAAGCTCTCGCCCGCACATGAAGAGGAGTACCTCCGCCGGGCCGAAGCCATGCTGACCGCCTTCCGCTCCAAGCTGAAGTACGACAAAAATGGCGACATCATCGGCTGGAACTACCGCGATTCCTACTTCAAGGGCGACCGCACCGGCGGGCCGGAGGACTTCTCCCACGGCATGTGGGGCGCGCGCGCCGCGATCCTGGGCCGCGCCAACGGCATGGTATTCACAGGGGAGGACATCGCGACCTTCGCCCGGAAATACAGGACCCTGCTGCGCGGCACGCAGGAGGAGCCGCTGCTGGCCTACAACACGGACGGCACCGGCACGGCGGATAACGCGTTGTACCTGTTCATCTACGACCTGAGCCCCTTCGGGGACGCCGTCTGGCGCGCGGGCTACAAGACGGCTGTCTACCGCGGCGCGGCGGCCAACATCGGCGACACTGCGCGCATCCTCACCTATCACGAGCACGCGCCCGCGCCTCTGGCCTTCGCTCTGCTTGAGCCACAAGCGAGACAGTCCGGACGAACCCTCTTCCGCTGGGAGGCCTCCGTCCACGCCTGTAAATACACCCTGCAAATCAGCGATACTGAAGACTTTGCAGCCCTGCTTGTCGACCGGCCGAACATCCTCGATACCAGCGCCTTCGTTGAGGGACTCCCCTCCGGCGAAACGCTCCACTGGCGTGTAATCGCGGCCAACCAGGGCGGCGGGGAACACATGAGCGACACATGGGAGGTGCTGATATGAGCAGCACAAAGCGCCACACCGTCTTGCAGATGTTCCTTGCCCTGGCCCTCGGCGCCGGCCTCGCCGCCGCGTTCCCCTGGTACAGCGATGTCTACATCAATTGGCGTCCCGATCTCTTTCCCCTGGCCGTGGCGGCCCTGGGCCTTTGCGTCGCCGCGCTGACGCTGCTCACCCTCTGGGCGCGTGGCGAGCGCAAAGCCCTGCACTACATCTGGAAAACCCTGCTCTCCCTGGTCGTCTTCATGGCGGTGCTCATCGGCGTCTCCGCCCTGATCAACAACGTGCTCGGCCACGAGCACATGGCCCGGGAGGCCGCGGGCGTGGCCATCCCCCTGTGCGTCATGCAGATCCTCGCGCTGTACATTTTCATGCTGAAACGAACGCCCAAGGCGCTCAAAATCACGCTGAGCATCCTGCTGGCGGCGGGCGCGCTGTACCCCGGGTTTCTCGCGTGGCAGGCCGGCAGCGAGGCCGTGCTCTACGCGCGTTTCGCCCTGAAGCAAACCGTCAATTTCGCGGAGGCAGCCATGAAGACCAGGTCATCTTTCTATACCCCGGAGAAGCGCGCGGCAATGATGGAAAACCCGGATCCGGATATCATTGAGAAAGCCGATTTTTATTTGGACCACATCGAAGAACTGCGCGGCCTGGTGGCGGCGGAGGGCCTGCCGCGCTACTACTTCGTCGGCTCCTCCCGTGACCTCAACCGGCACTGCTGCAAATACTGCGGCACCAACCTCTGGGAGGAATACGGGCGCTATTCGTGGTTGACCGACCCCCTCGGGCACCCGTGGAAAATCCAGTGCCCGGCCTGCGAGCGCTGGTTCCCGTCGAACGATTTCGCGGGCTACTACCAGCTTGGCCTGGACGAAGACGGCATCTTCCAGCCCGCCCAGGCGAAAGAGAAAAACGACGCCATGGTGGCCGCGGGGGAGGACGGCTTCCTGAAGAACCTCCTCTACCCCGAAAAGGGCGAGGGCTGGGGCGTGGACGACGGCTTCGGGTATTTCCCGGGCAACGCAGGCGAAAACGGCGTGGCCGAGAAGCACACCTACATCGCGTACTTCATCCACGAGGGCGTATGGGGCGGGGCGGGCGTCGCGGGCACCGGCGCGGTCAAGCAGGCGCTGAACACCCTGCGGGACGCCTATCTCTGCACCGGCGACGAGAAATACGGCCGCGCGGGCGCGGTGCTGCTCGACCGCGTTGCGGACGTCTACCCGGGCTTCGACTGGTCCCTCTGGCGGGACTTCCGGGGCGATGGCATCAGCGGCACCATCCTCGACGTGGTCTGGGGGAACTACCTCGCTGCGGACTTCTGCCTGGCCTACGACGCCTTTTTCCCGGTCATGGACGAGGCCATGCGCCTGAACGTGGAGAACGGCATCCTGCGCACCGTATATCGCTACGCTGTGAACGGGCAGCTGGCCGGCAACTTCGGCATCACCCAGCAGACGGTGACAGCCGCCGCGGTG
>Ga0082212_10003705_pt1 | contig 12181 bp, 10 predicted proteins | sample TergutNt197P3_FD_71548 | JGI IMG/M metagenome (GOLD analysis project Ga0082212, IMG submission 71548) | Neocapritermes taracua P3 segment gut microbial communities from Petit-Saut dam, French Guiana - Nt197 P3 | ecosystem: Host-associated > Arthropoda: Insects > Digestive system > Gut ... | reverse complement strand
TTTATTGTCCGTATTATAAATAATAGTACAAAATCAAAGACGCGGCACGCCAACTTGTGGACGTGCCGCGCCATATTAACGCCAATATAAAAAACAGCGGGAATTTTATAATCCCCGCTGTTTATTAAACTCATTTATTTTATTGGTTATACTCACCGACAGCCGCGTTCCGGTGCGTTCTGAAATGTTCATTGTAAAACACGCGGTAACATGGCTGAGCTTTCTTTCGGTACGGTACTTGAAAAACATCAGCTCGTCCGGTGTGAAATTACATTCAGCTTTGTAAATCGCACGTTCTTCTTTTGAAATTTTTGAATAATCCAAACGCTTTAGTTTTTCTTTTTTCGGCTTTTTATCGGTGATAACCGCGATTCTGTACATGCAGTACATGATTAATAAGCCGATAATCACCGGCAGAAACTGCGAATACCTGAAAGGCACTGTTATTTTCGCGCCGGCGTAAACCGTCAGCAGACTTGTTATTGTGCAAACTAAAACGCTTGCGGAGTGCCAATAGTGCTTGAATACGCGCTTGAAAACAAGGATTGAGGTCAAAATTATTAAACCTTCGGCGAAAACATTTCCGAAGTAACAGGCGGTTAATATGCCAGAGTACGTTCCAGCCAAGTATACCGCTAATTTTGACCAAACTTTGAGCTTTTCAAATCCTTGCAGTGCGTTGAATTTTTCTGCTGCCGCTATGTCTTCATCATCTTGCCGAGCAGTGCCGATGTCTTCGGGAAAATACCGAAGCATCAAGCAACATCACCGCGAGCATTGCCGCAATTGTGGCAAAAACAATCATATTCAATCCTCTTTATCAGGCTTTTCCTGTTCGTTTTCATCGTTTGTATTTTCTGATTTCAGCTTCAACTGCTGTAAAGCGTTCAATAGCTTATTCGGGACAGGTACGCCGAGTTCTGATGCATTTTCAAGCAAGCTGATTCCTTCGTTTGCGATAAACAGGAAAATTGTCGCGGTTCTGAGTATGCTCGAGCCGTCCAAGACAACAGTGTCTACAATGTGTGCAACCGAAACAATCAAGAACAGCAGTATTTTTTTACAAATACCGCGAAATCCTATATCGCTTGATAATTTTTTCCGATAAAACGCGCTGATTACGCCTGATATGTAATCAAGAATAACAACAGCGATGAGTGCGTGAAACAAAGAGTCCATTTCACCCCAGAGGAAACCGGCGATTCCTCCGAGTGTGAATATGATTATATCGCCGGTTTTTCCGATGTCTATTTTCATGTTGAACAATCCTTTCCTACACCTTAACTTCCTGAATAAAAGCGTCCGGATAGATTTTCTTAACCTGAGCAAGGTAATTGTCTGCGTTTGCTTTAACACCGAACGAGCCGACCTGCACCCTGTACAGCGTTGTTACATTCGGATTCGCGGGCGTAACCGGCTGTGTTTGAACCGGCGCGGGCACATTTGCGGGGAAAACCTTGTTGATTCCCTTAACTGTGGCGTCAGCGAGCGCGTTTATATTTTTATCAAAGATTGCGTTGTCGTTCGCGTTTGTAACAAACCCGTATTCGACAAGCACCGAAGCGTTTTTTGAGCCGACTAACGAACCGAAGTTATACCGTTTTACCCCGCGGTCTTTGAAGATTTTAAGCGCAGTGATTTCTTTCCAAATCTCTTGTACTGCCGCGTCATCTGTTTTGGAAAAAGCTGTTTTTGTGTAAATCTCAAAACCGTTGGCTGCAGGGTCAGAAAAAGCGTTACGGTGACAGGTTATGTACAAATCCGTGCCCCACTTATTTGCTTCTGCCGAGCGGTCGATTGGTGCAAATGTGTTAGTTGTGCGGGTCATTCGCGTGGTGTGCCCTGCCGCTTGCAGTTTAGTGTTAAGCGCAAGCGCAAGTTTTAAATTGTCATCGGCTTCTTTTCTGCCGCTTATGCCTACCGCGCCGGGGTCAGTGTTTCCGTGTCCTGCGTCAATCCATATTCTTGCCATGATATTTTCCTCCTATTTTTTTTATTGCAATTCCTGCATTTTTGCCCTTATTTCTTCAGCTTCTAATTCAAGCTGAAACAAATACTGTTCATCGGCGGCAGTTCCTTTCCCGCTTTGAATGGCGCGGATTGCTCTTGTTGACTTCCTGTCAATTTCGTCAAGCCTTGCTTTGTATTCCTCAACACTCGGCGGCGCGTCAGTAACCGAAATATCAGTTATACCGCGTTTTGGATTGTTCAAAATCGCTAAATTCTCGTCTAATTCCTCTTGACTGTGAACGAAAAAGGATATTGTATTCCCGTTGGGATGAGCCGAATCCGCAGCGTGCGGGTCAAAGTAGGTTATTTGTTTTTTGTAATGATTCATAGTTTTTCTCCTTTATGCTGTGCGGAAAAATTCAAAATATCGTATTGAATTTGTATTATGCATAGTTGTTTGCGCAGGCATCGAAACTAAATGAGTAATTAATGATTCTCCTGCGGTCATAAATAATTCAATTGATGTATCCGGAATCATGTTTCCCATTGATATATTATTTCTTGTTAAAAATGAATTATCACTCGTTCTGCTAATATAGCTGCTCGAGTTTGTCACATTTGTAAAAAATATACCGCCGAAAACGCGTAATGCCCATCGCCCGTTTGATGTTGCAACAAATTCATTTCCTGCTATGAGTGATATGTCACCGATTAAACTGCTAACATCGGGAGTTAATTCACTCGCAACATTATTGGCAAAACTCCTGTCTAAAAATTTACCTCTGACATACGGAAATTGAGGGACGGAGATTCTGCCTTTATTTTCCCATGTACTTTCTGCTGTTTTCTTATAAACGTCCCATGTGAGCGTGTTCAGATATAAGTCGCCGGTGATTCCGAGCGATGAAGCGGGTACAATTATTCCTGTGTGCCATAAAGTACCCTGCGTACCCCTCATGTCTGTGGCTTCGGTGATGTCGGTTGTGAAGCCGTCTTCACTAATATAGACATTGATTGCAGGTTTCGTTCCGGACCCGCCAGTCCAGTCTACTATTTTTGCTACGCGGCGTTCATTGTCGGAAACATAGGCGATTTCCGATGTCCAACCCTTGAATAAAAAATTAGTCGCTGATAATGGGTCGTTCGTATACCCTGTAGAACTTAGATAGCGGTCATTTAGGACGGGTTTAGTTCCTGAACCGCCTATCCAATCACTTCGGCGTATTAAAATGAGGTCTTTTCCGTCAACGTTTGTTTCTACGGTTTCGTGAAGAGGCGACCAGCCGTTAGTGCCGTTTGTACCGTTTGTGCCCGGCGTGCCGCCACCTTTAGGCGGGTCTTTCCAAACGGTGTCAAAGTCATCATTGCTTGCTTTAGCAAGCATTTGCCCTGCTGTACCGCCGGCAGGAACGCCAACGCCGTCTGCGCCGTCCTGTCCGTCAGCTCCGTTTATGCCGTCCTGTCCGGGCGCACCGTCCTGCCCGGGTATTCCGTCAGCTCCGTTTAACCCCGGAATACCCGGCTCACCTTGCGGGCCGGGGATTGGTACAGCTCCTTGCCCTAAAGCTACAGAATCGGTGTATGCGTTTGCTGCCGCAAGCGTTTTAGCGTCAATAGCCATTATTTTTTCCTTTCTATTTCCAGTTTAATGAATCGCCGTCCCAAAAGAATACGCGTTTTGTGTCTAACTCGAAGAATGATGAACCGTTGTTTTCGGGTTTTAAAACCGGTTTCGGGTCGGTGGATAAGCCTGTGAAATTTTCGATTACGCCTGAATAATTGAGTGCGCGCTCGTTTTGGTTGCTTTGTGTGACCATTTGTTTTTCTCCTTTTAATACCAAGTAATTCCATTCGTTGTGTACATAGACCTGTTTGCCGCGGCTGTTCCTGAACCAATAGCTTTCGCAACAGCTACAATTCTACCGTTACCGCCGCAGATTCCAGACCATGTATCTCCATTATTCCCTATGTTTGCCACATTCCACCCGGATTGTAAATGCGCTTGAGAACTCAGGGCATACATAGCTCTTATGCCCACGCCCGCAGGTAACGGATTTAACGTCCCACTGCCTTTCACAGCTACAAATCTGTTGTTTTGAAATGCAACAAACCATCTGCCGCTTAATGTATCTCCGGAAGGGGTTGAAAATGATGACCATGTATTGCCGGCGTCACGCGAAACATGAATTGAATTGCTTCCGATTGCAACAATTAATCCGTCGCCGATAGCCATAGATGAGGGTGAACCGCTGAAACTGTCACCTATTTCCCAATCACGACCGTTATTAGATGTATAGGGGCGGAATGTACCTATAGGAAAATCAGGCGAATCAGGAGCGTGTTGAGTTAGCTTCATGGCAAGCCCGATAAATCTATTATTTTCTTTATCAAAGCACATAGCAGGGCAACCAACACCGATTGGTAAATTCAAGTTTTCTCTTTGGTTATAGTGCCGTCGATTCCCCCATTCCCACTGTTTTCCATTATTTGAAACTAATTCGCTTGCAAAATTAAAATTTTGTAAATAATTAAACACAGAAGGCATTGTATCCCAGTCAGGAATTACAGAAGCAACATAGATTCCTTTTCCGTTACAAACATTTGAAACAGTCCAATTTGCAATGCTTTGCGCCATAAACATTGTTGTATCTTCGGTTGAAAATTCCGTTCCGTCACGCGAGTAACTTATTGATATGTACGGCAGATTTACTCCGACCGCAACAAACATATTGTCGTTTTCTCCCCAGCATACCGCTTTAAAATAGTTGCCTTGCGCGGAATCAATCCCCCATGTTTTACCATTGTTTGAAGCTCTTATGGCGTTTGAACTGTTGTTTGCCACAGTAACAAACCAATCGGCTTTATTATAATCGCCGTAACATACAGCTGACCAGTCGTTAGCCGGAAGATTTCCGAGCACTAATTGAGCCCGAACCATAATCGTTGCGGTATCGTATATTTCTGGATTTACTACCGATGAAGCTTTCACTGTAAGCATTTGGTTTACCGGCTCGGTATTTGAAATATATACAGAACCGGATTGATTTACCGTTGAACCGTTTTCGCTGTTCAATTCCCAATTTACTTCTTGGCTTGGGTCGTTTTCTCCTTCTACTGTCGCGCTGAAATAACCCCATGATTCGCGCCTGATAGTTTGATTTTCAGGCTCTATTACTACGCTTGTTACAGTCGGTTCAGATTCTTGTATTTTATAATACGAGGAATGAACAGGCTTCAAGCCTTTATGTGTGTCGTATCTTTCAGGGTCATAAATAATTACATATGAGTTGTATGGTATATCATTAAATTGCTCTGTTGTCGGCATTTTTTCAAAAGCGAAAATATCACTTTTGCTTTTAATTTCACCGCCACCGGATTTTTTACGATTTAGAATATTATCTTTTAAATCGCTTTTAGCGGTGCTTAACCTACTGCTTTCGGCGTTTATAACAGCCGGTTTTTTATCGCCGGTTGTGATTTTTATGCGTTTGCTTTCTCCGTTAAAAGTTTTATGTGCTTCTGTAATCACCGCGTCAAGCTCAAGGTTTTTATATCTGAAGCTAACCTTATCGCCGATTTCATATAAAACGCCGTAATCGCTGATGTTTCCGGCAAAAACCTCAAAGCTGTCGGTTTCGGTCATGTCTTCTGCGGCTTTGAGCGCGAAAGCGTCGATTTGGTCATAATCGCTGTTGATGTTTACCGTAACTTCGCGCCGTTCAAAACCTGCCGCAGGATTTTCACGCTCACGATTCACCAGCTGTACAAAAATTTCATCCTGTCCGCCGTTTACCGCGTAAATAGCGTTTTTTTCGTTAGCGTTTCCGTGGTTATAGGTTACACCTTCCATGTTTAATAGAAAAGGTGCGAAAATTACTTTTTGGTTTTCAGTTTGATTTTCGGTTTTGTCAATTGGCTCGTAAACATCAAAAACATAGCGGTTTCTTGATAAGTCAAGCTTTATATCCCATCCTATTCCGGCGTTTTTGCAGAGGTTTCCGACAACCTCATCAAGCTGTTCAAGCCTTGATAAATAGCTGTCTTCCTGTAAACCTCTGTCCTGATTGGTTGCGATATAAAACCCGAATATTCCTCGCTCTGAATCCTCTGATTCAGTGATGTTGCGTTTGATATAATGCTTTATGCAGTATTCGGTACTTCCCTCTGCCGGGTCAAAGCCGTATGTACCGGCTTCAAATTCCTCGGTCGGAAAAAGCGTTGTCCTGCGGGTTAATAATTCTTTTAAATCATAACCCTCATAATGATAGGTTCTTTCGGTTTCGGTGATATTCCGTACAACAAGCGCGTCATCATTATCAACGTGCAAAATAGTATCTTCTGTGATTAAATCAGCACCCGCTACATTCTTCGGGATTTCAAGCGTAAAGTTTCCGACGCCGTCCCAAAGCTTACGGTAATCATAATTTATAAACTGAAAAATATCCGTTAGCTTTGCGTCATTGAAAGTCTTATATTCTTCTGACAAAGGTCGGTAAGCGGTAATAATCATCGTTAAACCCCCGAGTATAGATTTTCACATGTTATATTTGCTGAATACACTCCGCCGCCGAGCGTCAGAAACGCCCATCTGGTTACACCGGGGTAATTATGAAGAAGCGTATTTCTTGAATGTTTGACGTAATTCATAGCAAGAGAAACTTTACCGCTAACATCAACTCTATTAACGAAATACTGATTATTAAAGCCGGAATTGATAATTAACTTTTCACCTGCTTTGATTCTTCTTGTAATCTGCAATCCGGTGCTTTCAATATCCTCTGCATATCTTCCGATGGTTGATGTAATTGCGATGAACGTTCCTTCCCAACCCGCTTCCGGCTCTGTTATACCGGTAATTTGAAGATTTACCGGACTTATGAGGTCGCCTTTTGTTTCAATATCGAAATAATTGATTGAAGCTATGCCGCTCAGCTGCATATTTTCTATGGTAAACGTCTGATGCCAGAAAGGATAATCCGCAATCAGCGTAAATGTTGCCGATGACAGCGAACCGACTGTATTAAAAACAGGAATTTCCGTAAGGCGGGCGTTGATATAATAAACATCATTACCGTTGTTGTATTCACATTCAATAATTTCGTTCAGCGGGATATATTTAATAATCGCACGCCTGTATTCGTGCATTTTAGCAACGCCGCCGCCGATAATTACGCCGTTCTCCATGTATTCGCCGGAGAAGCTGACCGTGAAAACAAGCGGCTTCTGATTCAGACGTGAGCTGATTGTATGCTGACCGTCCATGTCAATCACCGAAACTGCGTCCTGCGTTGTCGCTTGACTGTTGGGGTCAAATCCCGACAGCGCAAAAGGCATCCATTCGCTTTCATCAGCTTCTGCCGGTTTGATTGACGACACGTTTACATCAGAAAGTACAAGCTCGCCTTTTTGGCTTATAATTTTTAAAATGTTCATTGATATAACCTGCTCATTTCCTGCTTTATCATGTTCATAATCTGCGATTCTGTCATTTGGTTTGCGGTTATATAAATCTGCGGGTTATTGCTGTAGTTGTTATAGGCGTTCTGCTGGATTGCGTTCTGCACAGCAGGCGTATTCATGGTTGTAATTGCGTTTTTAAAGCTTGCAAGCGCGTTATTGATTTCGTCAACCCTTTGGCTCAGCGTTTCCGTGTTAATCTGATACTTTTTGCTGAGCTCGTCTTTCTGCGCTTCTATGTCGCGCTCAAAAAGTACGTCTTCCCGCTGTAATTCAAGCCTTGCTTTTTCCGCTTCAAGCTGTAAACGAGAAAACTCGTCCATCTGCTCATATCGAAGCCGTGCGTTTATTTGGTCTATTTTATTTTGATGCTCGTCATCGGCGCGCATTTCTTTGCGGCGTTTGACTTCCTCATTGATTGCCGCGATTTCTGCGTCATGCTTTGCTTTCAGGGCTTTCTGCTCGTCACTAATCCACCCGATACGCTCTTTTGCCGCTTTTTCAAGTCCCGTTTGATATGCGGCAAGGCGTGCCCGTTCTTCGGCTTCGGCGTTTGATGCACCTCTGCCGCCGCTTGCCGCTTTAGCCCCGTATTCGCCGGTAACAACGTTGTCGAGGTTGTTTATAAGCTGATTTATTGCAGATTCCTGTAAGTTTAAAGTCCTTAGCTGTTCTGATAATTCATAAGTGCGGGTAAAATAAGGGTCGTTTTCATCTAAATTAGATGGGCGGTAGCCGGTCATTCTGCCAAACTCTATTTCAAGCTCTGACCTTTGTGCGGCGTAGTCCGCTCTTTGCGCTTCGAGCTTTGCTTTCGCCAATTCCTTATATGCTTCAGCGTTTAGCTTAACCAAACCGGTTTCGTTGTCTATTTCTAAGGCTAAAGCGTAGCCGGAATCAATGAGCGATAAATATGTATCAACAGCAAGATTTCCGTTTTCGTTCATTTCTGCAAAAGCGGATGAGAGTTTTTTGGATTCGGAAGATAGGTCATTTACGGCTTTTTGGTTGTCTTTTAGAATTTCGGTGTGGGTTTTTATGGAAGATGATGTTTCGTCTATGCTTTTTGATTGGTCGTCAAAAGTATTAGTGCTGTCTTTCGTTTTTTTAGTCGTTTCATCAATTATTAAATTATAGTTTTTTTCTGCATTTTCAAGATTATTTATTACATCAGTTAATTTAATATATTCGTTAGTCGCTATTTCAAAAAAAACAGAACGTTCCTTTCCTGATTCAATTAATGATTCTATATAAATTTGTAAGGCTTCTGCCTGTTCTTCTAATGTTTTATCTTTAGTTACTTCACGCATTAAATTTAAAGCTGCATTTCTTAAATTTACACCTTCATCTTTAAATATTCCTTGTTTTTCTAATGTTTCATACAAATCTTTCGCGTCATTTAATGCCTGAATTGCTTCATATTTAGCGATAGAAAAAAATTCATCAGAATATTCTTTTATTTTATTTATGTTTTCGGTATATTTCCCGTTTAAAAGGTCGAGGTTATCAGCTTCTGAAAGGTATTTTTGATTAAGAATATCTTGTATTTGAATTAGCCTGTCTTTTTCTTCACCTGTATGATTAGTTTTTTTACCGATTTTTTCATATTCATCGGCAAGGTTTTTTAAAGATTCATATTCCTGCCGACTTGATTCGGCTTTCTGCCGGGAAGCTTCTGCCATTTCTGCTGTAACTTTAACAGCATTGTTCGCAGAAATTATATATGAACCGATACCGATAGCCGCAGAAATTGCAAGGCTTGCTACTAAAGCATACGGATTTGCTTTCATTGCGGTATTTAATGCGATTTGCGAAACGGTCGCGGCGTCATTTGCTGTTTTTAACTGTTTAATTGCCATGACAACACTTGCTATCGCGCTTCCGATTGACATAGAAACTTTGAAAGCAATGAACGCTTTCGTAATTGCTATGATTTCATCTTTAAATTTAAAAATGATTGTCATGCCGTTTTGCAAAGCACCGATAACAAACTTAACCGCCGCCGCTAAATCCTGCGCCATTCCGGCAAGCGTGCCGTCGTCTTTCAGTTGCATAATAAAATTAACAAAATCTTCACCTGCGTCAAACGCAGAATCAAACGATTTTGCAAATTCCTCCGCAACCTGCATACTTAATGCTTTAAAATTTGCTTTTGTGGTATCTATTTTATCATTAAATTCGTGAAGATTGTCAAGTTGTTCTTGTGTCAAGATAAGCCCGAGCCTATCAGCCTGTTCTCCAAGTTCTCTAAGTGCTTCTGCACCGCCTTTTATTAAAGGGTTTAGCTCCTGCGCCGAACGTCCGAGTAACTGCATAGCTAAAGCGTCGCGTTCAGTTTCGTTTGCCATTCTGCCGAGCGCGTCAATAACCTCATTGTAAACAGTATGACTGTCACGAAGCTCCCCGTTTACAGTAATAATAGAAACGCCGAGCCTGTCATAGGCTTCAATTTTTTCTTTAACACCGCTCTGATAATCGCTCATGGAACGGATATTGCGCGCCATTGTTTTAGTGAGCGTGTCTATTGAAACATCAATTAGTCGTGTCGCATACTGAAATTTCTGTATTTCTTCGGTAGAAAGCCCGTAGGTATTCGCCATTGTATTTATATCGTCTGCCGCCTGCGCGGAATCCAATATAATAGATTTAAAACCCTCGCTTAACTGTTTTAAACCGCTGATAATCGCTTCTGAAATAAGGTGAGCTTTTATAATATCGCCTGTTTTTATTGCGCTGTCACCAACATCACTAAGATTTTTATACTGCTCTTTCAGCATTTGATTTGCGCCGGCGATTTGCGGTTTTAATAATTGCTGTTCGGTTTTTAACTCCGCAAGGTGTTCTTTTGACGATTTCAGTTTTTTATTTACTTCTTCAAGATTATTTTGAAGCTCTTTTGAATTAATACCGCTTGCGATTGCTTCTTGTAATTCTTTTTGCTGTTTTTCGTAATTTTTAATTTCTGAATTGACTTCTTTTATTTTAAGCTTAACTTCATCATTTTTTGCGTTTAATTCAGTAAGGGCTTGTTTTATTTCTAAAGTTCCTTTTGTAAATTCTGTAGTTTTAGCTGCAAAATTAACGGATAAATTGCGTTGGTTTTCAGCCATATACTAAGCTCCTTTTCCCCATTCTTTTTCAACTGCATCAAACATAGTTTTTGCAATAATATCTAAGGCTTTTTCTCTTTTTGTGAACCAAGCCCTACGGATAGGTGCTCTTCCCTTAAATTTTCCAATTTTTCGCCCTAATACATCCCTATTCGCTCCGTTAGGTCTTCTGTCTCTTAGGGTAGTTGCACTGATACCGGGTCTACCAAATTCTAAAACGAAAGTAAAAACAAAGTCTTTATATTGTTTAATACTCATATATCTATAGTATTTTTGATGATAACCGCCGTCACCTTTAAAATATTTACGTCTCCATTTTTTGCCATCATTAGCAGTCCAAACTTCTATATTATTTTCATTATAATTTAATTTATCAAAATTAAATCCGACAACAGCTTTTGTTCTTGCGTCATTTCTAAGTATTTTATAACTTAAATAATTTAAAAGTCTTGGATGTTCTGAACTTAAAATCCGCTTTTGCTCTTCTAAAACAATCTTAGCGGCTTTCTCCATTGCTTTTAATTCTGCTTCTTTTATTTCTTCACCTATTTTGTCAAGGTCTTTTATAAAATCAGTAATTTCACTACTAAAATCAGATATTTCAAACATCTTTGCTTTCCTCTCAACAAAAAATCAGCCTTGCAATAATTTACTGCCAAAAAGCTGATTTTTATATTAGACCTGTCCACTAACTAATATCAAAGTTATAAATCCCGCATAACAGCGACATCCGCAAACCGTGACGCTTACGCTTGTTCCGATAGCGCGAACTGAAAATTTTAGAGTTAATTGTCATTTTCGGGATATAAAACATCAAAATCGAGCGATTTAATATACTCGTTTATGGGCACCGCAGAACGACTCAAAAGATACCACTCCCACATACGTTTTTGGCGTTCCAAAACAAGCCCTCGATGACACCGCATAAGATTTTTTAGCGGCGAGTTTATTCCACCCTCAAGATAGTTGGAATTGTTCGGAATACCATGCTCAATAAACAAAAATAATCTGTTCTTTTTGAGCAGATTATTTATTTCATTGCACACTGAGAATAAATTTTTATGTGTTCTGAAACGGCGAATTACTTCTCCTGTTTCTTCGTCAATAGAAAAAGAAAATTCTTCGATGTAGTCTTTGTGTTCTTCGTAGAGCGCATTAAATTTCTTGCACCAATTTTCAGCTTTTCTTGCGGTGTCGGTTTTAGATAATCTTCCAATATGATTTCTGAAAATATGATTGACTTCCGACGGACTGCGTTTGCCGAGTTTCCTTTCCGCACCGTGAACAACATGGACGATACACCGCTGTATGCCTACGTTTTTCCATAATTTAGTTGCGGCTTTTGTGATAGCGGAATGTCCGTCGCAAATAATAAAATGAGGTTCTTCAATCACTTTTAACAGCTCATAATAATCATCGGTATTTTCAATTTTTGCCCACCTGTAATTTAGAACATATTTTTCATTTCTGACAATTAAAAGACATTCGTTTTTGTTCAGATATATGGCATCAACAAAAATAAATTCGGACGGTATACCGTCCGAATTTATTTTTGGTTCAACGTCCCAACACCATTTAATTTTCCGATAAAATGTACTCCGCGATGTTTGAATCCTATGTGCAACTTTGGTGCTGTCGATTAACCAATTTACGAACGATTTTAA
>Ga0082212_10010005_pt1 | contig 12182 bp, 12 predicted proteins | sample TergutNt197P3_FD_71548 | JGI IMG/M metagenome (GOLD analysis project Ga0082212, IMG submission 71548) | Neocapritermes taracua P3 segment gut microbial communities from Petit-Saut dam, French Guiana - Nt197 P3 | ecosystem: Host-associated > Arthropoda: Insects > Digestive system > Gut ... | reverse complement strand
AGCGATGTCGGCGATTTCAGGAATGAGCGGAGCGGTTCGAGCATCTTCGAGGGCGGCTTTGTGGAAATAGGAACTCGCCCGATTGCGCAGGTCTTTTGCTTTGCCGACGTAGATGACCCGCTCGGCACTGTCCTTCATCAGATAGACACCGGGAGTGTGCGGAAAGGTCTTGACTTTCTCCGCCGCCAATGTCCCTTCTCCCTCTGGGAGAGAGTTAGGTTGCGGGCGGAGCAGAATCTCATCAGGTTCAGAAAACTCTGGCATGGAAACATTATAACATAACGAAAAACGTAACTGTTCACGGTTTTTCTTCATTGTTTCCCAAAATTGTTCTTTCCTCCATAGGTGATAGAGTCTTCTAGGTCTTCGATTGTTTGGACCGACCGGAGACGTGACGTTTCACAGTATGCGGTTGTTTTATTCGGCGAAATAAGGTAAAAATTAGGTTCTGTTGTTGCATTATTGTACCAACAATTTCCTGATTCGCTCTCAATGTCCTACCATGATGCGCTAAACTATTTCGCTCAAAAGACATCGGTTATCGAATTGTATGACCAATGGGGCGGTCGTGTTGCGGTCTGTCCCGAATGGAATGGAAGAGTGTTGACGAGCACCTGCGACGGCTTGGACGGCGGAAGTTTCGGCTGCGTCAACACCAAAGCGATTGATACCGACTGCTACGAAGATTATGGCGGGGAAGATCAATGGACGATTTCTCCACTCATCCATTCCTTTACCGTAGAAAGCCTCAAGGAAAATAAAACCGTTTTAGGGCGAACCCTTCCTATGAACGATGCCAATGGTGCCCATGTTGAGTTTCGACTCTCGCGATCCATTTCCCTGTTGAGTCGGCACAAAATCCGAACACTCTTTGGTGACACCGTTGCCGAAACCCTGGAACAAGACAACGTTTCGGTCGTTGGTTTTTATACGGAAAACACAGTCCAATCACAAGACGCGGCGTGGGTTGCCAGCCGGCAGCGGGGTATGTACAACGCAAGTCCGCATACATGCATCATCGTTTCAATACCGTTGCCGGAAGAGGATGATGTTGAGTCGGAACCTTTTCCCATTGATATTGATTATTTGGGAGGAGCACCGCACAGCCGGATTCGACATCTTTCCCAAGCACTGCTCATTCGGGCAGATGGTCACGGGCAGTGTCAAACCACGATACCGTTTTCTGTTGCGCCGCGGATTGTTGGAGCCGTGGAACTTCGCTACGGAACGCTCACGCTTTGGATGTTCGATTTGCCAGACGATTCTGAAGAGGACGTGATGAGAATCTACAATTCAGGCCGCACCCATTTTAGCGAGTTGGATTGGGATACGTACTACGAAATAAACTGTTTTTCCGCAGCGCAGAAATTGCCGCCTGCACATTCGCTTATCTACGGTCAGTGTACGCTTCACATTAACGCCGACAAAGACACGCTCAACCACCTGGTTCGGAATCTTTTCAGTGTTACGTTGGAAGAAATTGCCCGCAAAATGCTCCGGTAGCGCATGCCGCTCACTGGGCGGTCTTTGCAGACTCCATGTTTTTCACGAATACGGTACCATGTCCACGCTCTTGCCAGCATTGACTGTGGAGAAGCCCCCCCAACGGCGAATCGTCGGTAGTGTGCGCCACTGCCTGAATAATTTGATTTTGGGCAGCCAAATACTGAATCGTTTCATCAAGAAGATGCTTCTTGATGCCTTCGGTGTCAAAACTGGGATGAACCCGAAGTGCCATCAGACTGGCAAGCCAGGTTTTATCATACATCGTTACAGCGTTTCCGGTATCAGGATGTGTTATTCGTGCTCGGAGTTGGGCGATGGGACGATTGGTCCGAGCCAAGAATGCAGTCGCATCGAACCATATTCCGTGGGCAAGAGCACACCCTTCCCACCACGTTTTTGCTTTTTGGACTTCACGGATTTCGATTTCGATTTCTCCGCCATAGCCGATAGTTTCTGCGGTGATGATAGGCGTGTAATGCCGGAGATCAAGATGGAACTGTGTCGTCATGTGGGCAATTTTATAGTCTGCTGCGTGAAAGGCATCGACAATCGTTTTGTCCGAATGGAGAATCGCAACGGCTTCACCGCCGCCATAAATTGCCGAGTAAAAGGGTGCGCTCGGTGTGGGGGAACCGCCGAAAATTGTTTGGGCTCCCAATCCCATGAGATAATCCTCTCCTGCTCGAACCAGTGCAGACGCTGCATCGGACGCGCCGGAATAGGTCGAATCGACACAAATGAAACAGATGTGACCAACGGCATAGTCAAAAGAGTGTCCGGCATAGTCTTGGGCAAATGTTGTGTGAATGTATCCGACCGGCACCTCCTCGTCAAAGGCAAGCATGAGAGACCGGCGGTCCAACATGGGCAGTCCAAGTACCTGTGACTGTAGCCGTTCGAGCGACAAGGAAGGCAACGGAGGGAATTTGTCCGAGCAACGTTGCGTGTGTTGCCAGAGTTTCAAAAGTCGGGGGGTATCCTCATTACGGAAGGGACGAATTGTCAACATGTGTCGAATCTCACAACCACCCGACGCGGTACGCTGAATTATATGAGGCAATGAAACCAATGTCAATCACTGCCAGGCATGCATCACGAGGTGTGTCCAGTCCGTTAACAAGTTTCACAGTAAACCTCACTAGCGTCCCAACGTTTTTGTCGAAAAAGTGAGCATACCTTGTAATTTTCAGCATTTGCTTGTCAAAGGGATATAAGCATCAGCAAATTATTCTGACGTTTTCGGACGACCCTGCCCATGTTGCGATGCCGGGAGTTCATCGGATTGCTTCCTTATTGAAGCGTTGGTTGCTTGGCACACATCAAGGAGCGTTTTCAATGGAACACCTTCAATCGTATTTGGAGGAATTCACGTTCCGTTTCAATCGTCGTACATCGTCCAGTCGTGGGCAGTTGTTTCGTCGCCTGCTGGAACAAGCCGTTGCCACGCAGCCTGTCACCCAAGCCGATACGCTCCACGGATACCAGTGGGAACCCGCAAAAACAAGGGAAAAATAGGTGGAGCAAAGTAGATACCCCCTTTTCGTTTTTTTAGAACACTTTCTGCCTGAAAGTTACCGGCGCACCTTTTCAAACTGCTTGTCGAGCCGTTGCGGAGAGACTTTCATCGACGTTCCCAATCGTTGCGCAAAAAGCGAAACACGGTATTCCTCGATCATCCAACGGAAGATATCCAATTCGGGATCGGCAATGCCTGCCAAGTCGTGCAACTTTTTGCGGTCCAGATATTTTTGCCAATAGCGGCGCAACTCTTCCATTCCTTGCCGGTCTGCCGCTTCGCCGCCGCTGCGCAACTTTTCAAAACGCATCGGCACCGCCCGAAAATAGCGCGGATACTCTTGAAGAAAATCCCAATTTGTTGTCGAGAGAAAACCGGCCGCCACTAAACAAGCCAAATGTTCTTCCGCCTCCAGTGCTGCCGGATGAGGTTTGTTACGCTCAATGGTTAACTTCGCCTGCTGGTATTCCTCCAAGAGCGGAACGATGATCCTCGCAACATCTTGTACTGCCAGGACAATTCCCTGTTCCCTCTTCATTAGATTGCCTATTGTGTGTTGACGATCCGTATTATACCACAACTGCCATGAAAGCCAGGGCGGCTGAATGGACTGATCACCTTATTGAAACAGACCGTTAACAAATTTGTTTTTTCCATCCGAGTTTCTTCGCCGTTGGCACTGGATCGATATAGCACCGCTCCCGCACTTCCTTCAATGTCCGCTCTCCCCGCCATAGCATCTGTCCCAACGACAAAGCCATGTTCGTCAATGCGTTTGTAGGTTGGGACATAATGAACCTCCGTGAAAAAGGGAATGCGCGGTCGGAACCGTTCCGTTCGCTAGGGTTGATACGTTGGAAGGAACGCTTTGTATGGAGAAAAATAGACAAAAACAGAAAAATTTGCCAAAAATCGGAACTTGTCAACGGACTGGGCAAAGTACGCAAAACCATTGACAGTGGTGTTGAAAAAATCGTCCAATACGCTAGAATTCACAAAACGTATGGGCATAGAAGTCAAAAACATAAGCAAACGTTTTGGAAATTTCACCGCTCTGGACAACGTCAGTTTGAAAATACTAGACGGTGAACTTGTCGCCCTGCTGGGTCCCTCCGGCTCGGGCAAAACAACACTTCTGCGAATCATCGCCGGACTTGAATGTTTCGATCCAGCCGACGATGCGGATATTTTGTTCAAAGAGGTCAGCGTCGTCGGAAATCGCGTTGCCGAACGAAAGGTGGGATTCGTCTTTCAACATTACGCCCTCTTTCGGCATCAGCGGGTATTTGACAACATCGCTTTTGGACTGCGTGTCCGACGGGGTGCCGGCCGCCTTTCCAAAGAGGAAATCAAGCGGCGAGTTATGGAACTCATTCACTTGATTCAACTCGAAGGTCTCGAAAGCCGCTATCCCGATCAACTCTCCGGCGGGCAGCGGCAGCGGGTTGCTCTTGCGAGGGCTCTCGCCATCGAACCGAAATTTTTGCTCCTCGACGAACCATTTGGTGCGCTCGATGCCAGAGTGAGGCAAAACTTACGCCGCTGGTTACGCCGGTTGCATGACGAAATCAAACTCACCAGCCTTTTTGTGACTCACGATCAGGAAGAAGCACTTGAACTTGCAGACCGGGTGATCGTGATGAATCAAGGTAGGGTTGAGCAGGATGGTACACCGAACGAAGTGTTTCATTCTCCCAAAAATGCTTTCGTAATGGACTTTTTGGGAAGCGTCAATTTGTTTCACCGAAGGATGGACGTAGGGGGCGTTGTGTTCGACCCGCGGTGTATGGTGGGGCAGCAACCTTTCTTTGTGCGTCCCCATGAGTTAGACCTTTTGCCGGACAATCCCGACGGTATAGGTTTTTCCGCAACGGTACGTCGAATTCAACTTGCCGGTGCCATCGCAAAAATTGAATTAGTCGATGTTAACGGAAGGGAAATTTTCGTCGAAATGTCGCACGACAAATATCAGGTGCACCGCTTCACGATTGGCGATGCCGTTTTTGCTGTCCCCAAGAAAACAATCAATTTCGCTATGGAACGGTCGGATTACAGTGTCTGATTAGCGAATCTCCTCGAGTTGGTCGGGCGAAACCGGTTGCCATAGCCGTCGCGGAAAATTCCCTTTCGTTTGGCGTTCTTGCCGATATTTTTCGGGAATCGGATCGCCCGGCTGCCAAGAATTCGGACCCGGTGCCCACGCGGCGGCTTTTTCGCTTGCCTCTTTCCACTTGCGCAGGATTTTTTTCACATAGTCCGGCGGGTTGTCGATTAAGTCGAGCATTCGATCCCATTGTTCGTCGGTCAGCACATCGAACATCTCGATTCTCAATTTGTCCCCCAATGCTTTGCCGGATGCCACCGTTGCCTCCCGCTCCCGAACAAGGTCGGGATTGGCTGCCCAAACATTTTTCATTACATTTGCCGTGCGTTTTTGCCACTCTTCGGTATTGGGTGTGATGCCTTCGAGCATGTCCTTCAGTTTATCCATTTCTACTTGAATTTTTTCAGACACTTTCAACTGTATTTCACCCTTTCTGTCCAACTGCTTTTTGAATTCCGCATCCATGTTTTCTTTGACCTTGCCAAGTTGTTTCTTTTGTTCGTCGGAAAGACCGAGAACTTCAAACATGTTTGGCGAAATAAACTCCCACTCGGACATGGTAGCGATGTGGAATTCCCCGGCTTTTTTCAACTGTTCCGGTGTTAATGTTTCATTGATGACATCTCTCGTTTTTTGACGTATGAGCGTCCCTACTTCCAATTCGAGATCAAAATACTTGGTTCGCATTTCTTCCGAGGTATCCTTTGCGTAAGGATTGCCGAGTTTGCTCTGTTCATCGACAAACAACTGAACATCGGGATCGTTAGCAACGATGCGGCTTTTTCCATCAACAGACACGATGGACATGCGACCTATACTTAGTCGAGCGTCCTGAATTGTCTGGACTTGTTTTTCTGATATGCCAAGTTCTTTTCGGAAATCGTCTTCATAAAGTAAACCCGTTGTTGCAAGTAGCGAGTGGTTGCCATTCCAGAAGTCAATCGCCTCACTGTTTAGGTTGTTTATCGATGCTTGCCGCATTGCTGGCGTGTCCAGTATTGACGTACTTTGGGCAATCGTCGCTGTCGTCAAGCCGAGCAGCAACATGGCGGGCAGGGCAAGTTGGAACGTTTTCATGGTAAAGCCTTTCTACTCGTCATTCCCGCGAAGGCGGGAATCCAGACGTAGCCATTGTATCCGATTGCATTTGCTTGCGGTAGTCGGTATCAACGCAATCGTGGGGTTGCGCAGCATCACGGGAAAGCGGTTTCAAAATCGGTCAACTTTACGATTTTCGTTTTCTCGAATGTTTCTATGACCAGCAGATCGGTATCGCCGGTAATCAAGTAGTCGGCATTGCCATCCTTTGCCAAAGCGAGGAGAAAATTATCCTTCGGGTCACGGCAAATTTCGACATCGGAATGAACATCGACCAGTTCGGCATTTTTTCTCAAGAGGGAAACAAGTTTTTCGTAGTTTGCCCGATTGATGAGTTTAGCAAGATTCGGCTTGCGGACAGTTTTATCCAATTCCCGAAACGATATTTCAGAACAGAGCAAACAGTATTCTGCGCCAAAAACAATCTCTACCCGAGACTGAAAGGACGGCTTCAGTAAAGAACTTATCCAGATATTTGAATCAACGACGATTCGCTTTTTTGCGTTGTTCTTCTTCATAAATTTCCGCTCTGGCTTCTTTACAAATTGCCACGATTTCCGGCATCGTCATTATTTCTTCGTCGGGCACACTATCCTGTCTCTGCCCGTCGATAAGGTCGCGGCAATCGCGGCAATCGAGAATATCGGGGTATTCGAGGCGGTCACGGCAAGTGCGGCATTTGGGGCAATAGTAGTCCGGTTCGGCAGTTTTTCTCAAATTCTGCGGCGCAGGGTCGCCGATCAAGCGTTCCGCCATCGGATTGACAATTCTGATTGGTAATGTTTCAACGGTACTCATTAAAGTAATAAAGTTGGTATTGTGGAATCGCTCGGCTACTAAGGTTGTTTTGTTATGGAATAAGGTGGAAATTAGGTTTTGTCCCCATTTCGTTGCGGGAACAGCAAATCGACTCACCCATTATATCCGATTGCATATGCTTGCGGTAGCGGACATTGCGTTTCGTCACGTTTCGAGCCAATCGACGATCTGTTTTGCTGCCGTGCCGTCGCCGTAAGGATTCGCCTTGCCGCGAAATGAATCGTAAAACGAACGATCCGTCAACAGTTTACTTGCCGTTTCGACAATCAATTTTTCGTCCGTACCCACCAATTTGGTCGCCCCGATTGCCACCGCCTCAGGTCGCTCCGTCGTCTCCCGAAGCACCAATACCGGCTTGCCCAACGAAGGAGCCTCCTCCTGCACACCGCCGGAATCACTCAAAATAATGGTCGAACGATCCATCAGCCAAACAAATTCAGGATAGGCAGCCGGTTCGATCAAATGAAAGTTCGGCAAGTCGCCCAACAACCGGAAAACCGGCTCCCGAACATTCGGATTCAAATGCACCGGATAGATAAATACATGATCGGTGAATGCCAATGCCAACTGACGCAATGCCGTACAAAGCGACTCAAATCCATGCCCAAAACTTTCCCGACGGTGTGCCGTAATGAGCACCATCGGACGATTGCCAAGAAAAGGATATTTGACTTCCCATTGCACAGCATTTTCCCGCTCTTTTTCGACGGAGTGAATCAGTGCGTCAATGACGGTGTTGCCCGTCAGCCGGATCATCGCAGGCGGAATTTTTTCGGCAAGCAGAGCGTCAACCGCCGGTTGCGTCGGCGCACAATGCCGAGCGGCAACGATGCTGGAAACACGCCGATTCATCTCTTCGGGATAGGGAGAAAACAAGTTGCCGCTACGCAAACCGGCTTCGACATGCACAAAAGAAATTTTGCGGTAAAATGCCGCCAGCGAAGCCGCCAAAACGGTCGTGGTGTCCCCCTGTGCCAAAACGAATGACGGTTTTTGTTCGGTAAGGACACGATCCAATTCGGTCAAACACCGGCTCGTAAGCGATGCCAACGTTTGATCCGGCTGCATCAGTTGCAGGTCGATGTCGGGAACGATCTGAAAATACCGATTGACCTGATCGAGCATTTCCCGATGCTGACCGGTAACGCAAACGATGGTTTCAAAGGTGTTTGACCGCTTTTTGGCTTCCAAAACAACGGGTGCCATTTTAATGGCTTCAGGACGCGTACCAAAAACAAAAAGGAGACGTATCATTGTAGGTTTTTTTGGTTAAGGGTTTCTAAAAATCCGCTTGCGTTTTTCTCTTTGTGAACTTTGTGCCTTTGTGGTTAATAAATTCTACCACAAAGACACGAAAAACACAAAGATTCACAAGGAAAAACGACATTTTGCTTCCGTTTTTTGCTATGTCACTCACATCATCTCCATTTCCCGCATGAGCAGTTGGATGTCATTCCACGTATCTTTTTTTGCCGCCGGATTCCGCAAGAGGTATGCCGGATGGTAGGTGCAAACGACCTTGATTCCATTGTAATCCAAAATTTTACCACGCATGGCTCCAATCGTTTGCTCCGAAGCGAGCAGATTTTTTGCGGCGATTGCACCGAGGCAACAGATAAACTTTGGCTTGATGATTTCCAAGGTTCGATCCAAAAACGGTCGGCAGTGCCACGCCTCGTCGGGCATAGGATTGCGGTTGCCGGGCGGTCGGCAACGCAAAATGTTGCAAATATAAACATCCTCGCGGCGGAGTTTCATGCCTTTCGTGATGATGTCGTTCAAAAGTCCTCCTGCTCGACCGACGAAGGGTTCACCTTGTTCGTCTTCATCCCTACCGGGGGCTTCGCCGAGAAACACCAAAGGGGAATCAGGATTGCCGACTCCGAAAACGGTCTGCGTTCGGCTTTCCGCCAAGTCTCTGCACAGGGTACACTTTGCGACCTCTTCAGCAAGGCGGCGCAACTGACCGGCTTTGGAGTCATCGGTTTTTGAATGTTCATTTGACCGGTATTCCGGTGCCGGAGCGACGGGCGTAACCCCCTCGGCAACAGTCTTTCCTTTTTCTGGTGGAGCCGCGTTGTTTGAACAAGGCGGTGGAGAAGCAACAGCCGGCACAATGTCCGCAGACTGCGCTGCTCGGTTGCCTCGCTCCTTTTTCAGTTCCGAAACACCGGCAAGCCGCATGATCTCTAAATAGTCCGTTAATCCTTCGTGCATGGTGTTTTTTCATCCCCCGTAATGTAATATCCTTCCCGCGACAGTGTGGTCAGGATGGTATTTTTGTGCTCGTTTCCAAAGGCTTCTACGGTTACAACGAGTTCTGTTCCCCGGTCGCTGTGGCGGTTGATGTCCACAAATTGATTGTGTTGCAATTCGACGATGTTGCCCCGCTCTTTTGCGATAATGCCGGCAATGCGGTACAACTCACCGGGACGGTCAGGTAAGCGAACGGCAAACGTGAAAATCCGTCCCCGGCTTCGGAGACCATGTTGAACCAGCGAGGAGATCGTTATTACGTCCATATTCCCGCCGCTCAATAACGCCACCACGTTTTTTCCTTGAACGCCGAGATGTTTCAGGGCTGCTACTGTGAGCAAGCCGGCATTTTCGACGATCATCTTGTGATTTTCCATCATGTCTAAAAACGCATCCACGAGTTTGGCATCGTCGATAACAATAATGTCATCAACGTACTGTTGGATGTAAGGAAAAACATCGTGTCCCGGCGTTCGGACGGCGACACCGTCGGCAATCGTTTCCACTTTGTCCAGTGTCGCGACATGACCGCATTTCAAGGAATGTTTCACACATGCTGCCCCGGTAGGTTCCACGCCGATGATTCTAATTTTGGGATTGAACATTTTGGCAAGCGTTGCTACTCCCGCGATGAGTCCTCCGCCGCCGATGGGAACCAAAATAATGTCCGTCGAGGGTAAAGCACGAAGAATCTCAAATGCCAAGGTTCCTTGTCCGGCAGCGATGTCAATATCATCGAAAGGATGGATAAATTCCAAGCCTTGTTCGGATGCAAGTTTGACGGCATGAGTGTAAGCGTCATCGTAAATGTGTCCGGTCAACACAACCTGCACGCCGTAGGCTTTGGTGTTGTTCACCTTGACGAGCGGTGTCGTTTCCGGCATCACAATCGTTGCCTTGGCGTTAAAGTGTTGAGCAGCAAAACCGATGCCCTGTGCATGATTACCAGCGGAGGCGGTAATAAGCCCCATCGCCCGTTGTTGCGGCGAAAGGAGGGAAACTTTGTACAGAGCACCGCGAATTTTGTACGCACCGGTCAACTGCATGTTTTCGGGTTTGAACCACACACTGTTTCCCGTCTGTCGGCTGAAAAACGGACTCTGCACCAGGGCGGTCTCTAAAATGATCCCCCGCAGAACTTGCTCCGCAGCCTCAAATTTTTCTAACGTCAGCATATCCTTTAGATTTTACCCAATTTGCGCACAAAAAATAGAGATGGATCTACTCAGAGCAACGCTGTCCGAAAGAGGGAAAAAGGACGACGTTCGCTTTCACCAAAGTCTGTGTATGAAAGAACCTCCCAGCGGAAAGGGGAACGGGAAAAAACGTTGCGTTCATGGTACAATGGTTGTTATCATGAAAACGATTGCACTCACCATGGGCGACCCCGCCGGGATCGGACCGGAAATCATTGCCGCCGCATGGGAACAACTACAAGCGATTCCCGATTGCCGATGCGTTGTCTATGGACATCCCGAAATCATGCAACGAGCAGCAGCATTGCGAAAAGTCCAAGCCAAGATTGACTGCTTGAAATGTTGCTCCGATGACGCTCTTGACGTTTCTCCCGGCACAATTGACGTTTGCGCAGGACATGCCGCCTATTCGGCAATCTGCCGAGCGATTGACGATGCCAAAAAAAATGAGGTGGACGCTGTCGTTACGGCTCCGATTCACAAAGCCGCTCTTCGTCGGGCAGGGTATCATTATCCCGGGCACACTGAGATATTTGCCGAACAGTGCGGAGTCAAAAACTACGCCATGATGCTCTATCTCGGAGCGGGGGCAAGTCTCGACTGTCCGTACGGTCTTGCCGTTGTCCATGTTACCCTTCACACGGCAATGAAAGCGATCTTCGAGCAGATTACCACCGAGTCGGTATTGGCTAAAATACGGCTTGCCAACGAATTTATGCAAAAAATCATCGGTGACTCCAACCGACCGCCGCGAATTGGCGTCTGCTCACTCAATCCGCATGCCGGGGAGGGAGGACTCTTTGGCGACGAAGAAATCCGAATCGTTCGCCCGGCGGTTCAACAGGCAACGGCGGAAGGCATGCTGGTTGAAGGTCCCAAACCGGCAGACACGATCATGATTGATGCCGGAAACGGTGAGTACGACGCAGTTGTCGCAATGTTTCACGATCAAGGACACATTGCTCTAAAATTATTGGGAATGTACAGAGCGGTCAACATCACACTGGGATTGCCGATCATCCGAACGAGCGTTGCTCACGGCACCGCCTTCGACAGGGCGTGGCGAGGCATTGCCGAACCGGGAAGTTTGATCGAAGCCGTCCGCGTGGCGGTACTCCTGTCGTCTCAACAAGGGAATCAACCCTCTCCCCAATAATCAGTCTTCGAGGTCGAAATTAAAAACGTTCTTTCCTTTTTTGACGGTTGCTGTCAGCAACGGTTGGTTTATATCGCTGTATTTTTTCGGAAGCATAGCCTTCATAGTGGGAACCATCGAGTTGTCTGCTACCGAAGCAGGGCGGTAGGCGGACGGATCCGCCGTGATGTCCGCTACAAAGATAGTGGACTCAGACACGATTGGTTTGCCAGACTTATCGACGGCAACGGTTTTATCTATGAAAACGTTGTACGTTCCGATGACTGCCCCTCCTCGTTTGGCACCCGGCGTAGCCAGAGAATAGACACCGTTTGCATCGGTCGTCGCCGTCGCTCCATATCCATTGGAATCTGAAGGAACAAACGTGATGGTTGCGCCTTCAATGTTTTCTCCTTTGTAAGTGATGGCACCGGCAACAGGGTGAACCGGAACGGCATCGGATTGACAACCACCGCTCGTAACGACAAGTCCAAGCAAACTTGCAAGGACAAGGGAATAGTGAAAGGGGCGAATCATAAATACTTTCAATGT
>Ga0082212_10010004_pt1 | contig 12182 bp, 7 predicted proteins | sample TergutNt197P3_FD_71548 | JGI IMG/M metagenome (GOLD analysis project Ga0082212, IMG submission 71548) | Neocapritermes taracua P3 segment gut microbial communities from Petit-Saut dam, French Guiana - Nt197 P3 | ecosystem: Host-associated > Arthropoda: Insects > Digestive system > Gut ... | reverse complement strand
AATGCGTCTTTGTCGATCGGTTTGATGGTATGCAGGTTTATTACCATCGCTTCGATCCCCTTCGCGGAAAGTTTTTCCGCCGCGACCAGGCTTTCGTAAACCATGACCCCGCACGCGATTATCGCTATATCCGAACCGTCGCGGCAGCAATATGCTTTCCCGATTTCAAACGGCGTATTCTCATCAGTAATGACCGGCACGGCTTCCCGTCCGAATCTGATATAGACCGGCCCGTGTTTCCTTGCGGCGGCTTCGGTCGCTTTTTGCGCTTCGGTTGAGTCAGCCGGAACGATCACAGTCATATTTGGCAGACATCTCATTATGGATATTTCCTCAAGCGCCTGATGAGTTGCGCCGTCCGGCCCGACAGAGATACCGCCATGCGCCCCGCCGAGCTTGACATTGAGGTTGTTGTAACATACCGTTGTCCGGATCTGATCCCATGACCGCCCGGCAATGAACACACCATAGTTCGTTACAAACGGCGTCTTTCCCATAAGGCTCATCCCCGCTGCTACAGCCATCTGGTTCTGCTCCGCGATGCCGACGCTGTAAAACCGTTCGGGGAACTCGTTCTTAAACCAGTCGACTCTGGTAGACGCCGTGATATCAGCTCCAATAGCGACGACGTCTTTGTTTTCTCTCCCCGCCGCGACCAAACCGGATCCATATCCGTCGCGCGAAGGTTTCTTCTCCGGGTTACTTAAATCCACATTAACAGGATAAACTAACATAGTTGCACCCCCACTTGGTCAAGTTCTTCAAGCGCAGCGGCAAGCTGTTCCTCATTCGGGCTGACCCCGTGCCACGACGCGTTGTCTTCCATGAACGAAACACCCTTGCCTTTTATTGTAGCGGCGATAATAACGCTCGGTTTATCAGGGCACGCTTTCGCCACCGCAAACGCGTTTTCTATCGCGGCGACGTCGTGGCCGTCGATTTCAATGACGTTCCATTTGAAAGCTGCCCACTTTTCCGCGAGCGGCGCAATGTCCATCACTTCCGTAACGCGTCCGTCTATCTGCAAACCATTGTAGTCGACTATACCGCACAGATTATTCAGCTTATAGTGGCCGGCAGCCATAGCTGCTTCCCAAATCTGGCCTTCCTGCTGTTCCCCATCGCCCATCAGGCAATAGACTCTGATATCCTTTCCGTCCGCTTTAGCGGCAAGCGCCATACCCACGCTCACCGACAACCCCTGCCCGAGCGAACCGCTGGATATGTCGAGTCCCGGCGTCTTCCGCATATACGGGTGCCCCTGCAGGCTGCTTCCATACATACGTAACGTCGCCAGTTCACTGCGCTTGAAGTACCCGCAGTCGGCAAGTACAGCGTACAGCGCCGGGCAGACGTGTCCTTTCGAAAGGACAAACCTGTCGCGGCCTTCCCACCCCGGATTTGACGGGTCGTGTTTCATAATGTTGTTATAAAGCACTGTCAATATGTCTGTCGACGACAATGATCCGCCGGGATGTCCCGACCCGGCTTTTTCCAGCATCGCCAGAATATCGGCGCGCAAATGCCTCGCTTTGTCAGTTAATTGATCGACTGTAAGCTGACCGCTCATATCTGCATTCTCCTGCCTTTCTGTTTGCTTATACTCTTATATTACCGCGGTGGGTTTGCCCGGGGATGTTGACACAATATAGTAAATATGATACAAGGTTATGTGAGCTTGCGAATGCCTTGCGTATACAAGACCATCGCAGCAGAGAAACGGACAAAAACGAACAAACAACGATAGGGGGCGTTATTGTGCATATTTCACAACAGGAGTTTACCCGAAGGAAAAAAGTGATTCGTGACGCGATGGTAAAGGAGAACGTCGACGTCGTACTTGTCGGCGGTTCGGACAAATGGGAGCAGCGAGGTATGATTCGCTATCTGACCGGTTATTATGTCCCTATTTTCGAGGAATATGTCCTGTTGCCAGTGGAAGGACCGCTGACCTTTTTTGCACATTACAGTTACGGGGCGAAACACGCGCTTGACTATCCCGCCATTGAAAAGGCGGACTTTATACCATTAGAGGACGTCAATGCAGACCCCGGCAAACGCGTAGCCCAATATATTAACGGGTATAAACCAAAGAAAATCGGCGTGACGTATACTAATATGTCCGCAAACTTCTATCTTTCAGTCGTGGCGCATCTTGATCCAAAAATCGAAATCGTCGACTTTACGAACTCGTTCGATCTGGCGCGTATGCCTAAAAGCGACGAGGAGATCGCGTTGTCAGAGGCCGGCATAAAGGTTAATGAAGACGCGTTTTTCGCTTACCTTAAGGGCGTCCGGGAAGGCGGCAGGGAAATGGATGCGATAAATGAGGCGGCTCATGTTGTAAGGAAAGCCGGCTGTGAGGATCAATATTGGATGTGCGGCTCCGGCGCCGCTCCGGCTCAGGGGTCCATACCGCTGGCAATCGAGCGCAACCATGTCTGGAAAAAGGGAGATCTGAATGTTGTTGTAATCGAAATAGCCGGCGTCGGAGGGCATTTTGGCGAAATCACCCATTTGATTTCGCTCGGAGATCCAGCCCCGGAAATTGTTAAAGCTTTCAACGCTGTTTCAGAGGCGCAAAAACTTGCGAGCGCAATCATCAAGCCCGGCGTCCCCATTAGTGATGTGGCTGACTTCGTAAATCAGTATTTCATTGAAGAAGGTTACTACCCGAAAGACCCTGTTGAAAAAGAAAAGTATACGACCGGAAACCTGCTGGGGCACGGACAGGGCCTTGACACTATGGAACTCCCCTATATTACAAGTACAGATAAAACCATCATCCAGCCCGGTACGCGTATAAATATTCACCCAAACCTTGCGCTTCCGAACGGGGTGCGCGCGATATCGTGCGATTGCTATGTAGCCACTGAAACAGGCTCGCGCAGGCTTTCAAATATGCCGTATGATTTGATTGTAGTATAATACCATTATTCGTAAAATGAGTCAATCGCGGTTTCAATTGACTTTTTAAATTGACGAGGGGGCTTTCACAGCGTATACTGTCATTATCGTGTCCCGGAGGCTGGTCATTAACAGACTTCCGGACCGGATTTTACAGTTCCGTATTGATACAGAATCGTAAAATTGGCGAGTTTATCGGGGGGTTGGATCGTGTTTAATCACATTTTTGTATCGCATCTGGTCGGCAAGGGCGTTCTCACTCAGCAGCAGGCTGCCGACGCGCTGGAAGCGCAAAAAGACGCCAAGATAATGATAGGCACGCTGGCTGTTGAGGAAAAAATGCTTACGCCTGAACAGGCTGAAATCATTAACAGGCAGCAAGCCACGCAAAACGCCCGCTTCGGGGACCTTGCGATCCAAAACGGGTTTTTAACGCAGGAGCAGCTGGATTTTCTTCTGGACACACAACCCCGCGACTATATCATCCTTAAGCAGATATTGCACGACAAGAAATATGCCGCAGCTGAAACTATGGACGCCGCTCTTGAAGCTTTCAGGGATGAGTTGGGCCTGAGCGAAGCTGATTTTGGGAGACTGCTGAACAATCATGTCGATACTTATATTACTAAAATCGCGAATATAGACGGGAAACAATATCCGATCCTGACGGTGTTCGCCAGATTGTTTATTACGACTGTGATCCGGCTTGTAGATAAGGAGATCATGCTTGGAAAAGCAGAAATGGTTTTAGACGGCGCCGTTCCTTATTCTATTTCGATAAAGCTGAAAGGCGACGCAACGAACTCACTGGTGTTTTCCGCCGGAGACACTTCAGGCGCTATAGAATTCGCGGAAAAATTCGCGGTCGGTTTTATGGGCGCTGCTATCGAAGCCACAGATGAAATCGCGCGCGACGCGATGAAAGAGTTTCTGAATTGTGTCGGCGGCCTTTTTACTACTGAGCTGACCAGCAAGACGCATTTGAATCTCGATATTGAGGTGCCTGTGTTCCTTAATGAGTTTCCTGTTGAAAACGAAGTAGTCGCAATACCATTTTCACTGAACGAGGGCGGTTTTAAAATCTTTATTATGTGACAAAGGGTGACGGTCATTAAAATCATTGATATTGACGTTTCAGATAACGCGGCCCAACTGATAAATACTCTTTGCGAATCATTTAAAAGACCGGTGAGATTTATACCTATGGAAGACAGCCGGGACGGAACGGCCGGCGGCATTGATCCAATGGATCAGGCAGATACCGTGAACTATACAGTACGCTTGCCCTCCGGGTTAGATCGCCGGATGTTTGAAGCAAATGTTCTTTACGAGCTTTTTCATATAAGGCAGTTTGAAGCGGGGTTTCCGACTCTTGGCAATAAAGACTCCCTGCTTTTTACAGAGGATCGTGAATTCGTTGAAGACTTAGGCGGTCTGGTCTTTTCCTGCGCCCTTGACCCGGAGATTTTCGACAGGCTGCGAAAGTGCAGATACAATGACGCGGTAAGGTGGTTCGGCGAGAACCTTTACAACGGTCTAGTATCTGCTGCGTCACACAAGTTCAGCTATTTAGACGACAAATACAATTCCGCGCATCTCACGGTTACTTTTTCAAAAGTTCTTTATCATACAGACAGCGAACAAGACGCCAAAATAAGAGGGTTGTTCGTCGGCTACCCTCTTGTTTTGGAGCGCTCATTCAAAATTAGGGAAATGCTCAGAAGCAACTTGCCCGATACGCCTGAATCCGCCGCTGCTTCTATGGGCCGAGTGTTGGAAATACTGGATCTGTGGGATTTGTTCTATGTAATGGCTTCCGGCAGGAGGATCAGGACGAAAACAGAATTTGAATCATTTTATGGCAGCTAGGACCGGCTATAGCAGCCGCTAATTTACGAATCGAACTATAGAGGCAAACAACAGGGCTGCGACAGCGGCGTATGCAATCGCAAACGCCGCGTTTTTATTGCTGAACATGAAGGTTTGAGGTAAGTAGAAATCTGCCCACGCAACGCCGCCCGCGCTGCCGACAAAAAGCGTACCGCCGACGAATTTCAAAACGAATATGTTATCCATCGGCGTGTCTTCACCCCACGCTCCGGTCGCCGCGCTGTAGACATGGTCAACTGTTCCGATAGCTTTGCAGTAAAACACCCCCGCCCCTGAAGTCCCGAACCAAAGCCCGCCGTCTTTATCGACCGCAACGTCGCGTATCTCCTGCGTCCCAGTAAGGGACGCTGTTCCTGTAAGGGACGCTGTCCCCAGCAACTCATGCCCCGTCCATGTCGTAACAGTTTTTTTGTCCGGGCTGACGTAGTCAACGCGCCCGCCGACGTGAGGCATAAACGAGGACGAGCGCACTACCCAAGCCCCGCCGTCCTTGTCCACAGCCATGCCTCGTACCCAAAAATCAGCCATCAGCCACGGCGTCAGGCCGGCGCCTGTCTCATCCCTGTAATCATATACCCGTGAGAAAGTTATAGCGCCGGAAGGGTCGAGATACGCATACCCCCCCCCTGAACGCTTCGGCTTCGCCGTACCCCGGAATGCTAACGCTCCCCACGGTATCAGGATAGCATCCGATCCAAACGCCGCCTTTATCATCAAAGACGATCGTATTCACGGAAGTCGCAGGCAGACCGTCCGCAGTCGTCCATGTTTTCCATCCAGTTCCGTCAAATCTTGTCAATCCGCCGACCGAACCGAACCAGACATTTCCGGCGGCGTCTATCTCTATCGCCTGTACATAATCGTCCGGGATCGTCCCGGGGGCCGACGTCGTATTATAATACCTGATAGAGCCGTCGGCCGCCATGTAGCCTACGCCGTGGTTTTGGCTCAGATCCGTATAGCTTGTATTCTGCGTGAACCATACGCCGCCTTTAGCGTCCGGTGCGACCCCTGATGTGAACAGGGATCTCAGCGCGGGCGCGCTTTTTGTGTCGTAGACTATAAACCCGCGGTCACTGGCCGCCGGTCCACCAGCCCCGCCGGGCATATGCGCTATGCCGCCGCCGTATGTGCCGACCCACAGTCCGCCGCTGCCGTCAACACTGATGCTCCGTACACCGGCCTCCGGGAAACCGCCGTCCTGCCCGCCGTGGTAGAATGTGAAATCGTGATCCGGCTGCACCGTCGATGATGCGGTCACTGCCCCCAACACTCTAAAGGGCGCATCCGCGCCGCCGACCGCCGGCGTAAACGCGTTCTGTACCCCCGGCGTCGAAACTGGCGTATATATATATGCGCCCTCCGCCACCGACAACGGTTGGTATGTATTTGCATCCGCTGCCGCTGACAGCGGCGCGAACGTATTTTCAGCACCTGCCGCCGTCGTCGCGCTTGTACCTCCAGCCGCGCCCACGGTTATGCTTTTAAGGAATTTTACGCTCCAGCCGGAATTGTCATGCACCATCAGCCTCAGCGGGCCGCCGTCGTTGCACGCGACATTGGAATAACCCGCGCTCAAATCGTTTGCAACCAGAGGCAAACCGTTTATCTCTGTCGTCCCCTGGCCGAAAGCGACGATCATTGGCTTGCCGTTGACGCCGCCGCTCAATTGGGCGCCTGTGAACTGAATGCTGTAGCCGTCAGCCGCAGTGGCGGTGAACTCCGATGTCGCAAGGTTCCCGGTAAAGCCGATGTTTTGGAGTAGTTTATATAAATCGACTCCCTGTACCCAGAATGAGTTGCCTCCCACCGAGTATGTGTCAAACACAAAGATATTATCCATCGCTTCCATCTCGGCTACGGTGAACGTTGCGTTGCGCGCGATGTTCCGGCCGGATACTTCCAGCGCGTAGTCGGCGTGCTGCGCATAGACGCCGGAGTTGTGTTTCCAACCTTCCAACGCCGCCGCGGAGACAGATATCTCATTGACATTCAAGACGCAATCCAAGGCTGACCCTCCGTCGATGATCAGCCGCACTGGACCGTCCGGCGGCTTCAGCGGAGAGGCGCCATTATAGTCGGGAGGGCCTCCGGAAGCCGAACCATAAGCGAGGATGACAGGTTTGCCGGCTGTGCCGGCCGCGTAGAGGCGTTCAAGTGAAAGCGTCGTATCGCCGCCGCCCGCGCCTTTTACCACTACGTCGACCATAAGCCCGCTGGCGCCGATGGCTTTGTCATTCAGCAGCCGGAGCAGATCAAGTCCCCGGTATATCCCTGTTACGCCGCCGACTGTATACGTATCAGTTACCATGTACCTCTGCATAGTTTCAAGCGCGGCGACTGAAAAGCTGACGCCGGTTTCTTTCGCGACAGCCCCGCTGAACCGTATTTCCTGCGCGCTGTTCGCGGAATTCGCCGCCCCGACATGGGCGAAATCATCCGGTTCAAGCCTTACGACGATTTTAGTCAAATTCCCGACTGCCGCTTTGCCGTCGCCGGTTCTTTCAATGCTGCCGGAATCGCGCTCCTGCGCCGTCTGACCGCGGATGAACATAAGCGGGCCGCCGCTGTTCATAATGGTCCTGCCCGGAACATATGGGTCGCTGCTTATATAGCCTGGTGAATTACTGCCCGCCACCAGAGGGTAACCGTTTTTCGAATAGGCTATCATAGTCCCGAGCCCTTCAGTCCCGCTCAGCGAGTTGAAACCACGGGCCGCGATAGTCGAAAGGTCATGCACCGCGGCGGGGCGCGCCCCGTCTCCGCTGTAAAACTCGATCGTCCCCAACGTCCCCTGGAGGCCTATTTGCTCAAGAAGCAGGTATTCAAGGTTGACACCTTCAAAAAGGGCTTGCTGCTTATCCCCTGAGCCGGAAATGTCGTAGAAATAATATCCCTTTTCCTGGCGGCCCTCCCCGTCGCGCACCCGCTTTTCGACGCCGTAAACTATTTCCTCGAGCTCAGCGAGAGTAAAATCGTATGACGCAGTGACGCCGTCGACGACGACATCCACCGTCAGAGCGCGCCGGTTTTTCATCACCTGATATTCCTGATCCGGATTTTCAAGGTGGGTCGAGTAACGGATCTCATTTCCGACGTAGATCTCCTGCAAACGCTGGAGCTGCTGCGAACCATTATTGAAGAAATACGCGTAGTTTTCCAGCGCGTCCGGGTTTGACCGGTTCAAACCATTGGTTTTGCCATATATCAGCCGCATCGGGCCGCCGTCGTTGCCGAGGCCGCTCCTGAATCCCGGCAGTTCGGAATCCCTCACATATGGATAACCGTTCAGCCCGTACGCCAGCAGAACGGGATATCCCCTTTTCACAGGGTAGCCATTTGAGTCCAAAGTCCAGTCGTCGCCCTGATTATCCGGCTGGTATTCCGGCGTCGACAGTTGCTTCATCGTCGGTCTGTCGGTTCCGATATCCAGCGGGGATTTCTCATAAAAACAGAACAAGTCGGGATCAGCCAGTTGTTTTAGTGAGAACTGAGTGCTGATTTTGTAATTGTCCCATGAGGAAAAACTGACCAGGGTTTTATCGTCGTCCGCTTTGCCCGCCGGCAGTCCAGCCTTTAAAAGCAGATCCCACAGCTTTATCCCTTCGTATTCGTTGACATACCAATAGGTCGTGTTTGATAAACTGTACTCGTCGCGGTGGCCCATGCCGCCCTCCGCCGGGCGGTTGTTTTCCTCGTCATATTCTACCATTTCCTGCAGCTCGCGCAGCGAGAAAGTGATTTCACGGCCCAGCCCTTCACCGGTCAGCGTGATAAGGTATTCCGTATTCGCCGCGTTGTTATATGCCGGATTACCGGCTGTTATGTGCTTGAACCCGGGGCTTCCGTCGCTTTCCTCTACATAGAGATAAGCGATGCTCGAGAAGGCGCCGCTGTCCGGCATCCCGCCTTCCATGTCCATATCATAAACGATCTTTATAGGCCCGTCGCCGTTCCCGAGGGCGGAGTTTTCACCCGTTCCGCCGATGAAAACAAGCGGGCGGATGTTCGTCTCATCGGAGTTGGCGACGCCGTAAGCGATGATAACAGGGTTATCGCCGCCGTCAGCCCCCTTTATCTGCCCGTATGTCAGGCGCCCGACGTCCTGCCGCCAGCGGTTCTTAAATACTATTTCAACATCATCGTCCAGCCTTGCTACATTCTCGTTTATACTGCCGTCCAGCAGTTGGAGAAGCCGTATGCCTTCATAGACGCGATCCCCGCGGCTGTCTCTATAAACGCCGCGGTACAGATTGTCGTCTGTCGTCTCCTGGAACTGGCGCACGGTTATCGGTACCGAAGCCTCGACCCCCGGCCCCTCGACAGTCATCGTCGCGCCGGTTATAGCGTCCAGATTGTACGGCGCACCCTCGTACGAGATATGTTTATACGGGGTCATCGTGCTTTTCGGCCCGAGGGTGACCCCCGCCAAAACCATGGCGTGTACAATGACCGCCGCTTCCGCGCGTGTCGCCGCCCTGTCGGCGCCGGAGTCTATGCTGTCCGGGATGTCAGAGAATCCCATGCGATCTGCTATTATCAGCATATGATCTACCGTCAGCAAATCGTCCGGCCCGAACCGGCCGCCGCCATAGCCCTGCACAAGCTTGTAACCGACCGCCCATCCTACGTACTGTCCATACCACGCGTCATAGTCGACGTCGGAAAAAACTCTGTCTCCGGCAGGCGGGGCAACTATTTCACCGCCAAACGCGCGCCCGAGCATCGTGATGAACGCCGCCCGCGTCAGGCTGCCCGCAGGGTCAAACTTATCGCCGCCGACGCCTTCTATGATCCCGTCTCCGGCAAGCGCTTCAATGGCTTCCGCGGCCCATTCATAACCCTCCAGATCGGAAAACCCCAGCGCCGCTGCCGGGAACAGGGACGTCAGCATTATGAGGCATAACAGTACCCCAAGCACCCGCCGCCCTGATTTACTGATACCATAGTTCTTTTTAAACATTGCGCGCCCTCCCTGCCTGATAATGGATTTAGCATTGCAGCGCAAGGCGCCGCAATGCATTCAATCCTTATCATTTTGTAACTGTTTAGTACCTTGCGTTCGGAAGACAAAATAAACGTCTTCCTCACCGGTACTGAATAGACACATCAATTTTACATTTTCATTGCGTCATAAGAGCGTAAACGATGACGGCCGCTTCAGCGCGCGTCGCGAATCTTTGAGCCTCTGCGTCTATCCCCTCGGGAACGTCCTTAAGCCCCGCGCGTTCCGCCATAAGCAGCATATGCGCCACTGTCAGATTTACGGTTGGTTTGAATGTACCATCTTCATAGCCCTGCACTATAGCGTTATCTACCGCCCACTCTACGTGTATACCATACCACGAGCCATAATCGACGTCGGCAAACCTTTTGTCTTCCCCAGCCGGCGCCCCGGCGTCCGGGTTCAACCCGCGCCCAAGCATCGTAACGAACATCGCCCTGTTCAGGCTCTCCTGCGGCGCAAACTTGTCGTCGCCCATACCGTTGACTATTTCCATAGAATACAAAGCGTCGATCGCCGTCGCGGCCCAGCTGAAGCCCTTGAGATCAGTAAACGCAGTCACCCTGATCTCGACGATTTTCGACGCCCAGTTTGAACGGTTGAACTCATCGGGAGTCTTTTGACCGACGGCTATCCTCGGCAGATCAAAATCGACTACGTCACGATTCGTCCTGCTGTCTGTCCCTTTCCATGCCAGCATCATCTGGTTGCCCTCGCCGTCTACCCAGTACGCGCCGCCCGGCGCTTTACTCAGTTCAAACGCGCTGCTGTAATCATCGCTTGCGGTCACGATGATTCCCGTTGCCCCGTCGACGATGTTCATCATGCTTTTAAGCAGATCCTCGATGTAGATACCGGTAAAGACGTCTGTATCTGTTGAACCCGCGCTGTTCATCCAACTGTACTCTTTTGTTTTCGCCATATCGCCGGCTTCTTCTATGAGCCCCGCGATCGTGTAGTACCCCGGTTGCTCGACCATGCCTACGATCCTGAAATCGTGTTCTTCCGGCGTCGCGTCGCCTATCCATGTTTCCGGCAAAGCCGCGCCCGCCGGGGTGGCATTGCCTTCAGCGAGCGAGATGACGTTCACGGCATGCGCGACCCTCATCCCATCTACATAAAGAGCAAAATAGCCAGGGCCGTCATTATCAGTCTCTCTTAGGTATTCTTTCCAAACATCCCCGTCTTTGGTCTCATAAGCGATCATAGCGTTCAACGCGGCCAGTTCGCTTTTTTTCATTCTGTATGCCGACATACCGGCCCAATTGTCAACAGACATGAAGTCGATCACAGCGTCGTCGTCCACATCCTTAAGCAACTCCTTTACCAGGACGCCGCGCACCGTATCCGTCCTCTCGCCTCCGCTCGTTGTGTAGGTATAGGATCCTTCGGCGCTTGGCAACGCTGCGATTTCCGCCCTCGTACGCGGCGCGCTTATTACGATGAGGTCGACCCCCACTACTGCCGCCGCCATCGGCAGCATCGAAGCCGCCATTAACAGGCACATAAACACACAGATAATGCTTTTGATGATTCTTCTTTCCGCTAAAGATTTTTCAGACATGATTTTACCCTCCAGTTTAATTTTATTTTCTTGCATACAAAAAACCTCTCACCCTAATCAACACTTAAGTACGCGGAAAAATTGCCCCGCTTTTAAGCATGGATTACGGAGAAAGGCTCGTCCACCGATCTCACTGTATGATGAAGCAACATTAGTTTTTCGCCGCTTCTGAAATTGAGTTCGTCAACTCTTTTCAGGCCACGACATGGTGTATTTTACTAAATCCATCAGGGTTTTGTCAAGCGCTGAGACTTCTGAATCAAAAAATACTCATCGATCGATTTAACGTCTTCATGACTCTAACACCGTAAAGTTGAAAGTTACTACCGGGCTCGGGTCTCTGCCCAGCCCTGCCGCAAACGCCCTAAGCATAACACTCTCAGCCAGGAATATCGGCGCGGTCAAGTGGGGCTGAAAAAAAGTCGTGGAAGGATTGTAAACAAGGCTGGAATAGTCCGGCTCGCTGCCGTCAAGTGTGTAGTGCAGCTTAACAAGACCAAACTCAGGATGCTGCAGCTTAACAGTCCCACCCGGCTCGATCGCGCCCTGCTGCGGGAATGTACCCACCGCCTGCCATACATCACAAGGGGCCGTATCTATAATGATCTCAGCGACGCCAACGACAAATGCCGGGTTAGTATGCTCAAAAGGAGTCCGCTGGCCAAAAATTAAAAGAAGCAAGTCTTCGCGAACCTCGGACATATCATCCGTACCTTCACGCCAGCGGTTAGCTATAATCGGATATACAGGTACAGCCCTGTCATTGTTCTCGCCGGCATTGGGATAATAAAACTGGGGAGACAAGAGCTGCTCCCG
>Ga0082212_10010003_pt1 | contig 12182 bp, 7 predicted proteins | sample TergutNt197P3_FD_71548 | JGI IMG/M metagenome (GOLD analysis project Ga0082212, IMG submission 71548) | Neocapritermes taracua P3 segment gut microbial communities from Petit-Saut dam, French Guiana - Nt197 P3 | ecosystem: Host-associated > Arthropoda: Insects > Digestive system > Gut ... | reverse complement strand
ACAGAGCATGCGCCCTCTACCCCGAAAACGGCGCGGACTGGCTGGTCCGCGAAGTGGAGAGCCGCATGATATCGACAAGACCTATCGACCCGTACATCCTCTCCGAAGACGACAGAGACTACATCCTCGCGACAGGCGGATTCTGGCTGAAAGAATGCATGAGCGCTAAGGCGTCGGCAAACATGCCGGAATCCTACCGCAAACACGCCGGCAGCGGGACGACCACATTCGTCATGGAAGGCGGCGCCCCGGGCCCTGTGGGCCACTTCTGCACAGGCTACGACGTTGCGATGCAAAAAGGCTTCGCCGCGATCAAAGCCGAAGCGGACGCCCATCTCGACGAGATGGACGAAAACGGCATCTTCGGCAAAACGAACGACAAATACAGCTTCTACCGCGCAGTTTCGATAGTATGCGAAGGCATGATCACCCTGACAAAGCGCTACGCAAAGCTTGCCGGGGAAAAGCTTGCCACAGAAAGGGACCCCGCGCGAAAAAAAGAACTTGAAGCAATGGTCGACACACTGAACTGGACGATGGAAAAACCCGCGCGCAATTTCCTTGACGCAGTGCAGTGCCTGTTCATGTACCAGACCTGCCTGTGCCTCGACGCGAACCTGCATGGCATAAGCTTTGGCCGCGTGGACCAATACCTTGGCGGCTATTACGAGGCGGACCTCGCGGCAGGGCGCATTACAAAAGAATACGCGCAGGAAATAATGGACCTCCTATACCTGAAGATCGCGGAGATGAACAAACCCTGGAGCGCCCAGGCGACCGAGGCGAACCCCGGGTACACGTCGGGGCAGCTCATGACGCTGGGCGGCGTCAAAAAAGACGGGAGCGACGCGACGAACCCCGTCACATACATGATGCTCGAATCGGCGGCGCGTCTGGTTCTGCACAGCCCCCCGCAAGCGCTTAGAATACACAAAGACACACCAAAGAAGCTCTGGGAGCTTGCGATAGAATCCACGAAAATCGCCGGCGGCGTGCCTTCATATGAAAACGACGACGTGATAATACCGTCGCTGATGGACAGGGGGCTATCGCTTGAAAGCGCGCGCAACTACTGCCTTATAGGTTGCGTGGAGCCTTCCGGAACGGGCGACGAGTGGCCGGCTTGCGGCGGCACGGGCACCGAGACATACTGGAACATGGCAAACGCCCTCCAGCTCGCAATGCACAACGGCTATAACCCAATGCCCATGGCCGGCTGGCGCAGGTATGACGACAAACCGAACCACGGGCAGGTCGGCCCGGCGACAGGTTCGCTCGCGGACATGAAATCTTTTGACGAGCTGCTCGCCGCATACAAAACCCAGGTCGAATTCTTCGTCAAATGGCACGCGAGCTGCACAAACATGTTCGAATACGTCGCGCGCGAAGTCCTGCCGCTGCCGGTAGTCTCGGCGACGATGGACGGGTGCATGGAAAAAGGTATGGACGTGATGCACGGCGGCGCGAGATACAACTCGACCGGCATAGCCGGGGTCGGCATAGGCACCGTCGGCGACTCGCTCCAGATGATAAAGCACCTCGTGTTTGACACGAAAAAATGCACCGGCCGGGAGCTGCTGGACGCGATGGACGCGGATTGGGAAGGCTTTGACGAACTGCACCGCTATATAAAGAACGAAGCTCCGCACTACGGCAACGGCCTGAAAGAGGCCGATGAGTGGACAGGATGGGCGGCGGGCGTTTTTGCCGACGCAGTCAACTCCTGCACAGGCCCGAGGGGCAGGTACTCGGCGGGGCTCTACCCCGTCACGAGCCACATAGGTTTCGGCAGGATGACCGCGGCTACGCCGGACGGCAGGCACAAACATGAACCCCTGTCTGACGGCATATCGCCGGTCCAGCAGATGGACGTCAACGGCCCGACAGCCGTTCTCGTCTCGGCGTCCGGCATCGACCAGCGCAAATACCCTAACGGCACGCTGCTGAATATGAAGTTTTCGCCCTCATGCCTGAGCGGGGAAGACGGCGTCGAAAAACTATCGAGCCTGATAGGCGCCTATTTCGACATGGGCGGTATGGAGCTGCAAATAAACGTCGTAGGCGCGGACACAATGAAAGAAGCGCAGGACAAGCCGGAAGACTTCAAAAACCTGGTCGTCCGCGTGGCCGGGTTCTCGTCATACTTCGTGGAGCTCCACCTCGACGCGCAAAACGACCTTATCCGAAGGACCGAGCTCATGACATAATAAAAATTAATAAAGGAATGGTAGCAATATGAACGTAATTGAAGCTCTGAGCGCCAGACATTCGGTGAGGGCGTTCCTACCCAAGCAGGTTGAAAAACAAAAGCTTGACGCGATCCTGGAGGCAGCCGTGCGCACGCCCTCCTGGGCGAACTCGCAGCCCTGGGAGCTGTTTATTGCCACCGGCGCAACGCTGGACAGGATCCGCAAAGGCTACGCCGGGAAATACGCGGAAAAAGCGGAAGTAATCACCGAGATACCCCGCCCCGCCCAATGGCCCGACTCCTGCGTCAAACGCCGCGAGCAACTACAACCCGGCATGGCCCGCGACTGCGGCGACGCCGCAAAAGAATTCGGGACGCTCAACCAGGCGATTTTCAACGCTCCCGCGGCCATATACATCTGCGTCGACAAGATTCTGGGCGAATGGGCGCTCTACGACGTCGGCGCCTACACGCAGAGCCTGATGCTGGCCGCCGTCCACCATGGCCTTGACACTATCCCCGCATACACTATGATGCTCTACCCGGATGTGCTCCGGAAAGAGCTGAAAATTCCTGACAACCTCAAACTTGCCATTGGAATAGCCATCGGCTACGCAGACAAGGAGCACGGCATCAACAAGTTTTCCAGCGAAAGAAGCCCCCTGGGCGAAACTGTCCGTTTCCTGGACTGACGCATGTGACGGAAAACAGCGCTGCAAATCAAAGTGCAGCGCTGTTTTTTAACGCCATAAACGCCGATATTCTGTCACTTGTAGAACTTATGCCCGTAGTCGTAGACTTCTTTTTGGAGGACTTCGTTTTTGCGCTTCGCGCTTTCGTCGTTTGTCGAACCGGGCGTGAACGCGCCCGCAAACATAAAGCCGCCGCCCGGCGCGTAAGCATCGATGGCCGCCCTGACAGACTCCCTTATCTCATCATCCGTAACATCCGGGTCGAGAAGGCGCCCGCGCCCCTCCCAGCCGCCGCCGATAACAAGACTGCGGCCGAATTTTTTCTGAACCTCGTGTATGTCGTTGCTCAACTGCACAGGCTCCCACGAGCTTATCCCTATCCTTGTGAGGTCGTTGAAAAACACGGCGCTTTTCCCGCAATTGTGGAAATTTATCGGTATGCCCCGGTTCCTTGCAAGCCGGGCGAAGTCGTCATAGAGCGGCAGTAAAAACTCCCTGAACATCTCCGGGGAAATGAACGGCGCCCGCTCGGACGCGGTATCGTCCGTGAGCTGCATCACGTCGGGATTCACATGCTCGATATATTTGACCGCGACGCCCATATAAAACTCATGGAGGTAAGCAAACAGAGCCTTGACCTCATCAGGCTCCTCGTACATAGCGCACAGCCCCTCGTTAAACCCCATGAACGACATGAGGGTCTGGAAGTAACCGAGGCCGGAAGGCCCGTAGAACAGCGCCACATTGTCACGGCTGAACGGAAGTTTCTCCAAATCGGCTTTCGCGGCTTTTTCCCAATCGACCGCCGAGACGTCCGGCGCCTTTATCACATCCCGCCATTTCATGATATCGTCAAGAATGAAGCGCCCCGGTTCCGGCAGCGCGAAACCGCCGACAGCTTCAACAGACTTAAATGGGACCCCCCAGATGTCGGTGAAATCGCCGCCCATCCGCGCGCCCCTCTCCCCCATAAGGACGCTGTTCATGACCCCCATGTTTGGCGGGTCGGCGTCCACCCCGGGGAGCGGGCCGTAGTAGGAGTATGACGGGACCCATTCCGGTATCTCGCCGGACAAAAGCCGCAGCAGGTTTTCCTTAGGTGTAAGATGCGCCATGACGTTCCCCTTTCTTTCAAAACTGATTACCCTTTATAGTTACCATTATAACATGAACACCTTGAAATAACACATGCAAATGTGATATATTTCATATAATAATAAAACTTACGGAGGGAATACCGATGTATGAATTCAAACCGGTGACGGAGCGCATTTGGAAACTGCGCGAGAAAATACGCGACAGGGTAGTCCGCTGCGACGCAGACAGGGCGCTCATAATCACGGAAGCAAGCAAAAAATACGAGCATATCGTCCCAATCATAAAAAGGCCGCTTATGTTCAAAGAAATTGCCGAGAGAATAACTACACATGTAGAAGACGACGAGATCATTGTCGGGAGCAAAGGCCCCTACTACTTCTCCAGCCCATCCTACCCGGAATGGGGCAACCAGGACTGGATAATCGACGCCGTCAGGGGCGGCAAATGGGAAAAGCGGGGCGACGGGCTCTACCACAACGCGATAACGGACGAAGTGCAGATAAGCATCAGCGATGAAGACTGCGCCGCGCTTGAGTCCATCCGCGACTACTGGAGCGAGCGGAAAATCAGCACGGTCGCGCAGGCCTGGCAACCCGAATGGTATGACGAACTCGTGCGCGTCGGCGCCACGCCATATGGCGAACGCAGCGGAATGCCGCTGATCGGCCTGTCCGCAGGGCACCTCATCGCGGGGTACAACAAGATAATCACAGTGGGCTACAAGGCGCTCTGGCAGGAAGCGACAGACTGGCTTCGCGAACACCGCGGGAACACGATGGGCGACGATATAAACAAATACATGTTCTACAAATCCGCCCAGATATCATGCGAATCGGCCATGATATTCGTCGGGCGCTACGCCGCCGCCGTCGCCGAAAAAGCCGCCGCATGCAAAGACCCCGGTCGCAAGGCGGAGCTCGAATCCATGGCGGACGGGCTCCGGAACCTCGCCGAAAACCCGGCGAGAAACTTCTGGGAGGCATGCCAGGGCATCGTGATGTACCAGCTTCTCATCACGCTGGAGACACAGATACCCTCCCCATCGCTGGGACGCTTTGACCAGTACACGTGGCCGTTCCTGAAAAAAGACCTCGAAGAAGGCAGGCTGACGCATGAACAGGCGCAGGAGATCGTCGACGCATTCTTCTTAAAAGTCAACTGCTTCTATGGCGCCGCGCCGCCGCAGATGGTGACAATAACAGGGGTCGGCAACACATACCAGCACACCACGCTTGGGGGCGTCGTGCCGGCGACAGGTGAGGACGCGACAAACCCCGTCACATATATGACGCTCGAGACCGTGGGCAGATTGAAACTCCACGACCCCACGATTTCGCTCAGGTTCCACAACGGAAGCGCCGACGAACTGTGGGACTGCGCGCTTGCGACGTCAAAACTCGTCGGCGGCCTGCCGCTTTACCAGAACGACGAGATCATTATACCGACCGTAATGAAAGAGCGCGGGTTTTCGCTCGAGGACGCCCGCGACTACGGCATCATCGGCTGCCAGGAGATAGTCGGGTGCGGCCGCGATTTCCCGGCCGGCAACGGCATATTCCCGCCGCATTCAACTGTGATGTGGGGCACTATCTTCAATATGGCCATAAACAACGGGATAAACCCGCTAAACGGCGAGCAGGCGTCCGTCACCACCGACTACTTATATAACATGACCTCGATAGAGCAGGTCCGCGACGCCGTCGAGGTCCTGGGCACGTACATATCCAGGATGTTCATCTCGATGAACAACTACTCAGAATACATCAGCTACTACCACCTTACCCAGCCGATGCTGTCTATCTCCATGGAAGGCTGCATGGAAAAAGGGATGGACTGCACGGCGGGCGGCTGCAAATACAACGGGTATGGCGGCACGGCGACCGGGCTCGCCACGCTTGCCGACAGCTTGTCGACGATAAAATATATGTGCTTCGACAAAAAGCTCGTCACCACACGGGAACTCTACGACGCATGGCTCGCGAACTGGGAGGGATATGAGCCGCTGCGGCAGCAGATACTAAGCGAAGTCCCGCACTACGGCAACGCGGACCCATATGTCGATGATGAGCTTCGGTGGTGCGTCGACCTGTTCTATGACATAGGCGACAAGAGCCACAGCGTCAGATCGGAGAAATACTGCTCAGGGTTATATGGGGCGGCGGACCATATCGCCCAGGGCTGGAAGACCTACGCGACCCCGGACGGGCGCCGCACGGGCGAGGCGCTGGCGGACGCGATCAGCCCGTCGCAGAGCCGCGACACCAGCGGGCCGACTGCCGTTTTCACATCTTCCGAATGCTTCGACCACACCAAATTCGCAGGGGGTATCGCGCTCAACCTCCGAATGCACCCCACTGTTCTGTCCCGCGAGGACGGGGTGGCGAAACTGCGCGACATGACAAAAGCATATTTTGAAAACGGCGGCATGGAAGTCCAATACAATGTCGTAGACACCGCCACGTTGCGCGCCGCCCAGGCGGAGCCGACTGAATACCGCGACCTGGTCGTCCGCATCGCGGGCTATTCTGCCTATTTCGTAGAACTCGGCCGCGAATTGCAAAACGACATCATCGCGAGAAACGAGAATATGATTTAATGTATTACTCAACAACACTCCCGTCCCCGGTTGGAACGATTACGCTTGCCGGTCATGACGGCAATCTTGTTGGATTGTGGACACATGGGCAAAAATACCACAGCGAAACCATACCGGAAGCCATGGTAGAAAACAATGACATAGCAATATTTGACATAACAAAAAAATGGCTGGACAGATACTTTGCCGGCGAAAAACCCGATATTGCCGAGTTGCCGCTGGCCCCGACTGGCGGAGAATTCCGCCAATCGGTCTGGAAAATGCTCTGTGAAATACCGTACGGCACAGTCACTACATACGGCGAAATCGCGAAAAGCATAGCCGGGAAAACGGGCAGGGAAAGCATGGCAAGCCGAGCGGTCGGCGGCGCCGTCGGGCACAATCCCATATCGATAATCATCCCCTGCCATCGTGTCGTCGGCGCAAACGGAAGCCTGACAGGCTTCGCAGGCGGCCTTCAAATGAAAGTAAAACTGCTTGAACAGGAAGGCCTGGACATGTCAAGGTTCAAAGTCCCCAAAAAAAGCACAGCGCCCTGACGCCGCGCACCCTAATTACCCCCGCGCCTGAATTCTTTGGGGCTGGAGCCGGTGGTTTTTTTGAATACCAGCGAAAAGTATGCGGGGTCTTTGAAACCGACCTCTTCGGCCACCTCATATGCCAGCATATCGGTAAAAGCAAGCAGCTCTTTTGCTTTTTCTATACGTACACGGTTAATATAGTCTGTGACGCCCTCGCCGGTTTCTTTCTTGAATGTGCGGCTCAAATGGGACGGATCCACCATGGCGCTGGCGGCGATAGTCTCAAGCGAGATATTCTCATTGTAATTCTCGTTGATATAACGGAGCGCTTTCCCGACATGAGGGCTGACATGGCTCTCGCTGTTCATTAGATCATTCAGGCTTGCTAAAAGCGACGACGCGCTCTGCCGCCCCGCCCTGTAGTCGCGCTCCCGGAGATGGTTTTCAATATCGTACAATTTCCCGATATATGGCGCCATCCCGCTTTTACCCTGGTGCGCGTTGTTTCTTTGCTCATCGATCTCCGCCGTCAATTTCTTCACTGACGCCAACAGCTTGTTCTTGGACACGGGTTTGAGCTCATAGTCGGAGACGCCGAATAACAGCGCGGAGCGCGCGTACTCAAACTCCGCGAACCCCGTCAGAATTATGACCTTAACCCCCGGACAGTTCTCGTGAATATATTTCGCCACGTCAATGCCGCTTTTACGCGGCATTTTTATATCTGTAATGACTATGTCGGGGCGGCATTCTTTTATCAGATCTATCGCCTCCTGGCCGTCTTTCGCAGTGCCGACGACTTCACAGCCAACAGCGTCCCAGGGTATGTATGCAGACAGGCCTTTGAGGATGACGCCCTCGTCGTCGGCAATCAGCAGCTTGTACATATTTATTTATCCTTCCCCGGGAGCCGGAACGAAACCACCGTTTTTGAACCCTCTCTGCTGATAGAGAGACTGTTTTCCGGACCGCCGACCAGCGCCAGCCTCCGGTTCAGATTTTTCAACGCTACGTGGGAATGCGCGGACTCTGTTGCCGGCCTCATCGCCACGACGTCAAAATCGTCGGGGAACCCCGCGCCGTTATCCTCGACCCAGACCCGGACGCCGCTCCCATCCGGCCTGACTCGCACTGTGAGCAGACAGTCGCCCCTGTCGTCCGGCAGCGGCTCAAAGCCGTGGAGTATCGCGTTTTCGACAAGCGGCTGAATGCTGAACCTCGGCACCGGCGCCGACTCCGGCACTCCGCTGTGGTCGATATCGACCGAGAATTTACCCTCGAACCGCTTCTGCTGAAGATAGATATACAAGCGGACATAATCGAGCTCTTCTTTGAGCGTTATGAACGCCTTGTCTGTGGACATTGTGTTCGCCTGAAGCATCTCGCTTAGAGAAATCACCATGTCGTAGACCTCGCTATTACCGCTCATCTCCGCTTTCCAAGCGATCGTATTCATCACGTTAAAAAGGAAATGCGGGTCGATCTGCGCCTGAAGCGCCTTGATCTCGGCATTTTTCAGCAGTACCTCCTGCTCGTGCAAGTCGTCGTAATACAACTCCAGACGGTCGAGCATTTCGCTAAAAGCTTCCGCAAACTCGTCAAACTCCCTGAAAAGACCCTTGGGGCGTTTTGCTTCAGCCCTGTTTTTCGAAACATCGCGGACATAATCTGTCATGTGCTTTATAGGGCTTGTCACCAGAATTATGACCAATAATGTGAACGCCGTCGAGATGATGGCGATAATGGAATACGATTGCAGGAACGAGGAACGCGCCTCGCCCAAATCGCGCATCAGATACTCCTTCAGCACTGCCACGGCTGCGGTCAGCCCGGCAGTGTCCGTTTTATTTGAGGCAATGAAGTATTCCTCGCCCAGAACGGTGGTCTCCTGAAAACCGTAGTTGCCCTCAGCCGCCAGCATCAGGCCTTCAAGCTGTTCGTCATCGTACATCTCGGGCCCCACAGACCACAAAATATCCTCATTGCTGAGCATAATCAGCCAGTTTTTATCCGCGCCCGTCGAAAAAAGCCGCGCCCACTCGCTGCTGTTCAGGTCGATGACGATTGCCGCGGTTTTACTGCCTGTCTCCATGTCGAGTATGTCTCTGGCAAAAAAAACGGACCCGGGTATGCTCTCGTGCACCCTGATTTTCAGCATCGGACCTGTCAGCCCTGTTTCCTGAATGAGCACACGCGCCCGGTCTATACCCGTTTCGGGAGAACCGTACGCCGAAAAACTCGCGCAATTCCATTCATTGTCAAAAATGAAAACCCCGTTGAGCAGGTTCTCCGTCCAAAGCGGATTGCTGACCAGCATGTAGCCCATCTGCCGCTCGACTGCAAGCCTGAGCTCATCATCAGCAAAGTTACCATGCTCAACGACGGCAGGTTCCAGGGCGCCTGCGATAGAAATGAGCGGAACCAGCTGCGCGTAAAGCGAGTCTATCGCGGCGATTTGCTCCTGAATGTTGCGGTTCAGCTTCTCCAGCTCCCTCCCGATTTCACCCTCGTAGATTTCACTGAGGATGCCGGCGGTTTTCGTATAGAACAACACCCCCGCAAGGGCCATTGAAAACACCATAATAATCAGCACGGAAATAACAATAAAAATGTTGATTCGGCTTTTATTTCTCAGTTTGCTGAAAAATAAAGACATTTTCACGCCACCTTCTCTTTGATTATTTGCCCATTGACCAGATTATTACATATTTATCAGGCAGGGTCAACAAAACCGGGAAGAGACACAAAATCTTTATAGAAAGTGTCATAATCCTCTATTCAACATGGAACGCGCCTGTTTTATTCTATAAGCACAGACGCCCGGAACCCCCGCCATCCACACCCGGGGCAATAGCCCTGACGAGCGGAGGCGGGGGAGGGGGCGGGCCAGCTTAATAATCAACAAGGGGGAAATGAAAATGAGCAGTAACTCAGAAAAGACGATGATGGTAGCGATCACTGTATTGCTGGCAGTAAGGGTAGCGGTTGCGACGGTTATCACATTACTGGTGCTCACGGCATAGGGCGGCGGGAGGTTTCCAATCATGAACAACAAAAACACTATTTATCCCATAGAGCCCTGGAACGTGACAGAGACAGTATTCGACGCCGCGGCAAATTACCGGAATGAAACCATTTTCACGCTCTCCAACGGGTACCTCAGCACGCGCGGCACATTTGAAGAGGCATATCCGTTTGAAACGACCAAAGGCCTGGAAGGCGTCTGCATCAACGGGTTCTGCGACAGCGAACCAACCCGGGACAGCGAATGGAGCGCCGGGCTCCCCGGATTCCCCGGGCACAGCCAAGCCATGCTGAACCTTCCCAACTTGAAAACGACAAAGATATACCTGGAAGATGAGTGGTTCGACATGCGGACCGGGCATACAGAGGGCTACCGGCGGACGCTTGATCTGCGGAAAGGCATGGTGACGCGCTCGCTTATCTGGGAATCCGGTGGCGGCAGCCGCGTACGCATTGAAACAGTCCGGTTTGTGTCCTTCGCAATGAAAAATATCATGGTTCAGCGTATAAAGATCACGCCGCTCGGCTTCAGCGGGAATATCCGGCTTGAATCCATTCTGGACGCTGATGCGGCAAACCATTCCGGCGCCGCAAACCCGCCTTCTGCTTACAAACCGGCTGCCCGGACGCTAAACGCTGACATATTTGGCGCGGCGGACAACATCCTGTTTTACTCCGGGAGCGTGGCGAACAGCAGCCTGAAAATGGCATGCGGCAGCGTGCACACTCTTGAAGGCGCAATAAAAAGCGAACGCTATACATCGGGAGAGCACTGCTGCTCCGTTGAGTATCACGCGCGCGGCGAAGTGGTTATGGACAAGTTCATGGCATACTCGACAAGTCTTGACAACCCCGGCGGCGATCTGAGCGCTATAATTCAGGACGTCCTGTACGATGCGGCGGAAACGGGGTTCGAAGCGCTGGCCCGGATGCAGCAGAGTTACATGGACTCCTTTTGGGACAGCGCCGACGTCGAGATCGACGGGGACGACGCCATACAACAGGGGATTCGCTTCAACCTGTTCCATATCATGCAGTCCGCAGGCCGCGACGGTTACGCGGGGATATACGCGAATGGTATGTCAGGAGCAGACTACGAGGGACACGATTACCGGGACACAGAGATATATGTGCTGCCTCTGCTGATACACGCTTTTCCGGAAGCGGCCAGAAACCTGCTCGACTGTCGGTACTCGGCCCTGGACGACGCGCGCGCGCGGGCGAGGGAGCTCGGACACGCCCACGGGGCGCTGTACTCGTGCGGCGCCGCAAACAGCGGGGAAGCCACGGCCACTGCGCCGCAAGGAACAGCGCAGTACTATATAAACGCCGACGTCGCCTATGCCTTCACGCAATATGTGGAAGTAACGGGCGACCTGGAATACTTAAAAACAAAAGCCGCCGAGGTGCTATGCGAGACAGCCCGCGTGTGGGCGGACATAGGCAGCTTCTCCGAGGTGCGCGATGGGAAGTACTGTATTTGCAGCGTCACCGGCCCGGATGAGTACAATGCATTCGTGGACAACAATTTCTACACAAATCTTATGGCCCGCGAAAACCTGAAGGACGCGGCGGCGGCCGTGCGATGGCTTGAGCTGCATGACAACGCCGCGTTTGTGGCGCTTAGCGAGAAAATACGTTTGCGCGACCTGGAACCTGTAGTTTGGCAGAATATTGCAGACAGCATGTACCTCCCGCGCGGCGAGAGGATGGGCGTATACCTGCCGGACGAAGGCTTCATGCTCCGCAAGCCATGGCGTGATTCAGCGGACCCGTCAGAAAAAAGGAATTTGCAATTCGAGGACTATCACCCGCTGTTTATGTGGCGCCAGCGGATGGCAAAGCAAGCTGACGCGATCCTCGCGATGCTATTACACAGCGACTGTTTTGGCCGTGATGAACTGGTGCGCAACTACGATTTCTATCAGGAGTTTACGCTGCACCATTCGCCTGTGTCGACCTGCGTATTCGGGATAGTAGCCAGCATGATCGGGCGCAGGGCAGAAGCCTACAACTATTTCTGCGAGTCTGTACGTATGGACCTTGACGGTCATCATAGCAAT
>Ga0082212_10010002_pt1 | contig 12183 bp, 12 predicted proteins | sample TergutNt197P3_FD_71548 | JGI IMG/M metagenome (GOLD analysis project Ga0082212, IMG submission 71548) | Neocapritermes taracua P3 segment gut microbial communities from Petit-Saut dam, French Guiana - Nt197 P3 | ecosystem: Host-associated > Arthropoda: Insects > Digestive system > Gut ... | reverse complement strand
CATACCGTTTGGCAGATTAACCCCTGTTTTTATTTGAGAAAATGATACCGTTACTTTTTTGCCGGATGACGTCTCCCCCTCGGCTCTGACTATCATATAGTCTTCGGAAACCCACAACGTCATGGTGCGAAAACCGCTACGGCTCTCCTTCTGTTTAAGAAAAATAACGTACTGCTTTGAACCGTCTTTTTGTACTGCCGGCTGGTCCTTGCCCTCAAACCTGTAATGGTACTTTGAAAAGAGCCGGCGCAGACCTGTCTTTGACTGCATGGAAAAAACGCCTGAGTCGCTTTTAAGGTCTTGCTGGGCAACCACATTCATCGACGGCATATATATCCACATCATCTTGTCATCCGCGACAATCTTCTGGCCCTGCGGAGAGGTAAAATTAATAAGGAGTTTATTGGATGCCTTATAACTGATGGTTCCGGCCTGAACTTTTTTCTTGTCCATCTTGTCGGAGACTACATTGAAATTAGCCTGATAGGTCTCAAATGAAGCAAACTTTTCCTGGATTTTTTTTACAACATCGCCTACCGTAACAAATTCAAAATTATAGGCAAAAACCGTACCAAACGGGAGGGCGCCGAGCAAAAGAATCGTCAGGATGCGGAGTATTTTAAATTTCATATTTCAGACCATCAATTTTAGTATAGAACTGCAACAGTCTATTTTCTCATGCTAAAAAGTCAATTCTAAAAATTGCCGGTTTTTTCATGAATGAAATGCCGTTTAATATTTGTTCAGCCATTCCGCGAATTGCTTAACCTTATCAACGTTTGCGGTGAGCCATTTACCGGCTTTGCTGCTCGCGGTCTGGCTTATTAAACAGCAATAGGTCTCCAAGTGAGCCGATTTTGCCATATCGTAAAAAATAGTGGTATAAAAATCCCAATAGATATTATTGTTCTTTTTCCCCTTTTGCTTGAGAGCGCCCATAGCCGAAAAAAAAGATTCCGTATTTCGAATAAAAATATCATGGTCATCTAAGTCTTGAGCAGAGGCGGCAAAAGGCAATGTCTTCTCGACATCCGAAAATTCGGAGTCTGTCATGGAGGCAACACCGTCTTTTTGCGCCCCGCTGCCGGTCAACTGTTTTTGCAGAAGGGTAAACGCCGTCAGCGACCTTCTGGTATCGGGTTCCAAAAGCAAAAAATAATACAAGCTCATCATGCTTTGAACCCGCTGCCCGCTATAAGCTTTGATTGTTCCAAGCAATAAGTGGCTCGATTGATGATAAGGATTTATAGCAAGGGCTTTCAAAAGGTTCTTTTCGGCATTTTCAAATTCTTCAATTTTATAATAATCAAAAGCAAGATTGTAGTATAATAAATAGTTTTGATTGAATTTTTCAATTGCTTCATTAAAAAGCTCTATGGACTCGCGCGTTTTTCCTAAATTGTCTAAAGCCGAACCTTTTACTATATAGGCGTCAACCATGGCGTCAGCCCCCGCTTTTAGCACGGCGTCGCAGTGTTCTATGGCCTTCTCGTTATCGCCTTTATACATATATGTCAGAGCTATTTCATAATTTGCCCACGATGACGCGGAATCAAGCTCAAGAGCTTTCTTATACGCCTCAATAGCTTTATCATATTCACCTCTGTCGTGATAAGCTATTCCCTGTTTAACCAAGGCGTCTATTTTATCTTTAACGTCATTGCTCTGCGCAAATGAAAAACTCAACGCAAACACGACAAAGGATAATATAAAAAATATTTTTTTCATCCGAAACTCCGTTGCCGCAGACATATCGGCGGTTTAGTATAGGTATTTTTTAGTTATAAATAAGTCAATCAAATCTTGGAAAATATTATGGTACGTATGTTTAGTGTTTTTAAAGAGGCTGTTTGTCTTTTTAAAAGTTAATTTATTGTTATACAATTATTTATTTTATTGACTTTTTAAAATAATAGTAACTCTATGGGATGTCCGTTTTCTTATTTTTAGAATCCCGCAATTTATTGCAGAGTAGACCATGAAAAAAATATACCTTGATAATAACGCCACGACCATGGTTGATCCGGCCGTCAAAGAAGCGATAGACCCGTTTTTTTGCGATATGTACGGTAATCCCAATTCGCTGCATAACTTTGGCATGGAGGTCCGTTCATACATGAAGCAGGCCCTCGACAGGATGTACGCCGGCATCAACGCGGAAGACGAAGATAATATTATCGTCAACAGCTGCGCCACAGAGGGCAACAATACCGTCATTAAATCAGCCTATTTTAACGAAATGATCAACCATACCGGCAAGAATCATTTTATAACAAGCGCCATCGAGCATCCTGCGGTTTCGAATACGTTCAAATTTCTTGAACAGTTCGGCGCAAAGATTACCTGGCTGCCCGTTAATTCGGACGGAATAATCCCGCCGGAATCACTCAGGGACGCCATTGACCCAGACCGTACCGCACTTGTGTCAATAATGTGGGCAAACAACGAGACCGGGCTTATAAATCCGGTAAAAGAGTACGGCGAAATCTGCAGGGAATACGACGTAAATTTTCACACCGACGCCGTGCAGGCCGTAGGCAAGATACCGATAAATATGAAAGAGGTGCAGGCCGATTTTCTTACGTTCAGCGCCCATAAGTTTCACGGCCCCAAAGGGGTCGGCGGACTCTACATAAGAAAAAGGCGCGACGTTATCCCGCTGCTTCACGGCGGCGAGCAGATGGCCGGAATCAGAGGCGGAACCATCAACACGCCGTTTTTTATAGGTATGGGTCTTGCCATGGAACTCGCCGTTAAAAACCTCAGCTACGAAACCGACGAGGTGAGACGGCTCAGGGACAGGCTTGAAGACGCCATACTGCAAATAGACGATGTTGAAGTCATAGGCCGCAGAGAACTAAGGATGCCCAATACGATTCTCGCAAGTTTTCGCGGGATTGAGGGCGAAGCCTTCTTATGGGACCTCAACCAAAAAGGCATAGCGGCCTCTACCGGAAGCGCCTGCTCATCGGAATCGCTTGAGGCAAATCCGACATTCATTGCCATGAATATCGGATCGGAATTAGCTCATACCGGAATCCGTTTCAGCCTTTCAAGATTCAATACGGATAGAGAGATAGACTCTGCCATAGAGGTTATAAAGGAAACCGTAAAACGGCTCAGGTCGATATCTTTGACCGCGGATAAGCATTATATCTGAAATATTTTTGGAGACATACATGGGAAAAAACGACCTTATAGGCGGCTCCCTTTGGGAACAGTATTCTGAAAAGGTAAGCAGCCGCATGAATAATCCCAAATATATGGGAGAAATCACCGAAGAACAAGCGGCCGGTAGAAACGCGAAACTTGTAGTAGCCGATTACGGCTCCGAAGCCTGCGGCGACTCGGTCAGGCTCTACTGGCTCATCGAGCCATCCACCGACAAGATAATAGACGCAAAGTTCAAGAGTTTCGGATGCGGTACAGCCATAGCCTCAAACGACGTAATGTCGGAGATGTGCGTAGGACTTACCGTTGACGAGGCCATAAAGATTACGAACATTGACGTTGAAAAACAACTCAGAGACGACCCCGACAAGGCAGCTGTTCCGCCGCAAAAGATGCACTGCTCGGTGATGGCCTATGATGTCATAAAGAAAGCCGCCTCTATTTATAAAAATGTCGATTTAACTTCGCTTATCGACAACGAAATAGTCTGCGAGTGCGCGCAAGTTTCCCTGAGTACAATAAAAGACGTAATAAAAATAAACAATCTTACGACGGTAGAACAAATAACCAATTATACAAAGGCCGGCGCTTTCTGTAAATCCTGCGTAAAACCGGGCGGGCATGAAAAACGCTCATATTACCTTGAAGACATATTGAGAGACACAAGAACGGAAATGGAACGCGACAGACTCAACTCGGGCCCGGAATTTAAACAGTTTTCGGAACTCACGTTGATACAAAGACACGGAATAATTCAGAAGACCATAGCGGATTCGATACTGCCGATGCTCAATAATGACGGCGGCAGCGTAGAGGTAGTCGATATGAAAGAAACCGGAGACGGCGCAACCGAAATATACATACGCTATAAGGGCGCTTGCGCGCTCTGCGCCGCGAGCCGCACGAGCACTTATGAGATGATAATTTCTACCCTTAAAGAAAAAGTAGATCCATCCATAAGACTGCATATACTGTGACAATAATGGTATAAGCCGGCAGAGCCGGCTTTGCTTGTACGGTCTATTTATTGTAAAGGAAACAACATGAAGCTGACAGACGGTATCTACTCGTACATCTGGCGCGGGATTTGGGAGAATAACGGCAATATGTATTATTTCGCCGAGCCGTTAAACGTACTCTTCGATCCCGGAATGAAATACCTGTTTGATGTCCAGATTGAACATCTGCTTAACGACGGCATAAAATCCGACAAGATAGACTATGTCATAAACACCCATTGTCACCCGGATCACCTTGAGGCGTCGGTACATTTTGCCTCTCTGCCGGCAAAAATAGGGATGCACAAAGAAGAAATATCCTTTTACGCGCAAACAAGGGGCGAACTCTCGAAGATGCTCAATATGGAGCTTCCCGAAATAGCCTTTGATATGCCGCTTGAGGATGGCGTACTGTCCATAAACGGAGAGGAACTCCAAATTTATCATACGCCGGGGCATACGCCCGGCTCGGCAAGCGTATATTGGCCGGAGAAAAAGGCATTAGTCTGCGGTGACGCTCTCTTTGACCACAGTTACGGAAGAAAAGACCTGCCCGGAGGCGATTATAAACAGCTCTTGGGAAGTATTGAAAAATTGCAAAAATTAGACGTTGAATACCTCTTGCCCGGGCACATGGCCGTCATAATAGGCAAATACAACGCGGAGGTACGTCTCAAGGAAACCGCAGAAAATTTTGCCATGTACGTTTAGTATCCGGCGAAAAATTTTCAAAGGCTCTCGGCTCTCCTCTTGACCATGGTTTGCCAAAATCTTTAGGGAATAAACTATAACGATGGATATAGAAATACTGCACCTAATCGAAGGCGCGAGACAGTCAAGAGGATTAGCCGTTATTATAGATGTGTTCAGAGCATTCACAGTAGAATGCTTTGTCATGAACAATGGCGCCGAATCAATAATCCCCACGGCAAGCAAAGAACTTGCGTACAGCCTTAAAACGCAAAACAATGATTTTATTCTAATGGGAGAGCGGCACGGAAAAATTCTGCAAGGCTTCGATTACGGCAATTCGCCCGCGCAGCTTGAAAACGTAAACTTTTCAGGAAAAACAATAATTCACACTACAAGCGCCGGAACCCAAGGACTCGACAACGCCGTAAACGCCGATGAAGTCATAACCGGAAGTCTTGTAAACGCCAAAGCCGCAGCTGAATACATAAAGAAAAAACAGCCTCAGAAGGTTTCTTTAGTGTGCATGGGACTTGAGGCTTTAAGCGAGAGCGAAGAAGACACGCTGTGCGCCGAATATATAAAAAGTCTCCTCGAAGGTAAAAGCATGGATGTGCAAAAAGAGATTGAGTCTTTGAAAAACACAAGCGGCGCCAAATTTTTCAACAAAGACTTACAAGATGTATTTCCGGAAAAAGATTTTTATCTCTCAACCCAAATAAATAGATTCGATTTTGTTTTAAGACTGCGCAAAGAAAACGGATTAAACCGCATAGTGAAAATACCTTTATAGGAAACCTTTCTTTTTTAAAAGCGGGAGCGGATTTATGATGTGCTTTTTGAACCATTTCCCCGCGTCAAAACCAAAGGCAAGACCCATAAGTTCGGTAAAGTAAGATACCGGCAGCGCGTTACTGCCCTGCCTTGATTCAAGGTTCGCCTGACACAAACCGCAGGCAGTCACAATCATGTCGGCCCGCACCTCAGCGGCGTATTCAGAAATTTTGCCGGCTAAAGCGCGAACCATATCGGTATCGGTAAACGAACCCGAACCTCCGCAGCAATCCACCTTAGCGCTCCAGTCTAACGTATCCGCCCCCAAGGCTTCGAGCAGTTTATCCATAAGTACCGGATTTTCGGTATCGTCAAAACCCGTAAGTTCGCGCGGCCTCACGAGGTAGCACCCGTAATAAGATACAAGGCGCAGGCCTTTAAGCGGCTTGACTGTAAGTTTTTTGACAGCCTCAAGGCCCGCCTCGTTCGCGATTATATCGAGTATATGTCTTACATCGTGGGAGGCGCTGTACGGCATATCGATAAGGCCGCTCATCTCGTCTTTTGAAAGCAGCCCGTTTTTGACGCTCGCGTAAGTATCTTTCATGCGGACATAGCAGGCAGGACAGATTGCGGCCATAGGCAGAGCGTCCTTTTCGGCTATGGCAAGATTTCGTCCGGTAAGAGAAAGCGAAAGTTCGTGGTTTACGGAATGCGCCGACGAAGCTCCGCAGCAGTTCCAGCCGCGCATCTCCTCAAGTTCGATTCCCAAAGAGGCGCATACGCTGACCGCCGAAGCGTTATATTCGCCGGCAGTCGTTCCTCCCGCGCAACCCGGATAAAAGGCGTACTTCAATTTGTTCACATCCCGCTTTTTTCAAAAATTTTTCTGATTGCCTTTATTTCCTTGAGGCGATGAGGAAACAGAGGCAGCTTCCCCTTCATGATCATGGAGACCCCAAGAAGCGTATCGCTGAAAAAGTTTTTCATTGCTAATTTTAGTTTAAGCATGAGACCCAGTTCAAACAGGAGTCCGTTACTTTTTACGCCGTCCAAAAATATTTGATGAAACGACGCCGATATATTCTTTGCCTTCGCGGAGTCAAACGCCTTCCATTTAAGTTTGTCGATGACAGCCGGTACATTAATTTTGTTGGGGCAGCGGCTATAGCAGGTCTGGCAGCTTAGGCATTTCCATATCGCGCCGCAATCCAAAAGGACGCCAATATCTCCAAGCTGTACCATGCGCATCACGGCGTGAGGCAGTACGTCCATTTTATCGGCAGCCGGGCAACCGAGCGTACAGGTCATGCATTGGTAGCAGAGATTGGCGCCCGGCTCGCCCAATGAGGCCGCGGCTGACGCCGGAGGATTCGTAATTTTATGTGCAGCCGGTATCGCCATCAGTTTCCCATACTTTCAAGTTCGTTTTCCTTGAATTCGGTGACAGGCAGCGCCTCATCCAAACTTCTGCCGGCTTCGTAGTCGAAAGCAGCCTGCACTCTGTCTCCCGAAAGCCTGAACAGGCTGAAAACAGGAATAGCGTTCGGGCAGGCCTCTTCGCAGGCGCCGCAGCCGACGCATGAGGCCGCCATGTGGTTAAGCCTTGTTAAATGAAAGAGCAGGCGGCCTTCGGGAAGCGCTACAGCTCCGTGTTTGTCCGACCATGATATGTAGTTGTCGGCTTTCCATTCAAAAGCAGGCGAATCGAAAAGGCACTCGCGGCAATAGCATATAGGGCATACATCCCTGCAATTACGGCAGTTTATGCACGAGGCCAATATTTCGCTTAATTTATCGAAGCCGCGTATTTCTGTCTTGTATCTCGCAAACACCTCGTCCCGCTTGGCGATTCTTTCTTTTTTAAGGGCGGCAACGGCGCTCTCGTGCTTTTTAAGCTGTTCGGCGGAAGCCTCGGTTCCGTCAAGCGCGGCAAGAAAGGCGTTTCCGTTTTCCGACTTTCCCCGCAAAATTACAAGGCCGTCATTTTCAAGACCCGCGAAACTTATCGCGACATCCGTATTCAAAGGCTCGGGATGCTCGCATATAAGGCAGGCCTCTCTAACAGGAAGGTCCATTTGATACAAAAAGCGTCTTACGGGATAAGTACCGAAGCAGTCAAAACCTATGGTAATCAAATTTTCGAGCGAAGCCTGATTGAGCTTCACTAATTCGGTAAGCGCTCTCGCCTCGCAGGAACGCAGAAGCGCTCCTATTTTTCGGTCGCCCGGCGGTGAAGCCGTCTTTGTAATGTCGGATACGACTCTCGCCATATTCACGCTCATAAGGCCAAAGGAAATATTCGCGCCGTCAAGCGATTCCGGAGAACGCGCCAAAAGCGCCGTAACCTTTTTATTTTTTTCAAGGGGCGCTGCAACGGCATAAAGGATGCCTTTCTCAATGGCGCTTTTGAGAACGCTCTTGACAGCCTCGCCGCGGCGAAGTTCAACAGAACCGTCATTGCCGAACGCTCCGGCATCAAGAACTATATTCATATTCAGTACCTTTTAAAAAAGAGCGGCGTTCGCCTTTACAAGGCTCGGCCCCATTTCCCTTATTGTGTTCGTAAAATCGGTCATTATATCGGCAAATATTCTGCCCTCAGCGGCGCTTATCCAGTTTACCTGAATGCGCTCATGTTCCAGCCCAAGCGTATCCATAATTGTCCTTAGTATGTGAATCCTGCGCCGCGCCTTGTAGTTGCCCGATATATAATGACAATCCCCATGTTTGCAGCCGCCTATGATTACGCCGTCCGCGCCCGACAAAAAAGCCCTGAGTATATATACCTGGTCAACAGCCCCGCTGCACATCACGCGAATAGGCCGTATATTGGCGGGATACTGAATACGCATAGTACCGGCGAGGTCGGCAGCTGTGGCCGTACACCAATTGCAGAGAAAAGCGATAATCACCGGTTCAAAATCTTTCTCGGCCATCTTTGAGCCTCCTTAGACTGATTATTATTAAACGCGGGGATTATTTCCTGTCAATTATTTTTTTGTCAAACTTTTTGGGGTCACTTTAGGGGGGAGCTTTGGCCCCGAATCGTCCGGCGTTCACGGCTTGCACCGAGAGCCTCGTCTCAGTATAACTCATAGCCTCGTATGAGGACGACACCTTGCCTCGATGCAGGGCAACCTCCGCCCTCTACCGAGGGCAATATCTGCCCTCGGTAGAGGGCAACGCCTGCCCTCTACCGAGGGCAACATCCGCCCTGTTTGAGGGCGTCCCGCATCATATTGCCGTTAAATCTCTGTCGAATTGGGCGGTGCGGGCTTCTTTTAGCAGATGTTTGCCGCCGCTGCCGTATTGCGTCACTACCTCCAATTTATACACGCCGCCGGGCGCCAAATCCGGGGTTACCACGATGAGTTCGGACGGGTTGTTTACGACAATATCGGCCTCGTCTACCTTGACGCGGGTCGGGTTGTCCTTATCTTGCAGGATGAAGTATACGCCGTTATCCGCCTTTTCGCCCGCGATTTTCAGCCTGCTGCCCGCGATTTTGAGGTTGCGGTTGGGCGTGATTTCGTCGTTCACGCTGCCTGTTTTGGCATCTACCACCTGCTCTATGTGGACCGACGGCTCGGCTACGCCCATGATGCTCACCTCAACCTCAGAGAGCTTTTTGCGGAGCAGCGAACCCTGATGAAAGGAGAAACTGAGGTTGTGCTTGTCGGGATTGTAATGCTCGGCTGGACTGTTGTAAACGCCCTTTATGTTGGGCTGCGCGTTGAACCAGCCGGTATTCACGGAGAAACCGTCGCAGAGGCGGTAGGCCATCTCCTTTAAAAACAGATTAACCGCGTGTTCCATCGCGGCTGCGGAAACATCGGCACCGCCGCGCTCGACTGCCGATTCGCAGATGTCGCTTGTGCTTAGGGACTTCTCCGATATGACCCGCGCTATAAAGTCGTTCGGGTCATCGGTTAGTACGTTATCGTATAGCAAGGCTTTTATTTTGTGTAAGTAAGTCGTCATTGTAGTCTCCTTTATTGGTTTGGTTGTTTTAGCCGTGCCCGACGTTTGTTTTCATTGCTGTTTCTTATTACGGTATAGGCACACCGTTTAATGCCCTTATGGTGTCGTCTGTGGCAGAAGTTGTGATGGTTGTGCCGTTGCCGTATTTGGCGGTACCGCCGCTTATGTAGAGCGCCGCTCCCCCTGTGGGGGCGGTGTTTATGTTGCTTCCATTTGCGGGTTCATCGCCGTACACGACGCCGGTATTCATGGTGAAGGTACCGCCGGTGGAAGCATATACGCCGCCGCCCCGAGACGCCTTATTGCCGGATATCGTTCCGCCGTTCATGTTGAAGGCGCCGCCGTAGAGATACACGCCGCCGCCCAAGCCGCCTGTTCCGGTTGCTTCATTGTTTGATATTGAGGCGTTGCCTTCCATAGTGAAGACGCAGGTGACGCCCCCGCCCCCAACATACACGCCTGCGCCGGGCTGAGGCGCCTTATTGCCGGTCACGGAGGAGCCGCTCCGCATGGTGAATTGTGAGTCTGTGCCGCTTAAGCTTACGAGCGAGTTGTTGTTAGACGAGTGCCCCACCAGCGCAACGTTTTGGATAGTGACGGCTTGGTCGTTGCCGATGGCGAGGAGGCGGCCTTGATCGGTAAGGTTAAGAGCGGCATTGCCCGAGCCATTTATCGTGATGTTGACATACTGCGTCCCGGCGAAATTAGGTGCTATGGATGTTATGGCTTGCACGCCTGTTACATTCCCCCGCACATTTATAACGTAACTCTTGACCGCGCCTGCCGTGCCGCCGCCTTGGTCCATGATTGAATCAATGGCGTGTACCCACTCCGCCGCGTTTGTTACAATGAACGACGTGGGGCGTTTCATTATTATTGTTACCGGATTATTCCCTGATTTGACATTCACGATGTCGCTTCCGGTTGCGTAGATCAAGTCGTCGTAATACGCGTCAAGCGTTACTGTCCATGTCCCTGTGGCAACTGTGACGTTGACGGTTTTATCTCTGCCGCTTGCCTCAATAACCGGCAGAGTTTGCCCGCCTTTTGAAAGTGTTACTTTATAAACGAGGTCTTCGAGAATGCCATTGTCTTGTGGCGGCCACGGCGCGGTTCTGGTCCCGCCGGTGTTGATTATTATGGCGCCTTCGTTGGCGTCGTCGTAAATGAAACAGCCGGGTAATGTAAGCGCGAGTGTTAGAAAAGTCAGGACGCTAAAAACGCTAAAAACGCGAAGAACGGAGAACGGAGAACGGAGAACGGAGAACGGAGAACCTTTTTGTACTTTATCATTGATGGCCTCTCTTGTCAATTTATTTTACACTATTATTTTTGGTTTGGGGTTGGTGTCAAGAGAAAATTCATTGCGGGGGTGTTGTCAAACACCCCCGTGACCGCTGCCGGACAGGATGTCCCAATGCCGACGCGCGGCAGGACGCCGCAAAAGGCGTCGGCCTCAGTCGCCGTCTTCTTCCAACAGTCTTTGCCCTGATTTTTGGGCGCTCAGTTTGCTAACAGCGGGTCTGCCTGTATCTTCTTCAAGTTGCTCGCGTGCTACTTTAGCCACTTTTGCGCCTTTTCTGGCTACTTCTGCACTTTCTTCAAACCCGCTCGGCTGCCTTACTATCGAAATATCCGTAGCGGCAACTTCAGCAAGCATGTTCAACACTAATTCAGTGTTGGTCATATTATCGCGTAAATTTTCCTTTTTTAGCCCCTTATATTTTTTATACTCGCTGGCGGTCATGCCGCTCCATATTTTACTCATCAAATCGGTGAGTGTGGCATATTCCGCGCCTTGTTTAACGCCGCTTTTATCCCATTCGTCAGTCAGAGCCTTGCGGACTTCGATCGATTTAATACGTTGATTTATCCAACTTTCGCTGTAACCCAAACGCCGATAGTTTTGTATTGCGCGGTCGATTGATTGTTCCGGATCAATCGTTTCGTCAATACGCTCGCTGCCAACTTTGGCAAGCCAAAGTTTGAATGGCTCCGCCTTTTTGCTTGGTATTGACTGAATAAGACGCAGAATCTGCTCTGTGTCGGCAACATCGGTAAACCGCATTTTACCATCCGGCGCGAGCATTTTCAAACCGTGACAATTTGTCACAGTTTCATTTCCTTCCTCTTTCAATCTCTGTTTCAACTTCCTCCAATATGCTTGAGAATCTGAGCTATCGGTTAACACCGAAACGACATCCACCACCGAAAGCCACCATTTTTCCATTTCTTCATCCCATACGGTGCGGACTTGTTTTTCCTCAAAAAGTTTGATTTTATTTTTTGATTCACTCATAATAGTTCTATGTTATATTAATATTTCTTGTCAATATAAAATCCGAATACGCCAGATCAGCTGGCATACCCTGCCTTTATATATTTATATAATGCAAACGAATGAAAAAGGCGGGATATGAAAATTTTTTTTATGTTTTTGATTTTTTTTGTTAGGGCAGTTTGGAACCTGCCCTATTTTAGTCCTTTGCGCCAGAAGCAGGTTTCGCCTCTGCTTTGAATTTCAAATCCGCATGTTTCAAATATTTTATGCGCGCCGTAATCATCC
>Ga0082212_10010001_pt1 | contig 12183 bp, 7 predicted proteins | sample TergutNt197P3_FD_71548 | JGI IMG/M metagenome (GOLD analysis project Ga0082212, IMG submission 71548) | Neocapritermes taracua P3 segment gut microbial communities from Petit-Saut dam, French Guiana - Nt197 P3 | ecosystem: Host-associated > Arthropoda: Insects > Digestive system > Gut ... | reverse complement strand
TCCACACTGTTGGAACTGTTCAGGAATCGTTTGTTGAAAAATGGCGTAGCATCTGAACAGACGCAACTTTACAATTTTGAATTGCCTGAAAACTACTTGAATAAATCGTGGGAAACGCTTTACATTGAAATAAAATCGAAATTACTGGTCGACAAGCCGAATTACATATTTCTTGATGAAATTCAAAGTATTGCCGATTTTGAAAAATTGGTTGACGGACTGTATGCAAGCGAAAACACAGATGTGCATATTACAGGTTCAAACGCAAATATTAATCAAGAATGTTATTACTAAGAAAAGGAAAATGTTAATTAAAAGTTGAATCTGTGATGAAAATATCATATATCAAAAAGACATGGATTGTGTTAGTGATTTTTATTATAAAAAACACTTTTATTCATGCAGAAGAATACTGGTCAGGCGTACAAAATATTACCCACACTCAAGCGATTGCCCATGTTGTTTTGACCGGTAATGTAACTTTTCATATTTCTAAAAATATTATTTTTATTCTTGAGTGGATTACCGGACCTTTTGAGTTTGATGATTTCTCAACTTCTCCATACTCAATTACAATAGACGGAGGCGGCACTCTGCATCTGACAGGCAATGATAACCGTTATGCTGGCAGAACGACAGTGATAAACGGCTGTTTGCATGTTGGCAACGGCAGGAGCGGCGACATTAACCGTTCTTCGGGCATTGTACTCTCCACTCCAGATGCCGTCATCCTTTATGAGCCTCCTGCGGAGCAGTTAGTAAGCAGGGTAATCAGCGGATCGGGCCATGTCCGTTATAAGGGAAGGCCCGACCAGCGCATGTTCCTTGCCGCCGACAACACCTATATGGGCGTTACAACTATTGAAAGTGGCAGACTTGCTATCGGTAACAATACGCTAACGGGCCATATTGCCGGGAATATTGTTGTAAACAGCGGCGCCTGCCTTGAATTTCGTTCCGGAACCAACTACGTTTTTCCTGGTGAAATTTCAGGAGAAGGCAATGTGGAAAAATATTTTGTCTGTACGACTGTATTGACAGGCGCCAACACTTATACGGGCGAAACTATCGTGCGTGGGGGTACATTGCAGGTAGGCGACGGCAAATCCGGAAGCATCGACAGTACCTCGCGCGTAGAAATTCATTCCGGCGCCATACTCCGTTTTGAACCCGGCGCGGATGTCCGCATTGACGGTGAAATAAGCGGCGCCGGGAGTATGGAATACAGCGGCTCCGATGCCGGACAACTGGTTATCTCGGCCGATAACACCTATTCAGGGAGCACGACGGTTGAGCGCGGCGTACTGACTGTCAGCGCTGGGCACGCGGGAGATATGGTGATCAAAGAACCCGGACGCCTCCAAATAGCAAACGATGATGACAGCAAGTATTCCGGCGTCATTTCCGGAGCAGGCAGCGTTGCGAAGTGGGGTAAGGGAAGGGCGACCCTTGACGGCGTGAACACCTACTCGGGCGGCACATTCATTCATGACGGCGTCCTGGCTTTGGGCATTACGGGAACTATCGATTCGTCCGCCATTCATGTGGGCAATACCGGAAAATTTGATATTACGGCAGGCAGTAAAACGGTCAAAAGCCTGATGTCGGATGATTCGGGTACGGAAGCGGAAGCGCTGCTCGGTTCAAACAGACTGACAGTTGACGGTGGTGGAAGTTTCGCCGGAAAATTTTCAGGTTCAGGCGGTGGCGTCAATAAAATGGGCGACGGCACACTTGTCCTGAATAATGCCGGCCATACGGCCAACGGTATTTTCAATCTCAGCGGCGGTACAGTTGAGTTAGCCGGCAATTGGGCGGGCAGTTTTTACCAGCAGTCGGGTACCTGTCTTGAAGTAACCGGTAATGTGGCCATCTGCGGCGGTTTGTCACTGTTCGGCGGCGAGATCGGCCTGAATCTGGACGAAGCAAACCCCTCAAAAATCACCGTCAGCGGACCTGTCTCGGCTTCGGGAATCACGATGCTTCATGTCGCTGCCGGTACAATGAATAACCGGACGCTGATGGAAGCCGCTTTCGGGCTTGACAATACGGCGTCATTTGCGTTGAACGCACGCGATTTCCCGTCGGCAACGCTTACGGCAAACGGAACGCAGTTGGGTATCAGTTATGGAACGGGTAACGACGATGTGAATGAACAGCAGTCAACCCCGCTAAAGGCATGGATGCACAACGGAACACTGCATGTCAACGGCCTGACGCCCGACGCCGTCTGGAGCGTTTACAACATAGCAGGAGCATTGGTGTATCAAACCACAGCAACAGCTACAAATGCCGAAATCCCCCTCCATTCGCACGGATTATTCTTTATCCAATCAGGCAAGAACGCAATAAAATTTTTGAATTATTAATTATGAATTATGGATATCTGAACTCCCATGTACCGTTATTTCGCTTGATTGTTTCGTTTCTTGTCATGACGTTGTCTTTGAGTTGGGAGCCGGTAAGCGCGCAGGAAATTCAACAATCCATTGATTCGGCAGCAATGGATTATTTACGGCTTGCCGGCAGTAATTCGGCAATATTTAACGGAAATGAATATGAAATGCATCCGCGTACTTCAAATCATCCGTTTTTAATAGATATGCCCTATTCGAGCGCGCGTCTGTTATACAATAATGTAATATACCCCGAAGTATATCTCAGGTTGGATTTGAATCGCGATGAACTGATCATTCGAACGCCGGACTTGCGTAATAATGTACTTTTTCCGGAAAATGTAGGATATGCCCTATTTCACGGTAAACATATCATTTATTTCCAAAAGGATAATTTACCCGGTTGCCCTTCGTCGGGGTACTATATACTGGTACACGCTGGAAACTGCAAGGTGATAGAAAAACGAAGCGCCATGCTGACAGAAAAGATTCGTTCAACAAGATTGGAAAGACATTTTATGTTTTCAACACGGTTTTATCTTCATATAAAAGGCGAATATCTTTTGATAAAAAATAAGCGCGACTTACTGAAAGCAATCTACCCGTATAAAAAGGAGATCAAACAAATCATTACTGTTCGTCGTTTGAATTTTAGATATGACCCCGAATTGTTTCTATTCCATACGGTTAATGAATACGAAAAATTAACTGCAACAGAATGAGAAGAATAGTTTACATAGCAATGTCTTTGATGGTCATCGCATTTACGTGTATTGCGCAGCAGCAACAGCATGTAACTGTTCGATTAAGCAATCGCCCATTCGTTGAACTGCTCGACGCCATCGAATCTCAAACCGGTTACCGGATATATTACACATCCGAAATATTGGATTCCATACGCGTTTCAGTTAACGAAACGGATGCGGATCCGGCGGGTCTGCTCAGGCAAGCATTGAAAGAAACAAAATTCAGGATATCGGTTTTTGAAAAGGCTATCTATCTCATTGAGAACATAGACTTGGTTACGGTATTACCCGAAAGTTTTTACGGACGACAACAAACAGATGATACCAATTATGCAATACTTCAATTCGAGCGCGAAAAGAAAGCTACTTCCGAAGCATTGATTTATGCCGTCGGTAATCCGAATACGCCTACCTCAGCTGAAATGGTGACGATGACAGGAACGGTCACTAACTTCAAAAACGGCGAATCCGTACCAGGTATCAGTTTGTTTATGGAAAACTCGAATATCGGAACTGTTACCGATGCTTTCGGATTCTATACCCTGCGCTTGCCGACGGGACGGCGGGAGCTACTCATTCGCGGCATGGGTATGCAGGAATCCAAACGGCAACTGATGCTTTTTTCCGACGGCAAGCTGGATATTGAAGTAGACGAGCAGATTTATATGCTTTCAGAAGTGGCTGTTACGGCTAACCGGATTGACAACATACGGTCGGTAAGCGGTGGGATAGAGCGTCTACAGATGCGTAGCGTCAAAAATATTCCTACCGTAATGGGCGAGGCCGACGTCCTCCGAATCATCCTGACCCTTCCGGGCGTCAAGTCTGCCGGTGAAATATCCAGCGGGATTAATGTCAGGGGAGGCGCTACCGACCAGAACCTGATCCTTTTTAATGACGGTACCATTTATACGCCCACGCATTTATTCGGCCTGTTTTCAACCTTCAATCCCGACCTGGTTGAGAACATGGAATTATACAAAAGCGGAATTCCTGCCAAATATGGAGGACGTATATCTTCGGTTCTTGAGATCAATACCAGGGAGGGGAATAAAAAGATGTATGAGGGAGCAGCCAGTCTGGGTTTGATGACAAGTCGGGCTACGCTGGAAGGGCCGCTTATCAAAGGAAAAGGATCGTTTATTGCAGGCGGACGTACTACCTATTCAGACTGGCTATTGAAGCAAATTCCCGAAAAGAGCGGTTACAGTAACGGAACAGCCGGTTTTTACGATTTGAACGGTTCGCTGACCTATAAGTTCAACGATTACAACAATGTCTATCTGAACGGTTATCTAAGCCGCGACCGGTTTAACTTCACAAATAAGGAAAGGTATTCGTATCAAACAGCCAACGCCTCTGCCAAATGGCGACATATTTTCAACTCGATACTTACCGGTTCGTTTGTCGCCGGATATGATCATTACAGTTACAATAACAGGGATACGAGCGATGTTTTCAATGCTTACAGGATTGATTATGCTATCAATCAAATATTTGGAAAAGCAGATTTTCTTTATTACCTGAATAACGACCATAAACTGAATTTCGGAATCAACACATTGTTATATAGGCTTAGCCCTGGAAATTATGTTCCTTTTCACGAAAAATCTTTGATTGAGGAAGACTGTATGCAAACCGAAAAAGCGTTGGAATCTGCCATTTATCTTTCCGATGAATGGAAAATATCAGACAGTTGGATGGTTGGGGCCGGCATCAGATATTCCATGTTCAATGCCTTTGGCCCGCGTATTTATCACGTCTATTCGTCAGCGTATCTTCCGTCTTTGGAGACGGCTATCCGGCGCGATTCGGCAAGCGCCGGTATTTTTAAAACCTGGCACGGCCCTGAATATCGCCTTTCTGCACGATTCCTCATCAATGACAATACTTCTCTAAAAGCCGGCGTCAATACGATGAGGCAATATATTCACAAAGTTTCCAATACCTCCGTCATGTCGCCTACCGATACGTGGAAGTTGAGCGATACGAATATTCGTCCGCAAACGGGAACGCAGTATGTTATCGGACTGTTCCGTAACTTTGCCAAAAATACCGTTGAGACGTCTGTTGAAGGTTATTACAAGACCATGAATGATTATCTGGATTATCGCGGAGGCGCTCATTTACTGATGAATCCGCATATTGAAACCGAAGTGGCAGGGGTAAAGGGTAAAGCGTATGGCGTCGAATTAATGATCAAAAAAACACAAGGGAAATTAAACGGATGGTTCAGCTATGTCTATTCGCGTACCTTGTTGCACCGGCATGAAGAACTTGCTTCCGCTGTCAATGCAAAAGAATGGTATCCGGCAGACCATGACAAACCGCATGAAGTGAAATTAGCAGGTAATTACAAATTGACGCATCGTTTCAGTTTTTCGTTGAACTGCGATTACAGTACCGGACGACCAATTACCTTGCCCATCTCCAAATATTTTTTTGAAGGCAGTCAGTATGTTTATTATACGGAAAGAAATAAATACCGGATTCCGGATTTTTTCCGGGTTGACGCTTCATTTAATGTCGAGGCCGGACATCATCTCACCAAATTAAGCCACAGCTATTTTACCATCGGCGTATACAACCTGACAGGTCGAAAAAACGCTTATTCTGTCTATTATGTTTATGAAAACGAGCGTTTTCACGGACAGCAATTATCTGTTTTCGGCGTTCCGATACCCTATATATCCTACAATATTAAATTCCAAAAAAACAAAAAATGAAACGGTTTGTCATCCTGTCGGCATGGTGCTCATGCTTTATCCTTTGCAGTTGCATTTCCGATTACGAAGCAAAGGACATTTTCGAAGTGCGCAATATTTTTGTTGTGGAGGGATTCATCACGGAGGGCGAATCATTGATTTTACTAAGCCATAGCCTGTATCTTACAGACAACAATCCCGCAGCAGTTGTACAGGTGAACAATGCCATTGTATATGTGGAATGTGACGATGGAACAAGAATGTATGCAGGCGACCCCGATTCCATTACAACAACACGTAACAGTCAGTATAAAATCCAAACAGGTAAACTTGATTTGGACAGGAAATATCGTTTAATCATAGATATAGATGAACTTGAATATGCCACAGCGTATGCGCATCCGATTAAAACGCCCGAAATTGACAGTATTTTCTGGATAAAAAGAGGGATCGGACAGCCCGTAATGATTCATGTATCAACGCATGATCCCGATAACAGAACACTGTATTATCGCTGGTCTTTCGTCGAAGAATGGGAAATCATGACCGACGTCGTCCCGGCAGATTACACGTATCCTTCCAATTGCTGGGGTTACGAAAGCAATAGCGAATTGCTGCTTGGTTCCACCGAAAAAACAATATTCGGTAGATTGACGGATATCATTACCGAATTACCGCCTACGGACAGGAAGCTGGAAATACTGTATCGAATAACCGTCAATCAAAATGTAATCAGTAAGCAGGCTTATGATTACTATTCGAATGTGAAAAAAAACAAGCAGCAAACAGGCACTATTTTTACGCCGACGCCGTCGGAGTTAAGAGGGAATATCACCTGTGTCACCGAACCGGAAAGGCCGGTGATAGGATATATTGATATTTCACAAACAACCCGACAACAACTTTATATTGCGATGAAAGAGGGAGCTTATGAATGGGTTAACCGCGCATGGGATTGCGGAGGCGTATCGCAGGACTCGCTTTTATCTTTGTACGACGGATATATTCCGATCTATTATGTGCCTCACCGCTGGGTATCTAACAATTTAATGTATATTCCCGGCAAATGTATAGACTGCACTGTCTTAGGCTCTCTGCAAAAACCGGAAGATTGGCCGGAAAAACAATAAACATAATCGTATGAAAAAATATTTTTGGATCATCATTTTAGCGGGGATAACCATTCATCTTTCGGGACAAACCGGCAACCGTGAATTGCGCGAACGTATTTTTTTGCAAACCGACAAGCAGACCTTTTTGTCGGGCGAACTGATACAAATGAAACTTGTAACCGTCAATACGGAGGGTATCCCGATTATTTTCAGCAAAGTGGCTTATGCAGAACTGGTTGAAGATACAACCGGCAGGGTACAAATCGCAATAGCTTTAACGAATGGCATAGGAGAAGGAATCATGCAACTTCCTGCCGATTTACCGACCGGAAACTATCGCCTGATAGCTTATACTCAATTCATGCGTAATGAAGGCCTCGAGGTATTTTTTGAAAAAAAACTCGGTATCGTTAATACATTTCAATCCGGCTATTATCCTGAACACCCTGAAAAACAGGATGAGAACGAAAATCCTTTCAGAGATAGCAATTCCGGCAATATAATATTACATCCCGATAAATCAACTTATAAAAAACGTGAACACGGAGAATTGATTTTGTCCGGTTTGCCGGAACACATTCATACGCTTTCTGTATCTGTTGCCGGTATGGATTTGATTTTGTCGGACGAAAACAGCGTTTCAACATGGAATCGTTATCAGATTCCGAAACCCGCCGGGCTTTCAGGAGAATTTCCGCCTGAGTACGAGGGGCCTGTCATTACGGGTCAAATAATGGATAATCAGACCGAAAAAGCAGTAAACGATATTGAACCGTTAACAACCGGATTGTCTTTTCCGGGTGACGGAATTCGTTTTTATACCGGACAAAATTCGAAAGACGGGATAGTCCGTTTTTTTACTTCCGGCAATACCGGTATGAACAATATCGCTACCATCGTATATAATACGAACGATAGGTATCGCGTTGATATACTGTCGCCATTTGTTACGCGCTTTGCTCCGAAAGCGCTACCTCGCTTATACATAGATTCGGCTTGTTATTATCCGTTGTTGGCAAGAAGCGTTGCATTACAGGCAACACGTTTTTTATTGGACGACCCGTTCGAAAAATGCAGTACTACGAATCCCGCTTTTAAATTGCAACCGACTAACAGCTATCTTTTAGACGAATACACCCGTTTTACATCCATGCGTGAAGTTTTTATTGAATTTATTAAAGGTGCGCGTTTTCGTAGAAATGACGGAAAATGGGAATTATCGGCCGTCGTAAGAAACGATGCCGACTCCTATTACGGGACGAATACACTTGTGTTAATGGATGGAGCGCCCGTTTCCAGTCACGATCTTGTTTACAATTATGACCCGCTTTTAGTCGAACAAATCAACATTTATAATTATCCGTGCAATTTCGGAGAAACCGTTTTCGATGGAATCATCGAAATAAAAACCTACCGCTCCATGTATCAGGATTTGAACTATGATAGATCAACACAAATCATACCGTATGAAAGCCCGCAATCATTCGAAAAAATACCTGTTCCTGACTATGCGGTAGAAAAAAATAGAAATAGCCGGACGCCGGATAGCCGTCATACATTACTATGGGAACCTGATGTAAAAACTGACGGAAAACCGGTTATCCGTATCCCTTTCGGCACATCCGACCTTGCAGGCGAATATCAGATAACTGTTGAAGGAATAACAAAAGACGGAAAAATCATTTATGCGTCTTCCTTTTTTATGGTCGAACCCTAATCACTTTCTAATACACTATCCACCCCTTATTCGTTGCAATGCTTTGATCACAAGTCGCCGTTCCGGGGTTGTCGCCAATGTATATGATTTTATATCCCGTATTTTGATGTAAAGAATTGAACAAAGCGTTTAATGCTTCGGCGGACAACAGGTTGGACTGACAATACAAGATATTCAGATGAATATTATTCCTCATGTCCAATCGGCTCAATTGATTAAAACTGCAATCCAGTTCATTCAATGCATCGCATCCGCTTACATCAAGGTCTGACAGTCCGGTGTGAGAACAGTATAAAGTGGTAAGCGAACTTTTTTCATTAATTTCCAGACTTGACAGGTTAAGGTAATAGCGAAAGTTGGCATCACAACAATTCAAACGCTTTAGATCCGCTTCCAGTATGGTTATTGTATAAGGGATAATCTGAGTGTTATAGTTGTGATTTCGTTGAACGAGTGTCTCTGAAATATCATACATGTCGAGTGTTGCATCATCGCCCCAATCAACAATGATGGAACTGCTGCCACTGATTGAAAACCAGGAATTAAAAGTAGACCGTAAATTCAGCGTAACAGGTTTGAAATTTTCGGGAAAAACACGAATATCAAATGTGGCAGTTCGCTGTCCTACCACTGTTGTGGCAGTAACAGTTACCATACCGGGTGTTATGGCAGTTACTATTCCGTTGTTTACAGTAGCCACATCGGGGTTGTTGCTGCTCCACAACAGGGTTTTATCGGGAGCATCGTCGGGCGAAACAATAGCCGTTAGTTTCATTTGCTGTCCGGTAGCCATAATTTTAGGCGACCTGTCGATTGTAACACCTGAAACAGGATAGGCAACCGTTAACTGGCAAAAAGCCGTTAGATTACCGCTATTGGTGGTTGCTGTAATTTTTGTTGTACCTTCAACGAAAGCTGTTATTACTCCATTGCTAACTTCGGCTATCGCCGGGTTGCTGCTACTCCATACGACTGCCTTGTTATGGACCTCATCAGGGATTATATCAGCCGTTAAGATAAGTGTTTCGCCCGGAGATAGTATGGCAGACGTTCTGCTTAGCGTCACACTGATTGGAAGAATGGTTATTTCAGATGTACATGAAGTTAACATAAAAGTCTGAAAACTAACCCAAACTGTAAAAAATAACATATTAAAAAATCCCCAAGAATTATATAAACTTAAGTTTTTTTTAAAATATATCCGTATTTTTGTAAAAAAAGTGCGCATGATCCTATTCAACCTGATAGCGTCAAGTAAAGTTTCACTTCAAAATGCCGATTTCTTTTAACTTTGTAATTCTGTCTTCAGAAAGTTTGCCGTCTACGTAATGCTTTACACTACGCTGACGCCATATATTTAGCAAATCATTTCTTTCGCCCTTTATCCATAGTTTTAAATTTCTTTCCCATCCATCTTTAAAATTTTGCTTTCTACCGTTTCTTTTTCGCCTTGGATTTTTTTTTTTATCAAAAGGGAAGTTAATCTCAATCAATTTCTCAAGTTTCTCATCTGAAAGGTTACCTGAATTATATAATCGACGGTTTAATGATACCCAGTTATAAACGATATTGGATTTCACATCATTAACATATAAGTCTAAATTTCTTGTCCAGGCATCGACTTTTTGCGGCTTTGGCGGTTCGGTACTTGGTGTTTCATCAATAGTTTCAAGAATGGGTGTTTCCTGTATAGGTTGTTTTGGTTGTTTGGGTTGCTTTTTCTGTTTCTTTGCAGGTTTTACAACAGCCTCTTTTACCAATTCCTTTACAGGCGTCTCCGGTATTAATTGGGAAATGTTATCTTTTTCCTGAATACTGCTTATCTTTTTAATGTATTCATTTTCATCTACTTCCCATTTGTCTTTAGCGATGAAATCATCGATCTCTCCGACCGCTTCCAATTCGAATTCGAATTGCGTAATCGAAAATTTACAATTCTTTTTTACCATCCGATCCACGACCAATCGATAACATGGAGTAATAGAATTTTCAATTACTGCTGTAATTGTTCCATAAAACAGCCAATCGCCGCTGTTATATTTCACTTTTGTGCCAACTTGATATTTCATATGTTTATAATTAAATTTGGCCGCAAAGATAAAAAAATATTTTTATTATTTATTCATGTAACAAAATATTTTTTTTATATTATATTTTTCTATTTCAAAGAAATTGCTTTACTTTGCGTCGAATATGAATTATGAAATATAAATTTTATGAATTATGAAAAATAACACACGTAGAGATTTTATTAAAAAATCAATCTTAGGCGGAATTGCCTTGGGAACTGCCGGAATTACAGGATGTACAAGTCAAAGTACAGAAAAATCTAAAGATGAACAGAAAGCGACGACTCCCCCGCGACAGGGTAAATCCATGATGGGTTTTTCATGTGCACCCATCCAGACTGTCCGTATCGGGGTAGTAGGTCTTGGGCGCGGAGGCGGTGCCGTATACCGGATGGCGCGCATCGAAGGAACTCATATTACTGCCATTTGCGACCTGCTGCCCCGACGTATCGAGAGTTCTCAAAAAAGCCTGAAAGATGCCGGGCGTCCTGAGTCTGCAGTTTATACAGACGATGAGGAAGCGTGGAAAAAAATGTGCGAACGCGATGATATTGACCTGATATACAATGCGACGCCGTGGGAGTTGCACGTCCCTATCGCACTGTATGCCATGCAGCATGGAAAACATGTAGTCGTGGAAGTACCGGCGGCGCTTACGCTCGACGACTGCTGGGCGCTGGTCGACACAGCCGAAAAGACGCAACGCCATTGCATGATGCTGGAGAACTGCTGTTACGACTTCTTCGAACTGGCAACCCTCAACATGGCACGTCAGGATGTTTTTGGCGAGGTATACCATGCCGAATGTGCCTATATACACGATTTGAGGGCTTCCAAGCATAACAAAAACGGGTATTACAACATGTGGCGGCTTGAACACAGCAAGTATCATACCGGCGATCCTTATCCCACGCACGGCTTAGGCCCTGTCTCGCAAATCATGGGTATCAATCGCGGCGACCGCTTCGACTATCTGACCTCCATGTCGACTAACCAATACGGACTGACGCTCTATGCTGAAAATCACTTTGGAAAAGATTCGCCCGAAGCTAAGGCAACATATAAATTAGGCGATATGAATACGACGCTGGTTCGTACATTGAGCGGGCATACCATCATGGTACAACATGATACGACCAGTCCACGACCGTACGACCGTATCCATAAAATCAGCGGAACCAAAGGATATGCCGTTAAGTATCCCGAAGAAAAAATAGCGCTGGACCCCGAAGCGCATGAATTTCTTACGCCGGAAGCGTTCAAGGCGCTGATGGCCCAATACGAGCATCCGCTGTCGAAATATATCGGCGAACAGGCCAAGGCCGTAGGCGGTCACGGCGGTATGGACTATATCATGGACTGGCGGCTTATCTATTGCCTGCGCAACGGATTGCCATTGGATCAAAGTGTGTACGATGCTGCATCATGGTCGTGCCTG
>Ga0082212_10010000_pt1 | contig 12185 bp, 7 predicted proteins | sample TergutNt197P3_FD_71548 | JGI IMG/M metagenome (GOLD analysis project Ga0082212, IMG submission 71548) | Neocapritermes taracua P3 segment gut microbial communities from Petit-Saut dam, French Guiana - Nt197 P3 | ecosystem: Host-associated > Arthropoda: Insects > Digestive system > Gut ... | reverse complement strand
AGCCCGACGTCATTCACGGTCAGCATATATGGCTGCTTAGCTGGCTGTCAGGGAAAACAGGCGTTCCATATGTCGTAACGGCGCACGGAACGGATCTGATGGGTTTCCAGAAGTCCTCGCGCTTCCGGCAATACGCGACGGAAGCGGCGGCAATGGCGAGGCATATAATCACGATTTCCAACGATAATGACGACTTGGTAAAGGGGCTTTTCCCGAAAAGCGCCGATAAAGCGGTTTTCATGCGCAACGGTTACGACCCGGACCGTTTCTACCCGGAGCCTGTATCGAAAAGCAAGCTTCAGTCCATGTTTAATATCATGCTTCATAAAAAGCTCGTCATGTTTGCCGGTAAGCTGACCCATTTCAAGGGCGTCGATATCCTGCTTGAAGCGGCGCGCCTCTATGAGGGCGAGCGATCGGGAGAGATCGTGACTATCATAGCAGGGGACGGCGAATTATCCCAGCAGCTTAAGAAGCAGGCTGAAGACTACAAGCTGAAGGATCTTCATTTTATGGGCAGTCTTGACATAGCCCAACTCCGCGCGCTGTACAGCAGCGCAGACGTCTGCGTCGTCCCGTCGCGCCGCGAGCCTTTCGGGCTTGTAGCGGTCGAAGCGCTCGCGTGCGGTTCGCCCGTTATCGCCACAAACCAGGGCGGCCTTCCGGATATCATCAACGACGACGTCGGCGCGCTGGTGGAAGTCGACGACGCGTTCGGCTTATCTGCGGCGATTTTGAGGGAGATATACGGGGCTGACAGGAAAGAACGCGGAAAAACCGCTGCAAAATACGCATTTGAGAAATACGCCCAGGATTCGCTCATGGGCGCGCTGGTAGAGATATATAGTAGTTAGTTGCAGTATACGCCGGCTAAACAGACTCGATCAAGTTACAGGCATAACATATTATTCTTAAAGAGGGATGGTCTTAAACATTATGCGAAAAGTAGTAGTTATACCGACATATTGGGCGCGTGGAAAAGAGGAAGGCTGGCGGGAAGGCGACGCGGTTTACGACCACCCGACGCCGATCGACGACGACGGCACGCTCGCGCGCACGCTGGAGAGCATGAAGCTCCTTTCCATGAAAGATTTCAAGCTTGTGCTGCTTGTATGCCCCACGACTCCGGAAGTTTCGGACATTGCCGAGCAAAAAGTCGTCGAAATCGTCCGCAAGGTCAATCTGAAAGCTGAAACATACATTTTCACTATTTCAGACCTCGACCGGATAGCTGAAATACTTTACGAAGTGGATACTCAGCGCAGGACGGCGTCGTTGTTGACTATGTATGGTTACGCTAACGTGAGGAACATATGCCTCCTTTGCGCCGATATCCTGGCCGCGGACGCGGCGATCCTTATCGACGACGACGAGGTTTTTGAAAAAGCCGACTTTGTCGAGCGTTCAGTCGAGTTCTTGGGCAAACGCATTTACGGCGACGTAGTATACGGCATGGCCGGTTATTATGTCAATAAACACGACCAATACTACGACGACGTTAAGGCCGAATCCTGGATGACTTACTGGGACCGTTTCGGGACAAAAGCAAAAGCGTTTGACGAGATAATCGGGTGCTCGCCGCGTATAAAACGTACGCCGTTCGCTTTCGGCGGCGCGATGATACTGCACCGCGACCTCTTCCAAAGCGTACCGTTCGACCCGCATATAACCAGGGGCGAAGATATAGACTATCTTATCAACAGCAGGATGTACGGGTTTTCATTTTTCCTCGACAACACACTGTCGATCAAGCACCTCCCCGTACCGAAGAAACACCCGCAATGGAAACGTATACGCGAGGATATCTACCGCTTTGTCTACGAGAAGTCAAAGCTGTTAACTCAGTACAAGACAGGCAATATGGTCATGGTCACCCCGGAGGATTTCGACCCGTACCCGGGCGAGTTCCTGCGCGACGACCTTGACGAGAAGATATTCCGCTCGAACATGATGCTGGCTGCCGACTATATGCTGCAGGGCGACGCTGAGGGCTGCGCCGAGTCGCTCAACAATATCGCGATAAGCCGCAAAGACGCCAAGCCCGGCTTTGATACATTTTCCCGTTATCGCCTGAACCAGAAGCTTTGGGAGCAAATAAGCTCGATCGTATCGACAAAAAGATATGAAGCCCGCAAGATAATGGAAGAACATAACCTATCGAAAAAGCCGATCCTCAGGAACTCGCAGGGCGAACGGCAGCTCAGCCCCGCCGAGATCGTCGCCGAGCTCCGTAAAGCGTTTGATTTCAATTTGAGCGATGACGAGTGGGCGAAATTCTGCAAGCTGTTTTATGTCAGGACTTACTATGAAAACGAAATATTGTTCCACAGCGGCGATTTCAATAACGCTATGTATATCCTGCTCAAGGGTGAACTGACGCTGTATTCGGGTTCGCACGATACCGGCGGAGAGGTCGAGATCGCCCGCCTCATCAAGGGCGACGTCCTCGGTGAAAGCTGCATGTCCAAGACGCCGTTCACACTCAACTGCCGCGCTGAACAGTTCACGGAGCTGATCGGCATAGATTATGAAGATATCCAAAAACTCGTCGAGACCGACCCGTCCCTCGGCGTGCAGTTCTATCAGCAAGTCCTGACGAAAGTCGTCGGAAAGATGCGTCATAACAATATGCAAAGTATAAGCAACGCCGGCGGGTCTGTACTCGAAACCTTTATTGATGGGACCGCTGACGACGACGATGAGTAAAATGCAAAATAAATAATAATGCAGAAATTATCCGATCGCATACATCGTCATTTATTACGCTGCGGCAAAGAATACGTTCGCTAGTGAAAAACGTGATGCAGGAGACGGGGCGCAGAGAACGGCGTCCCGTTACTGCGGCTGCCTGTTTTTAGTTGGAGGGACATTTTGAAATACATAGTCGCGTTGGATCAGGGGACGACAAGTTCCCGGGCCATCGTTTTTGACGAAAACCAAAACATCGTGTCCATCGCGCAAAAGGAGTTTACCCAAATCTACCCACAGCCCGGGTATGTCGAGCACGACCCGATGGAGATATACTCATCGCAGTACGGGGTGCTCGTGGAGGCGCTGACAAAAAGCGGCGTTGCGCCCGCAGACGTCGCGGCTGTCGGTATCACGAACCAGCGGGAAACGACGATCATGTGGGATAAACACACCGGCAAACCTGTTTATAACGCGATCGTCTGGCAATGCCGCAGGACGGCTCCCTATTGCGAAGGCCTGATAAAAAGAGGGCTCGCCCCTTATATTAAGGAAGCGACCGGTCTTGTGGTCGACGCGTATTTCAGCGCGACCAAGATCATGTGGATACTGGATAATATCCCCGGAGTCCGCGAAAGGGCGGAAACCGGAGATATAATGTTCGGAACGATAGATACGTGGTTGATTTGGAACCTGTCCGGCAGGCGCGCGCATGTAACGGACTATACAAACGCTTCGCGGACCATGCTTTTTAACATAAACACCCTGACCTGGGATGATAAACTGCTCGCTGAAATGAATATCCCGCGCGCCATACTTCCGGAGGTAAAAAGCTCAAGCGAGCTGTATGCGACGGTCAACATCCTCGGCAGGGAGATACCAATATCCGGCGCGGCGGGGGATCAGCAAGCCGCGCTGTTCGGGCAGCAATGCTTTGAAGCCGGAGACACGAAAAATACTTATGGCACAGGGTGTTTCCTGCTTATGAACACGGGCGCAAAACCGGTAATGTCACGCAACGGGCTCATTTCCACGATCGCTGTCGGGATCGACGGCTCGGTCCGGTACGCGCTGGAGGGAAGCGTTTTCACTGCCGGCGCCGTAGTGCAGTGGTTGAGGGACGAACTGAAGATAATAAGCTCTGCGGCTGAGTCGGAGCAATGCGCCCTGAGGGTCGGCGACAGCGCGGGTGTTTATCTGGTGCCGGCTTTTTCCGGACTTGGCGCCCCCAGATGGGATATGCGCGCGCGCGGGACTATGCTCGGCCTCACGCGCGGGGCTAACAGAGATCATATAGTCAGAGCTTCGCTTGAATCGATCGCTTTCCAGACGAAGGACGTCCTCGACGCGATGCAGGCGGATACAGGCGTCGAGCTGAGGGAATTGAACGCCGACGGCGGGGCAAGCGCGAACGGTTTCCTTATGCAGTTCCAGTCCGATATTTTGGATAAGGACGTCCTGATCCCGGAAACAACGGAAGCTACGGCGCTCGGGGCGGCATACCTCGCCGGCCTGGCTGCCGGGGTTTGGAAAAATACTGATGAGCTGAAGGCCCGCCGCTCAATAAATCGCAGGTTTTCGCCCGATATGACTCCGGATCAGCGCGAAAGGCTGCTTCGCGGTTGGTCGCGCGCCGTCGGGAGGAGCCTTAACTGGGAGGTAAGCGCCCCCTGACAGGGTGGCGTCACTATAATATGAGTAAACTTTGGACACGCGATTTCACTATTCTCACAATCGGCTCTGTAGTATCCATATTAGGAAACACACTTGCCGGGTTTGCGTTAAACCTGGTTGTGCTCGATTACAGCAGTTCTGTTTTTCTGTTCATCCTGTTTATGGTCGTATTCAATCTGCCGAAAATACTGGTTCCGATACTCGCGGGACCTTTGCTGGACAGTTTCTCACGGAAAAAGACCATCTACACTCTTGACTTTTTATCCGCGGCGCTCTATTTTTCGCTTTTTTTCATTTTAGGGGGCGGGTACTTCAACTACTTCGTTTACCTTGCGTTATCGCTCATTTTCGGTACTATCGACAGTATATATCAGGTCGCCTATGAGAGTTTATACCCGGTACTCGTCTCTGAAGGGAACTTCCGCAAAGCCTATTCGGTTTCTTCGATGATCATGCCGCTCTCCGCAGTCATGCTGCCAGTAGCAACATTTCTATACCAGCGCTACGGCATCGGGCGCGTCTTCATCTTTTCATCAGCCGCTTTCTTTGTGGCGGCATGTTTCGAAACACAGATCAGGGCGGTTGAAAAACACCTTCGCGACAACTCTGAGAAATACGGGGTCAGGGAATTTAAAAAGAGTTTCCTTGAGGGCGTAGCATATATAAAAAGTGAAAAAGGACTCCTTGTCATAACCGCGTATTTCTTTGTCTCAATGTTTTCGGGGTCGAGCAGTCATCTGGCGCTGCCCTATTTCAAGGACGCCCCTCACCTCGGGGTCATGCTGTACAGTATTGTAATTGGTTTTGCCGTTATAGGCCGGCTTGTCGGCGGCGCGGTGCAATACAAGCTTGATTACCCCGTCAACAAGAAGTTCAATATCGCGCTTTTTGTGTACGCTTCAATTTCTATTCTTGAAATGTCCTACCTCTTCACGCCAGTATACGCGATGGCAATAATGTGCTTTTGCACAGGGATCCTCGGGGTGACCAGCTATAATATCCGGATATCGACCACGCAAAGCTATATACCGGATTCCAAAAGGGCTCGTTTCAACGGGGCATTCCAGATGGTTATGAACGCCGGCATTATTTCCGGGCAGCTTGCCGCCGGCGCGCTCGCGGATCATATACCGATTCGCGCCGTGATCGTACTGTTCAACTCGTTATCGCTTATCGCCGCGTACGGGATCATGTGGCGCGGAAGGCGCCATGTAAAGCCTATCTATAACAGGACGGTATAGCGAATGATCTGACAGGGCGCAGCTCGTCACTGGTCAGTGGGTATCCGGTAAACTGATTTTTTGCAGCGATTCTTTGTAGCGGAGCGGTGGCGACTGTAAATATAACAATACAAGGCTTTTTGAGCTGCAAAAAATCAGTTTACCGGATACCCACTGACCAGCTACCACAGTTCACATCAGTATCCTGCTTCGACCCTTTGAAGCTATTGAAAAACGTGTGATTTCATGATATGTTTTAAATATCGCTTGCCAAAATGCGCGACAATAAGGCAATAATGTCTACGTGAGTAAAGAGAGGATGATTTTCAATGAAACCATTCGGATCAGGCTATTTCGGCGAGTGGATCACAGACGGGCATGGGCTTCCGGCATACCGCTACGACTGCGACCAATTGACTGACCCGGCCGCGGTGTCGCCCACAAACCCCGTATGGCGAAAAGATAACGACCACACGTTCCAGTTCGGGAACGGGCGGATCACGTGCGTCGCCTCTAACTTCGGAACAATACAAGTGCGGCAGGATGAGGGCGCCCCGAAGTTCCTCTGCGACGTTGACCACGAAAAACACTGCTACGGCGGCGGCCTCGGCTGGCTCTCAGATGGGAAAGGCACGACGCTCTCGACTTATTATGACGGAAACGCCGACAGCTTCGAGCGGATATATGGCGCGGGATATATGCTTAAAAAAGTCAGCAAAGGAAGCCTCGCAGCTACACAGCTTATCTTCACGCCATATGGCGACGACCCGGTGCTTATTTCGCGCGTGACGGTCGAAAATAACGGGAGCGAAGCGGTGGATGCCAAATGGCACGAATACTGGGGCGCACGCCCGTACCCAATGTCGCTGCGGACATTGCTCCTTTCCCTCGCGGGAAAAGAAACCGGACTCGATTCATACATTAATAACTCCGCCCAAAGCATGCGGCGCAAACTCTCTGATTATTACCGCAACCAATACTCTGTGGAAGGGGAGACCCTGCGCAATAAAATGAGATTCAAGGGCTGGGGGTTCATGGACAAGCAAATCTGGAAGATAGCGCAGAAAAAGTACCGGCCGCTTGCCGAAAAGGCGCATAACTATTCGCTGTGGCTCGGCGAACTCGACGACTATGAAGACGTAGACCCCCCTGAAACGTTTCTCTATGCCGCGGAAGCGCCGTCTTCAGTATTTTTTACGGATGCGGAGGCGTTTTTCGGAACCGGCGGCGTCACCTCTCCCGATGGCGTCGTGAAAGCCGGCGCGTCAGCCGGAGCCGGCATTGGCGCCGGAGCAAAGATGAAACCCTCTCATTCCGCTATAGCGGCGGTATCGCCTGTCACGGTACCGGCGGGAGGCAAAGTCACGCTGACCTATGTCTACGGTTACATCCCCGATGGTTTTGAGCTTTCCGCGCTACAGAAAAAATACGCATCGGGCTTTGACGAGCTGTTTGCCGGCTCATGCGAGCAATGGAAAAAAGACAGGATATCGCTAAATATCCCGGGGAAAGAATGGATAGACCGCGAGCTTTTGTGGCATAACCAGTCGTTGCGCGCATCCGCCACATACGACAGCGCTTTCGGCGAACATATTCTCTCGCAAGGTCATGTTTACCAGTATATTATGGGATTCCAGGGCGCCTCGCGCGACCCTCTCCAGCATGTGCTGCCATTTATTTTTACGGATCCCGGCCTTGTGCGGGAGGTTCTGCGGTATACGCTGAAATCCGTGTTGCCGGATGGGACGGCGCCATATGGCATATGCGGCCACGGAGCGATAATGATCTCGCCGTTTTTATCCGACGACCTCGAGCTTTGGCTCATCTGGACGCTCAGCGAGTACATCCTCGCGACAAAAGACCTGTCGATACTCAAAGAGCGGATAGTTCCATACCCGTATAAAGGCATAAAGCAAGAAGAGACGACGGCCCTCGAATTAGTCAAACGCTGTTTCGAGCACTTCCTGACGCTGCCCGGCACTGGGGCTAACGGGCTTCCGCGGTTGCTCGGCGGCGACTGGAACGACAATGTCGTCGTCGGGAATACAGACCCGAAAGAGCAGGAGCGCATCTATAAAGAGGGCGAGAGCGTCCTGGTCGGCGCGATGGCGGCGACAGTCCTGGTCAAATACGCCGACGTCCTCGCGATGGCGGGCGAGGATAATTCTAAAGTAGCGGAATTCGCGGCTCAACAAAGGGATGTAGTGTCGAAGCAATGGAGCGAAAAATGGTTCAGGCGCGCATATCTCGGCAGCGCGCTCGGTTGGACCGGCGAAGACAGGCTCTGGCTCGAACCGCAGCCGTGGGCGTTGTTGAGCGGTGCGGCGGACGCGGGGCAGACTAAAACGCTTATCTCTGAAATAAAAACCCGATGTCAGGACCCGTCGCCAATCGGCGCCATGCTTGCAGACCGTTGCCCGGATAGCGGGATGAAAGCGCCGGATGGTATGGCGACGAACTGCGGGATCTGGCCTTCGATCACAGGAACCCTTGTCATGGCCCTAAACAAGATCGACCCGGCAGCGGCGTACGAAGAGTGGCGCAAGAATACCCTCGCAAACCACGCGGATATATACCCGGACGTCTGGGAAGGGACGTGGAGCGGCCCCGACACATATAACTCCGTGCTTTCAAACAGCCCGGGGCGGACATACAACATCGAGGATCCCGAAAAACGTAAACTGAGCCTTTCATGGGTGGATTTCCCGGTATACAACCTGCACCCGCACGCATGGACACTTTACAACGCGGCAAGCCTTTTTGCCGATAGCTTCACAATCGACGGCGCAGTATTCAACATGGGCTTCCCGGAAAAAGAATACAAGTTCGAAAGCCCGTTAGCGGCGCTTGAGCGCGCGCCAAATGGCTTTAGCGGCAGGTACTGCCCCGCTGTCGAGGGCAAATGGAGAATCCGGCTTGAGTTTTTCAAACCGGCGCCGGGAGCCGTACTGAAGGTCAACGGCGCGGACGCCCAATACGAAAAGACGGAAAACGGTATCGTTTTTACCGGTGAAGGCGGCGGCGCCGCCCCCCTGCAGTGGGAAATATCAGTAAACGAATGAAAAACGACCGGGGCTGCCGGGCAAAGGGGTGCAAAAGGCAATGAAATCTGAAATGACAGGCAAGGAGCGTATACTGGCCGCGCTGCGGCGTCAACCGGTTGACAGGATCCCCTGGGTCCCGCTTCTGGTTCCTTACACGATAGCAGGTTTTCCGAAGGAAACGCCGCACCGCGTGGCGGAAGCCCAGCGCGCCGTCGGCTGCGATATATGGACGCAAGCTGTTGTGGATCGCATCGGGCTTTGGATGCCGAAAAGTAAAAGTAAGATCAGCAAAATCCTGTACTTCATCGACGGCGACGTTGTCAGCGGGTATGAAACGCCGGAAGGCACGATTACTGAACGGCAGAGGAGCGGCGTCGGCGGGTCGCTGAACGCCCCGGTGGAATACCTTCTGAAAACAACGCAGGACCTCCGCGCCTACCGTTATGTACTTGAGAATAGTTTCCTATTTATAGCGGACTATACAGACCATTACGCGTGGGAGGATGAAATCGTAGGCGACGACGGCGTGATCACCGACGTCAGTATCGGGATGTCTCCGCATCAAATGTTCATCAATATGCTTGCGGGCGTCGAGCATACGTATGATATGCAGGCTGACGAGCCCGAATTGTTTGACGAAGTTATGGATTTGATGCACAGGCAGTATAAACTCCAGATAAGGGAAACTGTAAAAAGGAGCAAAGCGGATATTTTTGTCAGTTCGGAGAATACAAGCTGGACGACGATTTCACCAAAGGTTTACGAGAAATACTGCGCCGGGCAACTGAGCGAATACGCCGACATATTGCACGAATACGGTAAGCTTCACGTGATCCACATGTGCGGGAAGCTGAGCTGCATGACCGAACAGATCGCCCGTTGCCGCTTTGACGCCGTGGCGGACCTTGCGCCGGCGCCGACCGGCGACATGGAGTTGTGGGAGGCTGCGGACGCTTTTCCGAATTTAGCCGTGAAGGGCGGTATAGGCTGCGATACCTTCATCGCTAAAGACCCGCGCGTTTGCTATGACAAGGCTGTTGAGGTCATAGAAAAAACCCGCGGCCGGCCGGGGGTCCTTCTTGGTTCCGGCGACTCAGTCCCGAACGGGACAAGCCTTGAAAATCTTCGCGCCATAACAAAAGCGGTGGAGGAGGTCGGCTATTGTGTTTAAACAACTGCTAATGGAATGGGTCGTAAAGCAAAGCATGAAAAAAAACCAGGTCAGCGTCGATTTTGACGTAAATACCTACCTGGAAAAAATCGTAGAATATTTCGACCCGAAAAAAGCCGGGGACAACAAGCTTACTGTCGTATATGAGTTTCATGACAGCGGCTTCAACGACGGGGCATGGACAGTCACAATAGCAGACGGGAAGTGTACTCTGGCAAAAGGCGAAGCGGAGCATTTCAACACTAAACTATACATGACTGCGGACACATATCGCCGTATATTGACGGGGCGCCTTGACTATGCCCGTCTTACTTACTCTGTCGGAGCGATCAGGTATTTCGGCAGTACGCTGGGGCATCGCGAGCTTAACGCGTATATCACACTCCCAAAAAAAGCGGGAGTCGCCGCGTTGTGAGGCCAGAGCGATGAGAATCAGATTTCATGCCTGATCCAGTACTTCTTCTATTCTCTATCGCCAGAGCGATGAGAATCAGATTTCATGCCTGATCCAGTACTTCTTCTATTCTCATCGCTTTATATAGTTCGCTGTAGTAGCCGCCGGCGGCCAGTAACTCCTTGTGAGTACCGCGCTCCACTATTTTGCCGTCCTCGACGACGAGTATTATATCCGACCGCACGACCGTTGAAAGCCTGTGTGCAATTATAAACGAAGTGCGGTCTTTAAGCATGTGCGTTATCGCGTTTTGAATCAGTTGCTCCGTCTCCGTATCGATGCTGGACGTTGCCTCGTCGAGTACAAATATCGGCGGGTTTGCCAACACCGCGCGCGCGAATGAGACCAGCTGCTTTTCGCCCGTCGAAAGTTTGTCGCCGCCCTCGCCGACCTCTGCGCCAAACCCCTCCGGCTGCCGTTCCGCGACGATGTCGGCTGACACGAGCCGAGCCGCTTCGACGATTTCCTCGTCCGTGGCGTCAAGCCTTCCATAACGGATATTTTCCATGATCGTGCCCGAGAACAGATGAGGATCCTGCAGTACATATCCAAGCGACGAATGCAGCCACAATTGCGACCGCTCGCGGCTGTCCCGTCCGTCAATAAGTACGCGCCCGCTCGTGGGTTCATAGAATCTGCACGCCAGATTGACTATCGTCGATTTCCCCGCGCCGGTCTCCCCCACTATCGCGACTGTCGTGCCGGGCGGTATATCCAACGAGAAATCCTCAAGCACGTTTTCCTCGCCGTCGGGGTATTTGAACCACACGTTTTCAAATGTGACTCCGCCGAGTACAGGCTCCCAGTTTTCGGTTTTAGGCTCAAACGTGTCACCGTATTTTTCCACGACTTCAGGTGTGTCGACTATTGTAACAGTCTCGCCTAAAAGCCCTGTGACCCTCTCGATACCGACTTGCGCGGATACCATTTCCGATATCACGCCCGAAACCCAGACTATAGGTTCAATGGTGCTGACGGCATAGGCGATGAATGCCGACAATACGCCAAAATCCAGCAGGCCGCGCCTTTCAAGCATACCGCCTCTGTAAAGTATGAATCCCACCCCTATGGACCCGAGCGACATGACCATCGGCATCATTATCGCTGTCAACCGCGACGAGCGGACGGACTCCCGATGCATATTGTCCGACAGTTTTGAAAACTCTTCGCTATTGACGTCTTCTATCACAAGCGTTTTCGACGTTTTTGAGCCTGTGATGCCTTCGTTATACGCCCCTGTGATGCGCGAGTTAAGCTCGCGCACTTTCCTGCTGACTACAATGATTTTCCCCTGAAAGACCCACGCGATGAACCCTGCAGTCGGTATGATGAGGATAAGAATGAGCGCAAGCGGCGGGCTTAGTATAAGCATGTATGTTATGCTGAATATTATAACAAGCGCGGCTTCGATCAGAGCTGAGAAGCCCCATGACAACATACTGCCTATCCTTTCCGTGTCCGACATGACCCTACCGATAAGGTAACCCACGGAGTTTACATTATGATACGCGATCTGAAGCTTTTGCAGATGTACGAAGCAGTCGCGCCTGATCATAAGGGCTATATCCATTTCAATGCTCATGATCAGCTTTACCCAGTAGTAGCTGAGAACTCCCACAAAAAGGATAAACGCTACATATACAGCCGCGAACGGCACAAGCCCTTTCGTTGACTCGGGGACGACGAAATTGTTCACCGCATAGCGAGTGAATAGCGGGAATGCGGTGCTAAAAGCTATCGCGACGACAATTATAATAAGCGCGTATACCGCTTGTTTTTTTATTCGCTTAAAGTATTTCAGGAGGCGCAGCCAAATTTTCAGGCTCAATCCTCCGCTAATATTTTCTTCTTCGTAATTCAAAATGTGCTGACTCCTAACTCCTAACTCCTAACTCCTAACTCCTAACTCCTAACTCTCCACGTATCCCGACTGC
>Ga0082212_10009999_pt1 | contig 12185 bp, 13 predicted proteins | sample TergutNt197P3_FD_71548 | JGI IMG/M metagenome (GOLD analysis project Ga0082212, IMG submission 71548) | Neocapritermes taracua P3 segment gut microbial communities from Petit-Saut dam, French Guiana - Nt197 P3 | ecosystem: Host-associated > Arthropoda: Insects > Digestive system > Gut ... | reverse complement strand
AAGTGCCGCACCGCGAGCGCAGCTTTTGTTGCTGCGCCATTCAATACGAGTGCCGAAAAGCATCAAAATTCACTTCTTGGAAATTTCAGGACGAGAAAGACGACAAACATCTCATGAAACGTGACAACGAAGCTGATTGTGGCTTTGAGTACGCGGATTCAGGCGCACCGCCTCGCTGCCCTCGCTGCAGGATGCGCACACCTCATTATCAATGCAAACATAACAACGAGGAAGAAAAGCTATACCTGTGCACCTCCTGTGCAAAACGCGAGAGGAAAAGCGGCGAGCGCAAATACGAGTTACGAAATGAATGTGATTCGGAATATGGCTTTGAAATTAACACATTACCCGATATTGCCGACAGCAACGGGCGAATTGCGTTGCTTTATGCCGACATAAACAACCTTGGCAGAGAAGGGGATAAAATGACATCTTTCGAGATGGACAAAACATTCCATTCAAGTGTTGGAAAAACTGTCAAGGAGGCTGTGCATACAGCAGTCAGGCGGGCAATGACAGTTGAAAAGAATAATAAAAAATCGAATGCCAGATTTGAGATTGTTACACTTGGCGGGGACGATATCTGCTTGCTGCTTCCCGGAGACACTGCTCTGCTGACAGCGATGTCAATAGTGAACGAATTTGACAATGCAGAAGAATTTACAAAGATTGCTGATATATATAATACCAAAATCGATTTATCTATCTCCGTAGCGGCATGTGTCGCAAACGATACGACCCCTCTCGCCTATATGGAAGGTATCGTTAGCAGTGCGCTTGAAAAGGCAAAAACCATTGCACGTGAGAAAGAACGAAGTGTTGTCAACCTGTCGTATTTCGAACAACCCAGCGATTTGTTCCCAATGACGGCAGAAGACCTTAAGGAATTTGTATGCTTACTAGAAAAAACTTCGTCAGATGATGTTGCAGTCACCGCGTTGCGGAATATCTCTGAAGCCCGCCGCGAACTTGTATCAAAAAATGCCATTAATGAGGAATTTACCCGAGGATTTACATTGTTTTTAGATTACTACCTCGCGCGCGATATTACATCAATCCATCGAATCAAGCCGATCATGACAGAAATACGTGATAAGTATGGCGGCAAAAACCCATGGCGTGATTTTATAACATGGCAGAATCAAAAGCTTTGCAAGGGGGTGGCAAATATTGAATCCAGATAAACGCAAACTCAAAGTTACGATTAAGCTCCTGACCCCATTGCATGTTGGAGGCGAACCGGGAGAGGACGCGAATAAGTCATACGTTTTATATGGAGGCGACAAAGAAGCGTACTATCCAGGCACTGCATTCAAGGGCAAGGTAAAGCACTACGCACGGCAATTACAAATTGACAGGTGCAATCTTCCTAGAAATAGCAAGCGGCTTACTGAAGACAAAGTATGCGAATGCACTGTGTGCCGATTGTTTGGAAGGAAAGGGAATTCTCGTGGCAGTTTGATTTTCAGCGATTTTCATGCAGTGGGAAAACCAGTGATAGATACACGGGCGGGAAACTCCATAGACCGCTTTCGGCGCGTAGCCGAAGACGCGAAGCTGTTTACGACAGAGTCTGCCGTTGTTAGCGAATTGGTAGGAGACATTACTGGAAGCATGGATAGCAGCGATGTAGACCTTCTGGAAAACAGCATCAAGCTCATTCAGCAAATTGGCGGCAATACCAGTCGTGGGCTTGGGTGGGTTGAAGATATAAAGGTGGAGCTGGTAAGCATGCATGGTGAACATAACACAAAGCAAGACGATGATGACCATAAGCCTGACAATGATTTCGTTTCCTGCGTTCAAGTCATGGTAACGCCCATGTCGCCATTGCTCATCGGAGCCCACACCACGCAATCGAACTTTCGTGACACGCAATGCGTTATACCCGGTGCAGTTCTGCGGGCAGCGATGGCCCGCGCAATATGCGAACAGGACGGTACCGATGATCCAAGCAAGGAAGGCATCCAAGTATTCCCTGAAGATTCTTCTTTCCCCATATCTAGGAAGGCATTTCCCGAACTGCGATTCAGTGCGCTGGAATCAAGTGCGCAGGAATCTGGGCCGTATCCTATTACAATGAGAAAATGCAAGTTCAATAAAACGCATGCTTGGGTTGATGTGCTTGCCATGCTGCTAAGTGATACAGATTGCAAAGAGGAGAAATGCAGAATTTGCGAGAAACGTCTAGAAAAAGTCGATCCGTATGAAGATTTTAAAAAACCTCGAAATGACTACAAATGGACCATAACATCAACGCATTCCGAAATGGACAGCTGGCGAGGGACGTCTAAAGACGAGCAACTTTATACAGTAAGGGCAATTTTGCCAGATGCAATTGTGTTTAAAGGTACGATTTTTGACAAAAACGGCAGGATAAGCATGAATGAGTTGTCGAGCTTAAGCAAGTCGCATTTACACGTTGGCGCAATGACAACAAAAGGATTTGGTGACTGCAAAATCAAATTCAGCAAGCTTGCCGAAACGCCTGACAATGATTTGCCGCAGCGGATTGAAGAATTCAACAAACTAATCGTTGGCAGAAATGAAGTGCTCGTGCCTATCACACTGATGAGCGATGCAATTGTCGACTTGCAAGACCCAGTTGAATGCCGCGACCGCAATGAACAAGGCACCACTGACTACAGCGAGTACGATTATACGAATGCATATGCTAGTCTTGTTGAGCACTTTGAGCTAGAGCGCGTGATCACAAAACCTCGAATTTGGCGCGGATTTGCAACAGATAAAAAGCAAGTTTCTCCCAAAAAGGCGAAATTTCTTCTGCCGGCAGGCAGTGTCCTTGTTGTTAAAGTCAACGTCCCTGATGAAGAAACTATTGGGAAACTGCGAGAACTTGAGCATAATGGGATTGGTAACGATACGATAGACGGCTACGGCGCGGTTCGCGTCGCCCATGAAAACCACATAAAATACGCCTTAAAGGAGGATAATCGCAATGAATGAAACGAACCAGGTGCTCAATAAAGCCATAGACGATAGCACCGAGGAAATAATTAAGCTTGTCGATGAGTTTGCGAAAGAGAACAGCGCAAAAATCGTGGGAACACACGACAAAAAAAAGGATGGAAAAGCTGGTAAGAGACAGTTCACCGACCTAGTCGAAGCGGCTGGTCAAACATGCTGCATAAATGAATTCAAGCTGTACATAGAGTACAAGGGCTCAAAGAAGGGCACCAGCAACCTTTGGGACGGTTTAGCAAAACCGTTCAACAAAAAAATTGACGATCTTATGGTGGTAGCAGACAAAATTATTAAAAGTGTCAGAGCTGAAAACGAAGATGTAGAAGACGAAAGAGTCAAGATCGAAGTTCTCAAACGTTTCTGTGGTTACTTGATGTGGCGAACTCACGCTGATATTTCAATGGAGGGGGGGCGGTAACAATGACTTTTGAAAAATTCCAGAGCCGAGTGGTGATAGAGGCGGAACTTCTCGCAACAACTCCAATATTTATAGGGGCACGAGCTGACTCTTTCAAACCAGGCGCAATCAATGGTTCATGTGTAAAAGACACATATGGCAGGCCTTATATCCCTGGATCGTCGCTTAAGGGCGTACTGCGTGCATTTCTGTCCAATTTATTCAACGATCCCAACGACAGTATTGTTGACGGCAAGGAAAACGGCAAATATTTGAAAAAGGATCAACGAGATAAATTTGCATCACCCGAAGAACTTGCAAAAAAAATTGTGTCCGACTCGACTCCAGCTGAAAAACTGTTTGGCTCAAAAGTTATGGCGGGCAAGGTTAAGGTTGCAGATGCAATGCTACCTGATAAAGATAAAGTAACTACCGAGGTGCGTAACGGCGTAGCAATTGATCGGGATACGCACACAGCACTAGGCGACAGCGGAGCGTTGTTCGACACTGAAGTTGTGCCGTCAGGAACAGTGTTTAGCTTTATTGCGTCGGCAGAAAACCTTGAGATTGACGAAGCCGACTGGTTCAGCAAACTGTTGGAATATTTTGCCAACGGCAATATAACAGTCGGAGGTCGGTCTCGTGCAGGTTTAGGGAATGTGAAGCTGCAGAATATAACTGCAACGATTCAGTATGCCGTACCAAGCGGATTCCCAATTGAAGAAAAAATCGAAGGTGGTCTTAATGGCATAAAGGAGGCGATTCGCAAATGTTCGCAGAACTGAAGAATGAAGCAGCACTGGTTTTTACGCTACGCAACGAAGGACCGCTGCTGATTAACAGTGGCGAGGCGGCAAAAATTCACCCTCGCCCCGATATGAGCTTTGTCCGCACTCTACACGATGGAGTCGAAACTGTATACTTGCCAGGCAGCAGCATAAAGGGAGTCTTCCGCTCGCGCTACGAGCAAGTTATGCGAATGCTTGGGCAAAATGTGTGTGATACGTTTGATAAAAAAGGTAATAAAAAGCTGAAAACATGCCACAATAATATTGACGCCGCTGAAAAAGACCGCCGCTCGGCAGCAAAAAGAAACGGAGATGAGTACAAGCCATTAAGCGGAACGGATATCTACAATAATCATTGCTGCGAAGCCTGTCGGCTTTTTGGCAATTTGTCACTTGGCGGCAGGATATCATTTGCTGACGCATATCCTGTCGGCGCTTGGAAGGTGGGCATGCGCCACGGCGTTGGCATAGACCGCATAACAGGCGCCGCATTCCCAGGTGCTCTTTATGACATTGAAACACTTGAAAAAGGTACGTTTGCGGTGATCTGTAAGATGGTGAATTTTAAGCCCTATCAATTACGAACAATTCTTTGGATAATACAGGACATCAACGATGGAATGGTTACGTTTGGGATGGGTGGGAGCCGTGGCAACGGTCAAATGCGGCTCGACGGAGATGTTGAATTGACATATCGAAAATATCCTGGCAAAGAATGCTTTTTTGATACTACACTGCTGGGGGGAACAGAAACAGACTTGCTTTTTGGAACGGAAATAAAGAAATCCTGGTCGCCCACAGAGATTAGCGAGGCATTGAATATTAGCACGAGAGATAAGTTGATCCAAGAAATCGCAAGAGAGGCGGTGAAGTGATTGGAAACTTCATATTCAAAAAAACCATACTTTTTTGTGCCTTTAGCAGGCAGAACTTACCGTGTGCAGGCACCTAGTCGGCAAAATTTACTGGCGGGCAACACCTTGATAGGCAAACTCTGTATAACTGCCATATGCAAGACCCCGTTGCATTTTGGCTCCGGTCAACTTGTTTTCGATGAAGCAAGCGATAGCTTTGCGCATTCGCTGCTTAGGGAAAACGGCAAGATTGCTTTGCCGGGATCGTCTTTCAAGGGGATGTTTCGCTCGATCTTTGAAGCGGTTACTGAAAGCTGCGTACTGAGCGCACCAAAAGCGGAATTGTTGCGCGATAAAGTAAATCCACTGAAACGGTGCCATGACAACAAAGAATTATGTCCTGCCTGTTCGATTTTTGGTTATATATCGAATAAAGGCGATTCGCATAAGGGTAAGCTGATAATTAGCTCGTTTGTTGCCGATGCCGATGCGAAGATTGGCCTGCTTAGCATTCCCCAGTTAGAGCAGCCCTTTAAAACATACCCAAAAAGGCAAGGCGAACAGGATCCTCGTACAGGCAATGAGCGCCTTTACTACGGCGATTTTCGCGATATTCATGGACTTGATGTCGCAAGGCTTCCCAAAAAAGAATTTTTTGAATTGAAAAAAAAGGAAGCGCAAAGTGGTGGCAATTTCTATGGGCGGAAATTCTACAAGCATTCAAACAGATGGGAAACGCAGCTCGGAAATCCCAGTAAAGACCTTTTCGAGTGTTTACTCCCTGAAACGACGCTTTCTGGTGCGATTGTATACCAAGGATTAACGGAAGACGAACTCGGTGCGTTGCTTTTTGCACTTGGCCTTGGTTGGGGGCACACGATTTATCATAAGCTTGGTTATGCAAAGCCCGCATTTTTTGGAAGCATCGAACTGTCCGTTGAACCAAAGGCGTTGCCCCGATACGAAAACACATCAATGACAGCCGATGAGGCAAGTGGGCTTGCGGCTCAATACTATGAGACGCATAAGGAATCAATTGAAGACTCCGTTCGCGCACTTGATCAAGAATGGTCGGGAATAGGAGAAAACGAGTGGGAGAAACAGGACAATAAATATGGTTATTAGCGAGGTGCATGATATGGAAAGCAGCAAGGGAATGATAGATATTGCATTGAAACGAATGGTGGGGTTTACTCTTGAACGTTCTAGCTACGGTGATAACCGCTCTATATTTGGCATGGTTAAAATGCTGATACAATCAGCATCAGGCGAAACATGGGCAGAATACCGAAAGCCACTTGAGGCAGTGCTTAAGCTTAGGGCTCGCGATCACCGGGATAAGTTTTACGGAGTAAAGCTGATGCTGTTACAAGACACAATCAGAGCCTTGTTTTGTAATCATAACAAACAGCTCTCAGAAAAAGATTTTGCCGAACATGACCGCAATTGGATTTTTGAATGCCTCGAAGTGTGCCGCAGGATTTTCATGACGAAATATGCTCCGGTTTTGCAGCACAAGGAAAAAAATCAGAAAAGCAAAGAGCCTGTTTACGAAACCGTAATGCAGCATAAGATTCTGATGGAACTGGATAAAAAAAGCAGGAAGGCAAAAGGTGGAGAAAAGTGAACATGTGGGAGTATTTAGATAAACACCCAATTATGGCATATTTTATTTTGGGAACGATAATAGCCGTTATTCTTTTTCTCGTCATTTTCGTTACTCGAAGGGTAAATATAATTTGGAAATTCTATCAAGAAGCTAAACAAGCCACTGATCCAGATGCGCATGCAAAAGCAATTAAGAAGAAACTGAAAAAAGGAAAACACTCTATTGCATTTGTAGCTGACAACAGAGACAACCAGGACAAGATGAAGAAATACAAAGATTTCATAAATGAGTTTTGCGAGGACAAAGACCAAGCCACAGGAGTCGTCACTATTGGAGAGGACGACGTGGGACAATTTGAAAAAAAACTTTTCGACTACACAATAGTAGTTTACAAAGTATTTGATGATGATATACCACTCCAAAATGCACCAATCGATAACAATAAAATGCCGCTTTATTGGGAATTGACGGATTACTGCTGCTACCAGCAAAAAAACTGTGTTCTGTTATCAACAAAATATTTGTCTCGTCTTGACAATCTTGACAACTATTACTTCACTACGGTTAACTATTACTCGAAACTACGCGAAACGTTGCACAACTTGTTATATTTTGCCCCATAAAGGAGTCTGCCCATGAAACAAGTCGATTTTGTCCTTCAAAAAAGAAACCTGACGAACCTGAACTGCGAGCTTGCCGTTAAAATCCACGCTTGGCTCATGTCGCAAGTCAGTGCCGAATATTCAAAAAGCGTGCACACATCGGATGAGCTGCGACCGTTCAGCCTTTTCACACGAATTCAGCAGAGCAACATCGTACTGCGCTTTTCGTTGCTCCACGAGTCGGCAGCCCCACTGCTTGAGCCTGCGAGGTCAGCTCGGATAATAAACGTTTCAGGCCTAGATGGCGGCATAGCAGTGCTGGACATCATTGAAAAACCAGCCGTATCCCTTGAACAATTGCGCAAGCCCTTGCCAAAAGAATTCCGAATTGTCATAGCGTCTCCGGCATCGTACAAGCACAACAAGCAGGTATCAAACTTATACTCGCTGCCACCGCTGCTTTACACCGTCGCAGAAAAACTTCGCAAGTTTGAGGGCGTCGACATACCAAACGAAGAGGTTTTCGAGTTGTGCGACCTAGTTGCATACTCGCAGTATGAACTTTGCACGACAGAGTACAAGATTGAACTTGGAATTACCCGACCAAGCTTTATAGGCGAGTTGACGCTTCGCCTAGGCGGCAGCCAGGAGCAACGCGACAAAATGGCGCTTCTTCTGAGGTACGCTGCGTATGCGGGAGTTGGAGCGAAGACTGCGCTTGGTATGGGCGGTATACTGCTGATCGAATAGGAGGTCAACATGTCAGACAAAAAAATGAGCATCAAGTCGATGTTCAACACAAAGCAGAGCATCCTGAAAAGCAAGCTGGACGTTTTGCTTGAGCACCCGGTGACAAAAGGCGAGCATTGCGAGAGCGCTTGGATTGATTTCTTCCGCAGCTTTCTGCCGAGCAAATACGCCGTTGATAAAGGATTTGTCTTTGACGCCAAAGGCAATGTCAGCGACCAGATAGACATCATCATATATGAAGCTCTCTACTCCCCTCTGATTTTCGGAACCGACGCGGGCGAGAAATTCATAACCGCCGAAAGCGTCTATGCTGTTTTTGAATCAAAACCGACGATAGACAAAGAAACGCTGGGGTACGCAAACGACAAGATCAAATCAGTCGTCGACCTAGTGCGATCGAGGAGAGGCGTCATCAATGCGGGCAAATATAGCCCGCCAAGGGAGCTGACCCACATCATCGGAGGCATTCTAGCAGTCAACTCAATCAGTCCAGAGGCGGTCAGGCAGCATTTGTCCGATTTCTCCCACATTGACATCGGCTGCGCGATAAACAAGGCTTCGTTCATAGCCTACCGCGACGACAACTGGCATTTGTCCGATGTAGAATTTTCAAGCCAGGAAGAGGCGATTCTGTCCTTTTTCTACATTGTGCTGGATTTGCTCCACCAGATCGGTACTGTGGCAGGCATTGACATCAGAGATTATTCAGATGCAACAGTGGAGTCGCTAAAAATTATTCGGAACGAGCAAGCTTGACGCCTCGGTCAACCCCGCCTGCTTCGCAAAATCCGGCCACATGGCAATAGCCTGCTTTACTTCGGCAAGCGATTTGCGCGCGTACGGGATTTCGTGCCGTTCAGCAAAGCGCAGCAGGTCTTGCGTGCTTACGCCAGTGAACTTCCCTTCTATGCCCATGAGGTGTTCCTTCAGCCAAATATTTTTCGAGTTATAGGCAAAAGTGACGTCAAAAGCAGGCGCCAGCCACCATTTGCCGTGTTCATCCATCAGAAAAGCGAAATTTTTGGCATGGTCGTCGCAATTCATGGCAAGGAAGTTGAAAGCCATCCTGCGAAAAGCTTCAGTCAAGGCTTCCTCATGAATGCCCAAGCGGCGGATGACCGCAAACAGCGAATCATACAGATTGGCGTGAATCAGGTTGTAGTCTATGTGATCCATTGCGCAAAGGCTTTGCATGTGTATTTTGGAAGGCGCATCCCCAGATGCCGGGTCCGTCCGGTCAAACCTCTTTGTCATGAAGTGGGCGCGCCCACTTTCATGAAGCAAGCGGGTATCCGTCATTTGAATTCCGGCTGCTTTTGCCATGAGCGAATAGGCGTATTCAATCCTGCCGTAATCTTGCGATGGACCGAGGGGCGAGCCGCCCTCGACTCCATCAAATTTGAGCAGCCATGATTCTTTCCCTTTTTCCGGGCGCTGTCCGGAGCTAATGGCGCCTGTGTTTGGATCTAAGTTGACAACAGCCTTGGCTCTGGTGCCGCCTGCGCTGGTTCCAACTGAAAGCAGCTGGCGCAGCGCACGCTTCGCTTTGCTGTCAGTTCCGGTAAATCCGCAGGCTGCATCTTTTGCGGCGCTGACCAGCTCGGCAAAGTCCAGTATGCCGGGCTCTTTGCCAATGGAGCGAGCAGGGCGGAATTCCAATGCGCCCATCGCTCTGTCGCCGGTGTACGCCAAGCGGTCCAGAGCGGTAATCTCATCTCTTGTCACGCCTTTCTCAGCCAATCTTGCGTCGATCAGGCTGTTTCCGAACCGATCGGGAAGCGCGTCTGCGATGGCCGCCGGCAGCCTGTGCCAAGTGTTTTCAGCGAGGTTGTCAAAAACAAAAACGCCGGAGGAAAGCGGCAGGTGCAGAGGGCTGATGGAATAACCGCTCCTCAGCCAAGTCGGGGCATACTCAAATGCGTAATACGGCCTGCCTCGAGAGTCGGGTGCAACAGCACCCACGGTTTTACCAAAGATGCGCACTTCAATGGCTTCCACATGGCTAAACGGCATGCGCACTCACCCCTTTGTCAGCCTGCGCGAGACGCGTTTGGGCTCGGTTGCCAGCTTTCTTGAATCCCTGAGCATCTGAATGGGGCTGATCTCAGTGCTTTTCCCTGCCCAGTCCAGAATAAAACCAGTCTCGTCAATGGCTTTTAGCACCTTCAGCATCGTTGAAAGAGTGGAACCACGCCCCAGTTCAAGCGCCCTGACGGTTATGGGCGAAAGGTTGGCTCTTGCAGCCACGTCCTCAAGCGGCAGTTTCTTTCGGATTCTGAGGCGGCGGATCGTTTCGCCTATCTTCTTTTCGTCTAAATGCATCTGTTATGTCACCTGCCCTGTTGTAAATTTGAATTGCTTTGCCTATATTATACGCAAAAAATACATATCTGTCAATAGATAGATATGTATCTGTTAACCTGTATTATTTTATTATCAGCCAGATATATATGTGTTAATGCAAGGTGTTTTTACACGATTCAGGTTGCTGATTTCGTGGCAGCCATGGCAATCAGCGCGATGTCGCCCTCTGTGTCTGCTTCCAGAAATTTCACGTCAAAGTCACCGCCGCCACCAACGTCTCCAAATTCCTTCTCAAAGTTTTCTACGCACCAATCTGCCCAAGGCTGCCATACGGCTTTTGGCTCGTCTATATCGTAGCACGCAGTGATTTCGCAAAGGCCGGTTTTCTCCCAGAGGCTGCGCCACCATTTGCCGCTGTGAAAAGTGAACAATTCAGGAAACCACAACTCTTCCAGCGTTTCAGGGTACCCCTTTTCAAACTCCCTTCCAAGCCCCGGCACCACAATTCCAAATTGGCCTCCCGGCTTTACAAGCTTAGAAAACACGTCGGGGAAGTACGATTCGCTTGCACCGAAGTAGTGGTAGCTGTCAATTGAAATGGCGGCGTCAAAGAAACCCTCTGCATAGGGCAATGCGTGGGCTTCCGCGTGAATGGGAAACGCTCTGTCCGAAACCCCTGCTTCTTCAAATCGGCGCAGGTTGTCAGCAGCGCTTATCCACAGGTCGTTTGCAAAGACGGTTACGCCAAACTCCTTCGCAAGGAATACGCTGGTAAGCCCCTTGCCACAGCCCATGTCCAGGACTTTCATTCCCGGGCGCAAATCCATATGCCCACATAAATCCTCAAGAAGCCAAAGAGGGTTTGGCCCCATCCAGTTTTGTTCAATCCAGCTTGTGTCGTATTTCTCTGTTTTCGGGTAATTTTTCATTTTCAACTCCAATCATCGTGCAGTTTTAACGTTTTTCTGCTCACAAAGAGCATATCACGCCATGTGCAAAAAAGCTCTCCACTAAACAATTCAGAAACAAAAAGGCGACAAGCATTGTGTAAAACCGTGTCGCCCTTTCAGCTAACTGTCCTTTGTTGCAGCAGACAATATTTTGTATATGGTCTTTGGTGACAAAAAATACTGTTCTGCCAACGATTCAACCGATGTTCCGCACTGATGCTGTTCCCATATTGCGCAGTTGCGCGGTTTGAGCAGGTACCTGCTGTTTTTGCGCTCTCCCCATTTCATTTTGCTCTCAGCCTTTCGCGGAATGTAGATACACTCTCCGTCAACATACTTTTGCACTGCCACGAGCAGGTCGCTAGGCAATACAAGAGTTGCTTTTTTGTAGCCCATTGTGCTCCTCCTAAAATCAAAAATCAGGGTTGCGCAAGGGCTATCGTCCGTTTATTGTTGTGCGACAGCCCCTGCCACGCACAATGCGGACTCTGGTATACGCTTACCGATAAGACAACGCTCCTTTCAATAATATTAAAAATAAAAAGTTACGGGCATCACCCGCGTTAGCACTGTATTGTCTGGTGCGCAGTGGCGCACCTCTTTTTATCGTGGGCTATGCCAACGCACAGGCACTCGCCCGAAAGGCCGGCGCAGTACTGGTTGTCGACGATCTGCGCAAGCGCCTCGTCTTTGAGCCTGTCCACGTCCTCGCCCTGCTTGAACTCAATGACCACGTGCGGTCTGTCAGAGGAAAGCGACTCCATGCGTATGTCGCTCCGCCCGTGCCCGGCCTCTATGTTGCTCGTTATTTTGTACAGGTCGTTCAGCGATATGCACATGCCCAGGAACAGCATGTGGTACGCGTTTTCCTTTGCATCGAAGTAGCTGGTGCAGGAAAGCACGATCTCCTGGTAAACGTCCAGGAAGCCCTCCATGTCCCGGTCGA
>Ga0082212_10009998_pt1 | contig 12185 bp, 20 predicted proteins | sample TergutNt197P3_FD_71548 | JGI IMG/M metagenome (GOLD analysis project Ga0082212, IMG submission 71548) | Neocapritermes taracua P3 segment gut microbial communities from Petit-Saut dam, French Guiana - Nt197 P3 | ecosystem: Host-associated > Arthropoda: Insects > Digestive system > Gut ... | reverse complement strand
AAAGGTCCACAGATTTACGCTGATTAACACAGATTATCACTGATTTAACTTCAAAAATCCTTTTAATCTGTGAAAATCTGTGCTAATCTGTGGATAAATTCATTTCAGTATCTTCTCATGCATAAGGTGAGTTAATAATTAAGAGGATTAAAATGGCAAAGTGTGAAAACTGTGGAACGGAATTAAATGAAGGTGTGGACTTCTGCAATGAATGCGGAACCTCCGTGCAAAAAGAACGCTGCGTACAATGCGGAACAGAACTCCCCGTAGGTGCGGCCTTTTGTCCTAAATGCGGAAATCCGGTGAAAGAACCGGAGGTCTACTGCACGCAATGCGGGATCGAACTTCCCAAAGGCGCGGACTTTTGCGTTAAATGCGGGGCAATGACGCCAAAGAAGGAAACGGAAATTCAGGCGGAAAACGAGCTGAAAGAAGAAGAAGCCCGCCGCAGGGAAGCAGCAGAAGTTGCCCGGAAAGAGGCTGAATTTGAAACAGACGGAAACGGAACCATTACAGACTACAATGGTAATGCTAAAGACCTGGTGATTCCGGCGCAGATCGGGGGTAAGCCCGTTACCGCCTTTGGTTTCCGTGCGTTTCAGTCTAAACAACTGACCAGCGTTACCATTCCCGATTCGGTTACAAAAATTGGTGAAAGTGCATTTAACAACAATAACCTGACCAGTGTTACCATCCCCCGTTCGGTTACGAGTATTGGTGCTTATGCTTTTCTAACCAACAGTCTGGAACGTATTACCATTCCCAATTCTGTTACAACTATTGGTGATTATGCGTTTGGAAAAAACAAACTGGAAAGTATCACCATCGGGGCAAATGTTAAATTCTACGATACCGCTTTCTCCAACGATTTTTACAAAGCCTACAAGAAAAGCGGCAAAAAAGCAGGAACCTATGTCTACGACGTAACTAAATTCTTCAACAATTGGAGCGTGAAGTAGGGGGCGAGTTCGATTTAAAATTGCCGCTTCGAACCGAAGGTTCGCTACGGCTAAATGAAAGAGGACAATCATGGCAAAGTGTGAAAGTTGCGGATCAGAATTAAAAGAAGGTGTGGACTTTTGCGAACAGTGCGGAGAACCCGTTGTGCAAAAGAAACGCTGTGAAAAATGTAAGGCGGAACTGCCCGAAGACACGGCCTTTTGCATCAAATGCGGAGCCCCGACGGAAAAGCCGAAAATTCTCTGCACGCAATGCGGGGCTGAACTGCCCGAAGAAGCGGACTTCTGCGGAAAATGCGGGGCAATGACGGAAAAGAAGAAAGCGGAAATTCAGGCCGAAAAAGAACGGAAAGAAAGGCAAGCGCTGGCGGAAAAACGGCGGCAGGAGGAAGAAGCCCGCCACAAAGAGGCGGCGGAAGTGGCCCGGAAAGAAGCTGAATTTGAAATCGATGAAAACGGTACCATTACCGGTTACAATGGTAAGGATAGAGACCTTGTGATTCCGGCCCGGCTTGGGGGGAAACCCGTTACCGCCATTGGGCACAGTGCATTTCGTGGGAAAAACCTGACCAGCGTTGTCATTCCCAATTCGGTTAAAACTATTGGTGATTCTGCGTTTACGGGTGAGGGTAATAAAGAAAAAAATAACAAACTGATCAACGTTACCATCCCCAACAGCGTTACCTCCATTGGTATCGGTGCATTTTTTTGCAATAAACTGGAAAGTATTACCATACCAAAATCGGTTACAACTATTTGTGATACTGCGTTTGCCATAAATCCTCTGAAAAGTATTACCATTGATGCAAATGTCAAATTCGGATCCCGCACTTCCAGGGATGATCCATGGGAAGGTTGTGCTTTCCATCTTTTTTGTAAAGCCTACAATAAAAACAGGAAAAAAGCGGGAACATACATCCGAGACGACAAAGACAAATGGAGCTTGAAGTAGGGGGAGTTCACGCAGCGGTGCCAGGCACTCGGCATTTACATTACTTGGAAAATAGTTCTCGCAGAGGCGCGGAGAACGCGGAGGACGCAGAGATGGATATAGGGATAGTTGTTGCAAAGTATTGGAGGATTTTGAATAACAAAAGGTCCACAGATTTACGCTGATTAACACTGATTATCACTGATTTAACTTCAAAAATCCTTTTAATCTGTGAAAATCTGTGCTAATCTGTGGATAAATTTACTTCAGTATCTTGCTCATGTGTAAGTTCACGCCGCGGTGCCAGGCACTCGGCGTTTACATTACTTGGAAAATAGTTCTCGCAGAGGCGCAGAGTACGCAAAGAAAAAGAAAGGATTTAGGAATTCACGCTCCTTATATTCCTCTGCGTTCTTGGCGGCTCCGTCTTTGCGAGAAAAAATTCCGATTAAGTAAATATGACAGAATAGTGGTATAATTATTAGAGAGGATTGAAATGGCAAAGTGTGAAAAATGCGGAACGGGACACGCCAGGGTGTCAGTCACCGATTTTCCCTAGTTAACGCGTATGGTGTCAGTCACTCGGCGTATACTAAAATCAAGAGGAAATGGAAATGGAAAAAATTTATGAGCTTTCTTCTGAAAGGGAATTACTATATTTACCAAAAAAAATATTGGAAGAAAATGGTCAAAAGCCAGTAATTATCAAATGCAGGTTCCCCTATAAACAAGGTAAACTCTTTAGTTTCATTTTTACTGTTGAGTTAGATATAAAATCCAATGGTGATTGGTTGATGAGAGTAATTGATAGGGTTAGGACATCACCAAAAATTGGAGATATAAAGTAAAAAAAATTTACGCCTATGGTGTCAATCACTCGGCGTTTCCAGCCTAGACAAAGTAATACTTATTTTTTATATTAATATAACACTAACTAATAAGAACAAAAAGAGGTATTTTTAATACTTAAATCTTATTTCTTAGTATAAGGAGAAAAAATGAATAGTACAGATTACAGAGCGTATGCTAATACGTTTATGGATTTCACAGAAGAGCAAATAGCTGGAATTATAAAATTCCATCCAGAAGAAAAATCAAAGATAAAAGAAGTACTGAGTGAAAATTCTTGGAAAAAAGTTGAAGCCTTCTTGAACTTTAGAAGTGATTCTTTAGTAGATGTATCATATCAAAATATTCTCAAAGAAAATACTTCTAAAGCATCCAAATTGATTTAACGCCTATGGTGTCAGGCACTCGGCGTATACATTACTTGGAAAATAGTTCTCGCAGAGGCGCAGAGACGCTGAGATCGCAGAGAATAAAATGATTTAACTTCAAAAATCCTTTTAATCTGTGAAAATCTGTGCTAATCTGTGGATAAATTCATTTCAGTATCTTGCTCATGTGTAAGTTCACGCAACTGTGCCAGGCACTTGGTGTAATCCATGTTTTTCCTCAAGCCGAAGAGTACCTAAAAATGAAATATAATTCCGGCTCGTTTCAATATACCATTTGCGACATGGCAAGAAACAATTTCTCCGTCTACAGTGATAGGTAATTTGGTTATGGGGCTAAACCAAATATCATGATCACCTTTGCCATGCCGTAAAATATAGCACCCATGTTCGGTTAGTTTTTTCCTGACTTTTTTTCATATTCTGCCATTATGCCACAACTGCCAAATATTCGGCTTTGAAATGAAGTTTCATCTCCGGCAACCTTGTTCCGTTGATTTCAAGAAGCTCGGGAATTGCGGTTTTCACTTTTTCAATGAGTTCATCAAAAGAACGAGACTCGAGGATGAGGCCTGGTATATCCGGACTTTCGGCTATCCACACAGAAGCTTCATCATCCCAGAATAAAGTGATGATATATTCGCTCATACTTTTATCATACTGTTATTCTTAGATTTGAGCAATATATATTTTTCTATTTTTGAGTTTTCACTCCCACGCACACCTGCGCCTAAACTACCATTACATCATCGCCGCGGAATATAAAAATATCACCGTTAAGTTCCAAATCGCGGGAAATTGAGAAGATTATTTTCCGGGCCGCTTCGACTTCTTTCAATTTTACCGGCCCCATAGATTCCATTTCTTCTTTGAACGTTGTTACCCCCTCCTCGGTAAAATTCCTGAATATCTTGTCCTGCACCTCGGGTTCCGCTGACTTGAGGGCCATGCAAAGGTCCCGTGAATCCAGTTTACGCAGTATTATCTGAATGGATAAGTCGTCCGAATATAAAACGAGGTAGCTGAACAAACGTGATATGATTTTACCGGCAAGATCGGGGGCTTTGCTTTCCAGGTAGTCGATTACCCGCTTCTCTATGCAGGCGTCAGTTAAAATGAGAATTTCAATACCGGTTTCTATGCCGTCAATGGTATTTGAATGATCTTTTTTAGATTCATCCTTGTTCTGTATGTGCCCAACCTGGCGGGTCTTGTCTATAGTAATTTTGCCGGCATCTTTCAAACGGCAGACAATGGAAATAATTTCTTCCTGAGACTCTTCGGCGCTTTTTAACATTACCGGCCCCATATTTTCCATATTTTTTTTAAGCTTTGTTGCCGCCCGGCCGGGCATTGAATTAAATATTTTGTCCTGTACCCTGGTATCCGCCGCCTTTAGAGCCTTGGCAATGTCCCCGGAATCCGCTTCACGCAGTACCTGTTGAACGTCACTGTCGCTTAACAGAACAATGCTATAAAAGGTGATAATCTCCCCGGGGGCTTCATTCTCCAGGGCTTCGATAAGCTGTCTTTCAGAAGCCCTCTCGGCAAGATCGAGGATTTTGACAATTATTTCCGCCTCGGCGGTAGTTGTATGCTTTTTCGCCAATGCCTGCTCAATCTCGCGGAGAACCTGCGGATCACCGCGATCCGTTGCGGCAATATGACAGATCACCTCGCCCTGTACGGCGGGGGGCAGGTTTCGCAGTATGAACGATGCCTTAAACGGCCCAATGTGGGCCAGAATAAAGGCAATGGTGCGGGGATCTTGATCATATTATAGCATAAAAGTTTTTTGTTTGCATTCTTTTGAATTTAGTGAGTTTTCTCACTGTTTTGTCCCTTTTCATTAAAATATTTTTTTGTTATTATTTGTGAAGGTTTCTCGCAGAGGCGCAGAGTACGCGGAGATATACGCATGAATCTATTTATGGATGGGACATTTGTTTATAATTCCAACGGGGATATTTTAATTACCAAGAATAATGACCCTGATAAAATTATCGATAAAATAATAAGTAATAAAAAGTACGATACACTGGAAATGGGTGTTGGTCTTTCGTTTTCCTGGAAATTTATCGCCGATCTGATGTTTTCCGGTTTTTATATTACCTCGGATGTATTGAACGAAGAAACATTATCTTTTGATATAAATATAACAAATACGGATAATTTCTCATTTTTCCCCTTGCTGAATATCTGGAAAACCCAGACGGTTCTTTTTTTTGAAAATTTGCATATATCAAAATCAACCAGCCGTATAATAAAAAATTATGAATTAAGGGTAAATTATGATTTTACAAATGTATTAAATAATATTATTAAAAAACACGGCAATATCTGGATAACGCCCCCATTGGAAAAAAAATTAAAAATATTAAATAAAATAAATTATAAATCACAAGCAATTTCATTTGAAGTATACAAAAACGGAGAGTTAAAGGCTGGTGAAATTGGAATAAAAACCGGTAAAATATATACGAGTTATTCAGGATTTTACCATGAATCATCTGCGGGTTCTGTTCAGATGGCAATGATGCTGCAATATTTAAAAGAAAATAATTATGAATTTTGCAATTTTGGAACAGATGACAGCAAAAGCAACAATGAATATAAAAGGAAATTGGGTGCGACATACATTGACAGATTGGATTTTGTTAAATTATGGAGAGAAGGAAGAATGAAACAATGAGAATAAAACTAGTGAGTTTTCTCACTGGTTTTGCCCTTTCTCAAAAAATATTTTTAAATTTTTTGCACTTTTGTGAGTTTTCTCACAAAGGTTCACAGATTTACGCTGATTATCACTGATTATCACTGATTAAACTTCAAAAATCCTTTTAATCTGTGCTAATCTGTGCTAATCTGTGGATAAATTCATTTCAGTATCTTGCTCATGTGTAAGGTGAGTTAATAATTACTTGAGAGGATTAAAATGGCAAAGTGTGAAAGCTGCGGAAAAGAATTAAATGAAGGTGTGGACTTCTGCGAACAGTGCGGAGAACCCGTGGTGCAAAAGAAACGCTGCACACAATGCGGGGCGGAACTAAGCGAAGACACGGCCTTTTGCATCAAATGCGGAAGTCCGGTGGAAGTACCGCAGGTCTTCTGCACACAATGCAGGGCCGAACTGCCCGAAGATGCGGATTTTTGCGGAAAATGCGGGGCAATGACGGAAAAGAAGGAAAAAGAAAAACAACGACAGAAAGAAGAAAACCGCCGTAAAAAAGAGGCTAAAGCAAAGCAAGCTGCAGAAGCAGAGGCAGAAAAAAAACGGAAAGAAGCCGAAGCACTGGCAGAGAAACAGCGGCAGGAGGAGGAAGTCCGCAGAAAAGAGGCGGCAGAAACGGCCAAGAAAGATGCAGATTTTAAAACAGACGGGAAAGGAACCATTACCGGCTACAACGGTCAGGCTAAAAACGTGGTGATTCCGGCACAGATCGGGGGGAAGCCCGTTACCGCCATTGGATACGGTGCGTTTTGTAACTATAAACTGACCAGCGTTACCATACCCAACGGCGTTACTTCTATAGAGACCAGCGCGTTTGAACTTAACCAGCTGACCAGCGTTTCCATACCCGACAGCGTTACCTATATTAGGCCCGATGCGTTTAAATATAATCGCCTCACCAAAATTACCATTGGGGCAAATGTCAGTATTGGCTTAGAATCTTTCGATAATGAATTTTATAAAAGCTACACAAAAAACGACAAAGAAGCGGGGACATACGTCTACAACAACAATTTTCTAATACCCAAATGGAAAGTAAAGTAGCATGTGGAAAATGGAGATGAAGGTGAAAAAAACATTTGTAAAACTACTTTTAGCGGCACTGCTTTTAATAGTACCTTTCGGATTGCCTGCCCAGGGTAGCCCTGCCGGAGATACTTATGCGGATTATTACCGTAACAGTATTAAAATCAACAGACTGAGCGACCCCGGCTATTTTGGTTCCGGCAGTGATACTATTCTTGAAAATATTGCAGAAAAAGTTTTTACACGGTCTGATGCGACTTCCGGGGAAATGCAAATATATCAAAATTTAAAAAATAAAATTACCGATGTTACCGCCATGGTAGGCAAAGATCCAAGTTTTTTTCTTGTGGTTATTTGCAATGACACTTATGGTATTTTATTTGGCTGCTGGAACGATACCCAGTCTTTCGGGCAATTTCAGGATACCGGTTTGCGGATAATGACAGGCACTTATTTTTTCAGGCTAAAATAAGGAGAATAAAACTTGAAAAGAAACCGTACTTTTCCCCCGAATTCAGTGAGTTTTCTCACTGGATATATTTTTATGTTTGTATGAAAATTTAGTATAAGTAAGGAGAAATGCGTATGTCATGGAAATGCCCCTGGTGCGAAATTACCCATAACCGCACGGCACAGTGGATTACACACAACGGCCAAAAAGTTACCGGTTTTTGCTCCGATGAATGTATTGCCGCTTATCGGTCGAAATATCCCGATTACGACGCTATGGCGACAGATGCCGCCATAGACAAAAAAATGAAGGGCAAGGGACTTGCCGGTATGATACTTGGAGGAATAGGAAAAGCCGCCATGCGTGACGTTAAGAGTCTGCTTGGGGGCTTTAAGGTTCTGTAAAAAAAACGCCCCCTTCGCTCTCAGGCGTTCCTGCGTCTAAACAACTAAATAATCTCCCATGCCCCGGTGTATGAAAATTTTACCGTTTAGTTCCAAATTATTGGAAATTGAGATAATAATTTGCTGGGCTGCTTCGACATCTTTCAATCTTACCTGTCCCATAGATTCCATATCTTCTTTGAGCATTATTGCCGCCCTGCCTGGCATATTATTTTTGTTTGCATTTTTTGAATTCAGTGAGTTTTCTCACTGTTTTGCCCACTCACAAAAAATATTATTAATATTTTTGATGAAGAGTTCTCGCAGAGCCGCTGAGTCACGGAGGACGCAGAGACGGATATATGGATAGTTGTTGCAAAATACTGGATGATTCTTGTACAGTGTGACATAATAACTGTGTGAAGGGTTAAAACTTTACTTGAAGAAGAGTTCTCGCAGAGGCGTAAAGGATAAATAAAGATGAAGAAAATATTTTTCATACTGCTCTTGGCAATACCTTTTGGCTTATTCGCTCAAGGGTATACTTTTTTATCAGAGGACACTGCCGATATTCGCAATAACCTTTGGTATTACGGTTCAAATTCACTTAATGCAGACGAATTTATGATGGGCTTTATTAATAAGTTTGTGAAAGAGAGAGTTGATATTACACATAATGTCAAAAATTTGAGCGAACAGGATAGAGTAATTTGCAAGAATCTACTTGATCGCGGAAGGAATATCGGAATTCCCCAAGCAATGTTAATGTTTATGATTATCTGTGATGATACCCACGGGGTATTGTTACTCTGGATGGATTTGCCTAATTTTCCCTCAAATAATAATCTTGCTACAAGATTGTTTTTCAAACTGAAATAATCCTTTCAGTGAGTTTTCTCACTGTTTTGCCCACTCACAAAAAAATTTTTTTTTTTTTACAATTTTGTGAGTTTTCTCACTGGAGAATTTTGATACAGTATGATATATTTCCAATATAATAACGCACTGCATGAGAAAGAATTTGAAATGTATTTGCCCGCTGATTAGCGCAGATTTTCGCTGATTGTATGCGAGGGATACGAAGTATCCCGAGACATATACTTTACCTAAACGGCAAACCTTTGGTTGCCGTTTATCGAAGCGATATTACCAAAATCAGTCTTAATCAGCGTTAATCTGCGGACTTTTTTTACAAATGCGTAACATGGGTTAATAATTAATTAAGAGGATTAAAATGGCGAAATGTGGAAACTGCGGAACGGAATTAAATGAAGGTGTGGACTTCTGCAATGAGTGCGGAAGTTCCGTGCAAAAGGAACGCTGCGTACAATGCGGGACGGAACTCCCCGTAGGTGCGGCCTTCTGCTTCAAATGCGGAACCCCAACGGAAAAGCCGAAAATCCTCTGCTGGCAATGCGGGGCCAAACTCCCCGACGGTGCCGAGTTCTGCGTAAAATGCGGAACAATGTTAAAAAAGGCAGATGCGGCCCGGCCCCTTGCCGGAACGGATGAAAATGGGGCCACATATACCGGTGATATTGCAAACGGGCTGCGGCACGGAAAGGGGAAATGCGTATATTCCAACGGTGAAGTATACGAAGGCGATTTTGTTAACGGTGGCCGAACCGGCAAAGGGAAATATACATATTCAAGCGGCAGAGTTGAGGAAGGCAATTGGGTTGATAGTGATTATAAGGGTAAAGGGTAACGCCGAGTGACTGGCACTCTGAGGATAGCTATCATTTTTACGTTTTTTCGCGCCGATGACTGTTCAAAATTAAAAAAAGCGGTATAATTAGAGTCTGTCTATAATGTGGACATATTATAGACAGACTACCTTAAAAACCGCATTTTCGTAGCCTTTAGGCGAGAAAATGCAAAGGCTGTCCGCAAAGTAACCGACTTTGTGGACAGACACTAATTAGGAATAGAGGGGTTAGCATAAAACTTATAGGAGTTATAAAATGCTCGCGATAAAAGGTAGATATAACGGGACAACGGTTGTTTTGGACAGCAAGCCGCCTGTCACAGAATGTGAAGTTATAGTTAATTTTCCGGACATTTCCAAGATTGAAGATAATCAAAAAAACGGTCTCAAGCAAATCCTAAAATACAGAGGGCAAAACATTTGGGAAGGCGATATTGAAGAAATGAGAAGCCCACGATGAATACCATACTTGTAGACACAACTATCTGGGTTGATTTTTTTCGTGAAAAAGAGAGAGCAAAACAAGCAGATGTACTACAGCAATTAATTGAAGAAGACAATAATATTTGTATTTGCCCAATAATTTACCAAGAGGTTTTACAGGGTGTAAGAGATGATAAAACATTTACAGAAATAAAAACCATTTTACAAAATGCTACAATGATAAATACCCCCATAATGACGGTAACAGACTATGCGGTAGATTTATACCGAAACCTAAGAAAAAATGGAATAACAATACGAAAACCGTATGATTGCTTAATAGCCTCCTATGCTATACTTGAAGACATTTATCTTTTACATAATGATTCTGATTTTAGGCAAATGGAAGGCTCCAGCAAATTAAAAGTTTTTTCTTATTGATATAAAATTATGATGAAAAAAATATTTGTAATACTATTTTTTACAATGCCTATCGGCCTATTCGCTCAAAATTTTCCTGTAGTAACAGGCGATATTGGAAATATTACCGATTTCCGTAATAAAATCTGGTATCAATATGTAGGTATGGATTATGAACATATCACCGTTCCATTTTTTAATAATTTTGTCGAAAAGGAAATTACCAATAATGCTATGACTTTACGCGGCACCCAATACGAAGCCGTTTGTCAGAAATTGTTTGACCAGCATAACGCAGCCAATAACCGGGGGGATATTGGCGGAGACAGCAGAGTTGTAATTGTCTGTGATGATACCTACGGAATAATAGTTTATTGGTGGAATGATATTTCATCCTTTGGTAATTTTCAATCCACCGGCAATAAAGTGATGATATTTCGTTTTTTTAAATTAAAAGAAAGATGATAGAATATCCATCATTACCTTCGGTAAAAAGTTTTATTGAGGATTACGATTCAATATATAAACAGGCTGAAAATATATTTACCGTATATAACCCGTGTCAATGGGAAAAGAACACTGACGGCTCATTCACCTGTATTGTAAACAGAATTAATTCGGAAAAAAATAATTTCAGAATTATCGAAACAGACGGATGTTGCATGGATGTTTGCAAAAACCCGAAAGATTTCTGTGATAAAGCGATCAGTAGGAAACAGCATAATGCCAAAAAAGGATGCCTTGTAAAAAACCTAAAATGTAAACTACACATTTGTAAAAAATTAAGAAATTCGGCTAATCCGGAAACAAGGGAAGCCATAAAAAAGATCGATCTATTGATTGATATTTTTCGTCTAAAATATAATATATTATGGAAGCATGTACCCTTTGGATCTCCTAAAAAAATATGGATTGAATTTTATAAAAAGTTAATTCGATAGAACGGCAATTCTAAAATTGAAGAGAAAATTAACGTAAAAATACCTCTCGCAGACGGCAAGAATAGCGTTGCGTTAAGCAACGTTTATGAAAAAATGTATTAGGCCGTAGCCCTAAAAAATCATTGTATACAATAATGCGGACTTGCTTTAGCAAGTCCTGCGGGCGGCGCGGAGACGCAGAGGCCGCAGAGGGGGTGCCAGGTAACATAGGGGGTACCTATCGCAAGATTTTACTCTTTTTTGTCTGATCGATCAGACAAATAGGGGTATCTAAAATTCATCCCCGTGAACTTTGTGCCTTTGTGACCTCTGTGAGGAATTTTCCAGATTATTATTATTCACAAATCTATCATCATGAGCGGAAACGCTGGGTGACTGACAAAAAATTTTCCTGAAACGGTCATGTCCTGAAACAGTCATTGACAATATCGTGGAACATAATTATAATATGATAATAGAGTTTTTGGAGGTTGGTTTTATGGAAACGACTGCAATTATACATGAATTGAATAATTTACCTGCTTACAAACGTATGATTATTGTGGAACAAATAGTTCGTTCAATCCGACTTAATAGTGAAGATAGAACACTGGAAATGGCAGCAGACAGTTTATATGATGATTATAAAAATGATAAGGAATTAACGGTTTTTACACAACTTGATTGTGAGGACTTTTATGAACCAAGGTGAAATTTGGCTTGTAGAAAAGATCGGCGAAATTGCACCTGATGAAATTAATAAAGTACAGGAAGGAATAATAAAGATTCTGGGTATTTAAAATATTCTATAAATAATGAAAACAAAAATATTTTCAAATTTCATCACACGGAGGCACAGAGGAATACTCCAGGCTTACGAATTACAACTCTGCGCCTCCACGCCTCTGCGGGAGGCATTTTAAAACAATTTTCGTGAGTTTTCTCACTGTTTTGCAATTAATCTGATAGTATATACGGAATTGAAAAAATAACAACCA
>Ga0082212_10009997_pt1 | contig 12185 bp, 10 predicted proteins | sample TergutNt197P3_FD_71548 | JGI IMG/M metagenome (GOLD analysis project Ga0082212, IMG submission 71548) | Neocapritermes taracua P3 segment gut microbial communities from Petit-Saut dam, French Guiana - Nt197 P3 | ecosystem: Host-associated > Arthropoda: Insects > Digestive system > Gut ... | reverse complement strand
TCTTATAAAGAAACGATAAAGACGGCGGCGACGGCGGATACTCGTTATGTCCGTCAAACCGGCGGCAGAGGACAATACGCCCACGTTAAACTCTCTGTCGAACCCAACGAATCAGGAAAAGGCTATGAATTTGAAAGCAAAATAATCGGCGGAGCGATACCGAAAGAGTATATCCCGAGCGTGGATCAGGGTATCAAAGGCGCGATGATGGCCGGCGGTCTTGCGGGGCACAGGGTCGTTGACGTTAAAGTCACTCTGTTGGACGGTTCTTTCCATGAAGTGGATTCGTCGGAATTGGCATTTAAAATCTGCGGAAGCATGGCGTTTAAAGAAGCTTGCTCGAATGCCGATCCGACGCTTCTCGAACCTATCATGAAAGTATCCGTAACGGCGCCCGACGAGTATATGGGCGATGTGATGGGAGATATAAATTCGCGCCGCGGACAGATACTCGGCATGGAAGACAGAAACGGTATCGCGGATATTTCCGCATACGTGCCTCTGTCGTCAATGTTCGGTTACGCAACCGACCTGAGAAACAAAACTCAGGGCAGGGCAAACTACAGCATGGAGCCCAGTCATTATGTTGAATTGCCGAAACATCTGCAAGACGGCATAATAGGGCGGATTTATACGGGCCCGTGAAACAAAACGGCTCTTTCGGCCATTTTGTTGACCAACGCAAAACAAATTAGTTGCAAACGCTCCGGCAATACTGTAAAATCTATCACGAAACAATAATATCATGATTAACTAACGAACATTAAGGAGGATGTTCCCAATGGCAAAACAAATGTTTAACAGGACAAAACCCCACATTAATGTCGGCACCATCGGTCATGTCGACCACGGCAAGACCACGTTGACAGCGGCTATTACAAAATATCTCAGTCTGCAGGGAAAAGCCAAGTTCGAGTCTTATGACCAGATCGACAAGGCTCCGGAGGAAAAAGAGCGCGGTATAACAATAAACACCGCACATGTCGAATATGAGACAGACGCGCGTCACTACGCCCATGTCGACTGTCCGGGACATGCGGACTATATCAAGAACATGATCACCGGAGCAGCGCAAATGGACGGTTCCATTCTTGTTATCGCCGCTTCCGACGGCCCGATGGCCCAGACCCGCGAACACATACTTCTTGCCCGGCAGGTCGGAGTTCCCGCTATAGTTGTTTTCCTTAATAAGGTCGATCAGGTCGACGACCCGGAACTTCTCGAACTTGTCGAAATGGAAGTCCGTGAACTGCTTTCAAAATATGAGTTTCCGGGCGACGACATCCCCATAATAAAGGGCAGCGCTCTTAATGCGCTCACCCTGGAATCAACTGATATCAACGCTCCGGAATTTACCTGTATCAAAGAACTCATGGACGCAGTCGACAGTTATATCCCGACGCCTAACCGCAAAGCCGATCTGCCTTTCCTTATGCCCGTCGAAGACGTCTTTACTATCACAGGACGCGGCACCGTAACGACAGGGCGCGTCGAGCGCGGTCGCGTAAAAGTCGGCGACAAGGTCGAAATAGTCGGTCTCAAAGCGCAGGCAACGGAAACTACGGTCACAGGCACCGAAATGTTCCATAAAACCTTGGAATACGCTGAGGCGGGCGACAATGTCGGAACTTTACTTCGCGGTATAGCTAAAAATGACGTGGAACGCGGTCAGGTGTTGGCTGCTCCCGGCAGCATCAAACCGCTTACGAAATTCCGCGGCCAGGTCTATGTCCTTTCAAAGGATGAAGGCGGACGCCACACGCCGTTTTTCAATAACTATCGTCCCCAGTTCTATTTCCGCACGACAGACGTTACCGGAGTTATCAGGCTGCCCGACGGTATTGAAATGTGCATGCCCGGCGATAACGTCGAGATGGACGTTGAGCTTATAACGCCGATAGCCATTGAAGAAGGTCTCCGTTTCGCTATACGCGAAGGCGGACGGACCGTCGGCTCCGGTGTGGTTATAGCAATATCCAAATAATCGAATATTTTTCCGTATGCGTTGCAACCGCTTGAATTTTCTCGCGGAAACTGTAAATGATCCCGCTTTTAACGGCATGCGCCGTTTTAAGCGGGATCATTATGCGATTATGATACATTTTTATATTATTTATAAAAACATGAATGGTTTTCTGTTGATATTTGCTCATAACCGGTATATTATGTAAATCGTACACGCAAAAAGAAACAATGTATTTCGGTCATGGGAGGTTCAGGTATGTCAAGCAGGATATTTCAAAGTTTGATCGTCCAAATGAAAGAGGCTACCGACAGGTGTATGGGCGTTATTGACAGCGACGGCTTTGTTATAGCGTGCAGCGATTTGTCGATGATAGGCTCAAAACAGGATGATTTCAGCGGTTTGACCGACGACGACAGAGACGCTGCTGTTACAACGAGTTCACGGACCTACAAGTTTTTAGGCGCTGCAAACTCAAAATATGATTACGCGGTTTTTGCAGAAGGAAATGATTCTGCTGCCGTATGCATATGCGTTCTCGCGAGCGTGGCTTTTAACGAGGCAAAAACTAATTATGAGGAGAAACACAGCAAATCCGCATTCCTGAAAAGTATTATTTCAGATAATATACTCCCGGGCGACATATATGTCAGGGCAAAGGAGATGCATTTTGTCGCAGACGCTCCTCGGGCTGTGATTCTTGTGAGGCAAACGGAGAAGCCTGATGTTTCCGGCGCGGAAGTATTGCAAAAACTGTTTCCGAACTCAAAGTCAAATTTTGTGCTCAATATCAACGAAACCGATATCGTAATAATAAAAGAACTCGCCGCAGGCTCCGATCCGGCCGAGCTCGACGCTCTCGCTCAAACTATCATAAACACCGTAAATAACGAGCTCCAAATTAAAGCGATCGTCGGCATCGGTTCTGTAGCAAAACACATAAGGGAGTTGGCCGACCGCTACAAGGAAGCTCAAATCGCGATAGAAATAAGTAAAGTATTCGACACCGAAAAAGCGATCATCCGGTATGAAAACCTCGGAATTGCGCGTATCGTGTATCAATTGCCCACAACGCTTTGCGAAATGTTTTTGTCTGAAGTATTCAAAAAAAAGCCGATAGAAGCGCTTGACCGGGAAACGCTTTATACAATAAATAAATTTTTTGAAAACAATTTAAACGTATCCGAAACATCCAGAAAACTTTTTGTGCACAGGAACACATTGGTATATCGCCTTGAAAAGATCAAGAAATTGACCGGGTTGGATTTGCGTGAATTTGATCACGCCATTGTTTTTAAGGTCGCGCTCATGGTAAAAAAATACCTCGCTTCTCAAAACGCAAGGCATTGATTCCCGCCGTCCGGCGGCGGCAGACGGAGGTCCTGTTTTTATGGTTCATATGAAAGACATAACCGTTGTCTACAAGACCGGTGATACTGTAGCCTTGGATCAAATAGACATCAGAATCGAAAAAAGTGATTTTGTATTTCTCGTTGGTCCGTCCGGTTCAGGCAAAACGACGATTGTTAAGCTGATAACCGGAGAGATCAGACCTACCGACGGCGAGATAGACGTAAACGGCTTTGATGTCAAACGTCTCCGCCGCAGAAAACTTCCGAAGCTCAGAAGGTCCTTGGGTGTCATATTTCAGGATTTCAGGCTTATTGACAACAAGACAGTTTATGAAAACGTCGCCTTTGCAATGCGCGTCGTCGGCGCGTCCGGCAAGGACATAAAACAACGTATACCCTATGTCCTTCAGCTTGTGGGACTGGAAGGCCGGGAAAAACGCTTCCCTCGGGAACTCTCCGGCGGCGAACAGCAGCGAGTGGCGATCGCGCGCGCGTTGGTAAACAACCCCGGGATCATTATCGCGGACGAACCGACGGGAAACTTGGATCCCGCGCGCAGTTTGGAGATCATGCTCCTTTTGGAAAAGATAAATGAATTGGGGACCACGATTTTGGTCGTCACGCACGAGAAGGAACTGGTCAATTCATTTTCAAAAAGAGTCGTGGCGATAGAAAACGGCAGTATTATCAGCGACGGAATGGACGGGTATTACGGGTATGATTCTTAACAAACCGGCATATCTGATCAAAGAAGGATTTAAAGGCATATTCATACACGGATTCATGTCTTTTGCTTCCGTTTCCGTTATTGCCGCGTGCCTCATAGTAATGGGCAGCTTTTCCCTGCTGGCTGTTAACATCGATGCATTGATTAAAGAACTTGAACAGGACAATGAAATAGTGGCGTTTGTCGACGAAGAACTGTCTGACTCGGCCGCCGCCGCAATAAAGAGCGAACTGGATTCGCTGCCGAACGTTAAAGAAACAAAATTCATAACGCGTGAAGAAGCTATGGCCTCTTTTTCCGAGGACTATGACGCTGCGCTCATGGAAGGAATCGACTCCTCCGTCTTCCGGCATCGTTATGCCGTAGGCATGAATGATATCAGCTTAATGGATCAAACCCGTGACAATATTATGAAAGTTGACGGCATCGCCAAGGTAAACGCTCATATGGAACTCGCGGAAGGTTTTATTACCGTAAGGAATATCGTAAGCGTCATCTCATTGATACTGATAATCCTTCTCAGTGTAGTTTCTGTCTTCATAATGACAAATACAGTGAAACTTGCCACATACGGCAGGCGCGATGAGATCGCGGTCATGAAGATGGTGGGCGCGACAAACTTATTTATCAGGTTCCCGTTTATAATCGAAGGACTGGCGCTCGGCATTTTCGGAGCTCTTTGCGCGTTTTTTATTCAGTGGGGGTTATATGAGTTCATTGCGGGCAGCGTTATGACCGGAATCGTCGGCACCTTTATGGCGGTCGTGCCGTTTACCTCAATAATGTATCCTGTGGCAGTGGTATTTTTTATTATCGGTTTCCTTGTCGGAATGTTCGGCGGCGTTATCGCTATCAGAAATTATTTGAAAGTATAAACCGATATCGCGACGCCCTCATAACGTCTGTTGATGACCTAAGGAGAGATTTCAGATGAAAAAAAGAAGAATTTTCGTTGCTGCTGTAGCCGCGTTCCTTGCGATCATAATGCTTTTATCAGTGCTTCTTTCGGTCCTCGGACCTATAGGAGCCAACGCGGCTTCGAAGGCGGAAATCGATTCGCTTGAGGCCCAAAAGCAGGAAGTCGGGGAAAAAAAGGACGAAGTAAAAGGTTGGATAGACGCTTTGGAAGAAGAACAGGCGGCATATCTGACAAGGAAAGCGGTATTGGACGAAGAAAATGAGCTTAACAGGCAGGAAACGGAACTGATAAGCGAACAAATAGATCTGTACAACAAACTGGTCGAACGTAAAGCCGCCGAGCTCGAAGAAGCCATTGCCGAAGAAGAGGAACAAATCATGCGCTGCCGTATGCGTATTCGGGCCATGGAGGAAAACGGTCCTTTCTCATATTTATCGATCCTATTTCAGGCAAAGAGTTTTTCAGACGTTTTGTCCCGAATAGACGATATAACCGAGATAATGGAATTTGACAGCCGGCTCGAAGCCGAATTGATTGCCGCGCGTGAAAATGTTTTGGCAGCCAAAGACGATTATGAAACCACCCTCGCGAGGCATGAAGTCATTCAAGAGGAACTTACAGACAAAAAAGCTCTTCTTGAAAAACAAATCGCCGCAGCATCCGCGATGATAGCTGAACTTGAAAGAAATATCGAAGAGTATACTGTAGCCTTTAATGAAAATGAAGCGGCGGAACGGGAACTTCAGGCCCAAATAAACACCATGATCGCCGAACTGATGCGCCGGGAAGAAGAGGAAAGACGCGCCGCAGCCGCAGCTGCGGCCGCGGCAGCGGCGGCGGCTGCTGCTTCAGCCGCTAACAACAGTACATCAAACTATTCGCCTCCGTCATACGGAACAGGTATATATATGTGGCCGGTATCGTCGACGACCATGGTTACCTCTCCCTTCGGATTGCGTGTGCATCCGATATTCGGAGACGAACGCTTCCACTACGGCGTTGACATAAACGCCTATTCCGGAAACAGTATTTATGCGGCGGACAGCGGCAGCGTTTCCATTGCCGCTTACAGCGCATCTTACGGCAACTACATTGTTCTCAATCACGGAGGCGGCAATACGACTCTTTACGCGCATATGAGTTCCATGGCGGTTTCTGTCGGCGAAAGCGTCACCAAAGGGCAGACGATAGGATATGTCGGCTCTACCGGTTGGTCCACAGGCCCGCATCTGCATTATGAAATAACAGCCGGCGGCGCAAAGGTCGATCCCCTCGGCTATTATTCGAACTGGATCAAAGGCTGGTCATGATGAACCCTCAAAGACAAAAAGGAAATTTTTTATACTGAACTCCTCTCCGGCGCCTTATCGGCGCCGGCTGTTTTTTTTAAATAATCCCTTCTTCACAAAAGCCGCCGTCAGCGCCCTTTGTCATTTGGACATCGGCTGAAAAAAGCCAATAAGCGCATTCGCCGAGGGTCGCGTATTTCGCGCAAGCGCAGGAATTTTCCTCCGGAGTGAATACATAAAAATTTCCCTTGGCATATATTTGAAAGTTATTGTTCGGGTCAAAAGGTATAGCCGGTACCGTTTCAACGGGGAAAAACAGATCTGAATGTTTTCCGCACAACACACCGTTGTAATGCCAGCCGCTTCTGTCGAGCCGCAGTTCGCCGCGGCCGAATATTGCAAGACCGCCCCCTCCTCCCCTCGGCATCCTTACCGCTACTCGGAAGGCTGTTGTCGGTTCTTCGTTTTCACGCAGAAACCGCGACTCAAAAATCGCCTGTTCTTTATACCAGTCGTGTACGGAACAAGGCGCGACGCTTCCGCTCAAAGGCGTCAGTTTTGCGCTTTTGTCCATTGCCGCCGCATTGCCGCAGACACGGCATCTGATCACATCGCCTTTTGTTTCCAACGTAAACTCCCGCCCGCAAGAGGGGCAGCGATAAAGAATATTCTCAAGTCCTTCGGCAAGTCTTGTTCCGCGGAACAAACGATACGGTTTCCCCTGCGTTTTACGCTCCGCCGAACCGCTCAGAAAATCGTCTATGCCGGCATTTATCTCGTCGAGTGTTACAGATCGGGTCTCTTCCGCGGTGAACAAGTTTTTATGTATCACGCATACAGGACCCGCCCGCATCCCGCCGCGCCAGAAAGGCATACAATTATACGCGCCCTCAATTCGACAGCCGACTACCGGCACTCCCAGCTTCTTTATCAGCTTTCCCGTTGACCTGTGCATACCCATATACATACCGTCAACAGAGCATCGTCCTTCGGGGAAAAGCAGTACGCTTCCCTTTCGCTTGATAACATTCATTATCGCTCTTATTGATCTTGGGTCAGGATCGAAAAGGTTTTTTGGTATGCACCCCATTAAAGGCAGCAGCTTGTCAAGCGGCCGGTAAAAGAAAAATTTTTGCGCCGCCACCGCGTTCAGCCTGCGAGGATACAATGTGAGCATCGCAAGCAAAAAATCCATATAAGACTGATGATTGCATACCACTATGACCGGTCCCTTAAAAGGCCGAAATTCGGAACAGTCTACTTTAAGACGGAAAATGATCTTCAGCGCCGGGAAGATCAAAAGCCAAACGAGAAAATAAAGCAATCCGTTCGGCTTTCTAATTGACGACTTCCCTTTCATAACGCTTGCAAAACTGCTGCTGTCTCATCGCCTCCGGCTTCCGAGGCAGCCAATATCCTCTCGTGCATCGCCTTGTCCAAACGATAGCGAGTGCAGACAAAAATACCTGCAGTCATAAAAACAAGCGGCGCTAACGCCATGATCGCGATAATGGCGCGCTGCGCCGATAGCGGCTGCGACACTATTTTTTCCGCGCCTTCTCCGATATTCTGTTCTACAAAGCCGAAAGCGCCGATACCCGCCATTACGACGGCAAGTCCGACGGCTTGCGATACTTTATTGACAAGATTCGCAATGCCGCTGAATGCTCCCGCTGTCCTTGTTCCGAACTGCAAGCTGCCCGCGTCCACAACATCCGCGAAGATCGCATGCGGTATCAAGCCCGGTCCGCTGATACCAAAACCGAGTACCGCCGCAAGTATGTACAGCGGAACCGGGTCGGAGTTTGCTTTCAGCGCGAATAAAAAAAGAGCGCCGACTATCCAGATAACGGCGCCTGTAACATATACCGTCGTCTTATTTGTCCTTTTTATTATCGCAAGATAGACCGGCAGCGCAACTATCTGCATACCGAACATTATCCCCGCGCCGATAAGACCCACAGAGTTTGTTTCACCATTTGCGGTCAAATCGCGGCAAAAGTAAAAATCAGTATAGAAGAAAAACAACGCGCTCATGATTGCCATCGTCATTTGACAGCACAAAAATATCAGCAGATATTGTCTGAAAGGCTTTGACTTGAAAGGCCGCATAAAATCCCGGAGTACAAATCGCTCGGCCTTCAAAGGCGCAGGGACTCCCTCTTTTGCGAACAGACCGGTAACGCCGACGCAGATCATAAAGACGACCCCGAAAATAAGGCTCATAACAATATATCCGTCATTGCCTTCAAATCGGCTTATGATCATCCCCGGCAGCGCGACGCAGACAATGGATGCAAAAATGGAAAAACCCAGCCGCAGCGACGTCATGCGGGCGCGTTCGGTATAATCTTCGGTCATCTCGCTTGAGAGGGAAAAATACGGAATCATTATTGCGGTCTGCACCGCGCAAAAGAAAATGTATGACACCAATACCGACGCGAACCTCACCGCAGTACTCGGATTGTCATAAGGATAAAACATAAGGAGCATTGACAAAACAACAAGCGGCGCGGAAACAATAAGGCTGCCGCGCCGCGTTCCGAAACGCACTCGCATTCTGTCGGAAACAAAGCCCATAACAGGGTCCGAAACAGCGTCAAAAACTCGGGCAATCATGATAACTATGCCCGCCAAATAAGGCGGCAGACCGACCGCTAAAGCTAAAAAACCGGGATAGAGAAAATTGATTACGTTAAAAGAGCCGCCCCCGAAGAAGTCGCCCGCCGCAAAAGCGAGCATTCTGCCGAAAGACAAAGGTTTTTTCATTTTTTCTCCCCGTGGATATTCATGCTGTTGTTAATGCCGACCGGTTCTTTTGCGATTTTATCGTTCTGTGTTGAGCCGTCTTTGCATCGGACTTCATTTTTCATTGTTTTGGCATTTACTCCAAGTAGAGCTCTCCCGTATGATTCTTTTTGAGAGAACAAGTCATGTTTTCATCGCCGGGCAGTTTGACATCAACTTTTATTTCACCGGAATCTGATTTATATATTTTTAATACTTCTGAACCCTCGGGCAGAAAGCCTTTTACGATTTGAACCAATCTGTCATCCATATTCTCAACCATTTCAGAAAATCGCTGATACGCTCGCGCTCGCTCTGCCGGCGGTATTTCGCATTGCGCTCCGCTTCTGATGCAGGCAGCATCAGTTTGTCAGGTTATCTGCTTGTTTATTTTCTCACGCAGTATTTCCGGTTTAAACGGCTTGACGATAAAGTCCGATGCGCCGAGGGCAATGGCGGAGGTGACATTGTCCAATGATCCGTCGGAAGTCAGAAAAATGATCGGCGTGTCCTTGTGTTCCTTATAACTGCGGATAACGGGAACTAACTCGAAACCGCTCAGCCCGGGCATCATGTAATCCAGTAAAAACAGGTCCGGCTTTTGCTTTTGCAATACTTTTTCGAGCTCTTCCGGCTTTGCCAGCACAAGCACCTGATACGTATCGTTCAGTATGGCCCATACGGACTGCAGGATGGCCGGGGAATCGTCCACAGCGAGTATCACCTTTTTGCCTTCGGCTGTTTTTTCACCGAGAAACCGAATCGCATCTTTCAGCAGCAAGGCTTCGTCGGTATCGGCGCGCTCCGCCTCTCCCGGTTCCGTTTGACCGACGTCGCTTGACTTCTTCCTTGCCCTCTCGATTTGGCTGCAGAACTCGCTGAAATTGTCTTTCATCTTTCGTGCCTGTGTACCGGCCAACCTCCAATTGCCGGTAATTTCGTAGGCGTCGAGTATGGAGTGCGATTCGACGATAAACGCTTCGCATCCGATGGTTTCCAAGAGATTGATCAGTTGATTCAGCCATCTCCGATCGTCCCGGTCGGCGTCCTTTCTCTCAAAAGTGGTCAGACTCCGGGAAACGTCGGGAGCCAAATTTAAAAGCGCCGTCAACATGCTGTAATACTCTTTGAGCTTAAGCGATGGTTTAGCCTCTGCGCTGTGCCGGGGGTCAAGGCTGCCGATCTTTAAAAGCGCTGCTAAATCAAAACGGTCGTTGTTCGTCAGTTCCATACAGATACCCCTCAATAAAAATAAATACTTACAACTTATATTATACACGATTCTCAGAAACAATGCTATAATAGAATTAATCAAATCTGATTTTGATGTACAGGATAAAAATTCAATTAATGGGGGCTCATAAAATGTCGATGAAAATCAGAGCCGCGCTTATCATTATGCTTGCTATCATTACCGTCACGGCGGCAAACTATTTTTCCAGTCTTATATTTACCACGCAGAGCATAAGGGACATTATGGAAGAGGAGTTGAATCTGGCGCTTGATATAGCAGATACTGTGGTTGCGACGAAAATCGAACTGCTCAAGTCGAATGCGGAAACCATAGCCGCAAGACTTCATAAGAGCAACTCAGCCGAGGAAATGACAGAGGCTATGGCCGTCCAACTGGAAGAGTATCCGGATTTTACATGCTTTACTGTCTACGACAAGAACGGAATCTACGCTAATTACGGCGCAGCGATCTCCAACGATGTATTCAACAATGAAGAGAACTACATACTGATGGCTTTTGACGGAACGAATATTTTGACTTCCCCGCAATATAATGACGCTGACGGAAATATGGTCATGCACGTATTTATCCCGATGGAGCCGGATATGGTCTTGTCGGCCGCGATTCCCGGCATGCTTTTCTCCGAGCTTTTATCCCCCTACAGATTATGGCAGACAGGCAGTGTTTTTATTGTGGATTCGGAAGGCACTTTTGTCGCAAACTATAGAGATGAACTTGTTTTGACGCAGCGAAATTTTATACGCGAAGCCGAAACAGACCCGCAGATGGAGACGGCCGGGAAGTTCTATTCAACGATGATATCCACAACTGAAAGAGGAGCGGGTAATTATTATTTTGAAGGCAAGGAGCGCTTATGTGTTTATAAATACGTCACCAACTCCCTTGTCGGCTGGCGGATCGGCGTGTCCGCGCCCTTTGTCGAAGGCCCGTCAAATAATGTCAGAGAAAGTCTTCTGTTTTCCGCCCTCTTCTTTTTGGCGATAGGAGCCGTCATCTCTGTCTTCGTCGCCAATATAGCCGCCAAACCATTGATACGACTGGAAAAACTCAATGACACAGTACAGATACAGGCTGCTCAGATTCAGGACGAACGGGAAAGGATAAAACTCCTTTTAGACGCCACTCCCCTCGCCTGCCGCCTGTGGAGCAAGGATTATGAAGTTTTTGAGTGCAACGAGGAATCCGTCAAACTCTTCGGATTGCATGACAAGCAGGAATACATGGATCATTTCTATGAACTGTCGCCCGAATACCAGCCGGACGGGATGAATTCCCGGGAGAAAACCAATATTGTACTGGAGAAAGTATTCATCGAAGGAAAGCATGTACTTGAATGGATGCATTCGACGTTGGACGGAGTTCTTATACCCTGCGAAATAACTCTTGTTCGGCTTAAGCACGGAGACGACTTTGTCGTCGCGGGTTATACCCGGGATCTGCGGGAACAAAAAGGAATGATCGGCGAGATCGAGCGGAGCATAAGCCTTCTCAGTACGGTCAACCAGGCAACCGGTATTCTGCTCCGGTCAAAGATGGCGGAATTCTCGGCGGATCTGCAGGACAGCATGGGTATGCTGGCTGACTCCGTCGGCGTCGACCGCATATCCATATGGAAAAATCATGACTCAGGCAACCAATCTTATTATTACAGCCAGATTTCAAAATGGCCCTGTGAAACGTCGACGGATGATAAAGAGGACCTTGACGCCGGCGGTGAAAATGAGGCGCTGTGCTACAGCGAAATCATCCCGGGCTGGGAAGAAGTGCTTTCAAGGGGCGAATCCGTTCATTCACTCGTAAGAGATATGCCGCCGGAAGAAAGACCTCAATTCAACATACTGGGAATACTGTCGGTTTTCGTCACCCCGGTGCTTATCGATAACCAACTGTGGG
>Ga0082212_10009996_pt1 | contig 12185 bp, 12 predicted proteins | sample TergutNt197P3_FD_71548 | JGI IMG/M metagenome (GOLD analysis project Ga0082212, IMG submission 71548) | Neocapritermes taracua P3 segment gut microbial communities from Petit-Saut dam, French Guiana - Nt197 P3 | ecosystem: Host-associated > Arthropoda: Insects > Digestive system > Gut ... | reverse complement strand
CGGATATGAAGATAACGCCGACGCGCACCTCAAACGCTCAGTCATGGGGCGCGAGGTCGTCGTCGCCGTCACGGAAGGCAAGCTTGATTTCGGGACGTGGGAGCAGATTTTCTATGGTGAGTTCGACGGAAAACGTAACAAGCGTGTTTTGGTGAAAATAATCGGGGAGTGAGGAGAGCAGAAATGGGAGAACTTCGCAGTCTGCCTAATATAGCGGACAAGCTGGAAAAACAACTTACGGATGTTGGTATATCAACGATTGACGAGCTGAATCGAGTCGGGAGCCGTGAAGCGTGGCTCCGCATTCTCGCAAGGGACCCATCCGCCTGCTTGATGCGGCTGTCCTCATTGGAGGGCGCTATACAGGGCGTGAGATGGCATTACCTGGACGATGCTACGAAGAAGTCGCTAAAAGAGTTCTATGTTCATCATAAGCGGAAATGAAAGCAAGGAAGCATGGGGACGGTTCATCTGCTTTGGAGAGTAACATATCTGCTTAGCATGTCAAGCAGATGAACGAGGCTGCTGATAAAGTGTCATTCTGAGCCACAGGCGAAGAATCTACTCCTTGCGCATACCTGCACTTGCTGAATGGAAGATCCTTCACTTTGTTCAGGATGACAAGCTCGGATGTTTTTCAGCAGCGGTAGATGAACCGTCCCCCTGCTTTTTTATAATCGCTTGCGCTCTGGCGCGGAATATGGGGTGGCTCGACTGCCGCAGGACTTGATTGCATATGCTATCTATGACACTGTGCTTTGGAAGCTGCTCGATGAGGTAATCGTCGACGCTGTCAGAAGAAAGCGTATGGTCAAAGTCGAATAATGGCGCCATCCCTATATACGCGCCCATATTGGCGTCGCGCAGGAACCCGAAGTTTTCAAGATGCCTGTCTGTGTTTCCGATGACCGCGTCGAAAGCAAGCATAACAAGCCCCGGTTCTCCAAAGCTGGAGAACACTTCATCTATAGTAGCGAAAAACGTCCCTTTAAACCTGCCTGAACATATCGCGGGTTCCAGCATTACATCCGAACTTGTGAAGTTGTGTACGATAATGCCGCGATTATCAGGCGACGCCTCAATCTTATTGCATGGAATATTGAGCGTATCGGCAAGGCTGTACGCTTCCAGTTCGACGGCGCACCCCTCTTTGAAAAGGCGGTTGCTGTCAAGCCAATACTTGCTTTTGACTCCTGATGTATATATTGTCGGAACAGCGCCTCCCAGATATGGGCCTGTCCCATCCCAAAAATCAGTACAGTACGGGCTTATTTGCCCGAAAGTCACTGATTCGTTTTCATATTTGCGCCAGTAGCAGTCAGAAAGCGACAAAATATGTGTTTTTCGCTCTGCTTTGTCTTCAGCCTCATACCCGAAAGCATTGAAATACGCCCTTCTCGCAATTACATTGCTGATCACGCTTTTACGGTGCTGTACCCAGCTTTCGTAACTCATGCCTTTCAGCATCGCGCCGGGCATGAGGTCTTCATTCAGGATTTGCTTACTTTCTATCTCGTATACCGGCGCGTCTTTACACATTAATACCATGCGTGTTATTCACAGCCCTTCTACAGATGAAAAAGCAAATGAACCGTCCCCTTGCTTTGCCTTTTCGTCGGTGACTGTGCACATATTATCATTCTTTCTTTGCTGTCGCAAGAAAAACATTATACGGGACGGGAGGCTTAACCAGCGCTCTCCCCATGAAAAATGTTTTGAAAATATGCTTGCGCCGTGATATTCTATATATCAGCGTGATTACAATAGGATTATAACTACAGCTGATTTGTAGGAGGATAATGTGTGAGAACCGTATGGCAGACTGGTAATTTGTGGAATGTTGCGTTTATTATTGGTTTAGCGGCTTTCATATTCGGCGCCGCGTTCTCGCTATACCAGTTTTTCAACAGAAAAATGTGTACGGAAAGGGCGGAAGGCGCCATCACGACGGGTACTCAGTTTGGTATGCCGTACCCGAAGCTGACCTATACGGTGAACGGCGTCGAGTACAGCAAACCTTTTTCCGGCAGCGAAACGACCGCCGGTATGCGTAACGTCACTGTGGTCTATAATCCGTCGAATCCCGGAAAATTCTATATTTTAGAGGATAAATCGAACAATTTGATATTGGGAATAGCGTTCCTTATAGGCGGCGTTGTTTTCATGTCGGTTGGTTTCGGCGCCTACATCGGGCTTTTTCCGGAACACCGCAGATGAAGAGTCGGCGTCAGTTTAAAAATAGAGAAGGAGAGCAATTATGAGGAAGGAACATCAAATCATTATTGACCCGTCAAAATGCAACCGATGCGGGATGTGCAGGGACGATTGCCCGGATAAAGTGCTTATTGTCACGGATAAGAGCGCCGAGCACACGGGGCAGTACTGCGTAAAATGCGGCCATTGCGTCGCGATTTGCCCGCAGGGAGCTGTCATAATATCGGGGTATGACGATGAGCCGGAAGCGATAACAGGCGGCGGCAAGGTCGACCCGGACGCTCTGCTCAGGCTCGTAAAGTCACGGCGCTCCATGCGGCAATTTACCGGCAAAGACATTCCGCCGCAGGTGGTATCGCAGATAATCGAAGCCGGGCGCTACACGCCGACCGGCGGCAACAGACAGGACGTATCGTATATCGTGATCAGGGAAAAGAAAGACGAATACGAAGAAAAAGCGATAGAGTTCCTGCGCAGGGCCCAGCCTGAGCTTGCCGTTACCAACCCGTATATGAAGAATCTTGTGATCGACGACAACTTCCTGTTTAAAGGAGCGCCCGTCGCGATCGTTATCAAGTCCGCCGGCATGCTCAGCGGCGCGCTGGCAGCGTCTACGATGGAGCTCATGGCGCAATCGCTCGGGGTCGGCGTCCTGTACAGCGGGCTCTTCACGCTCGCGGCGAAGCAGTCGGACGAACTCAAACAGATGCTGCCGGTCGGGCAGGGCGAAGAGGTCGTCACGACCCTGGTGATCGGCGACCCTGCTGTTGAGTACCAGAGAACGGCTCAGCGTGAAGCCGCAGTAGTAGATTACAGATGACCATGCAGCTATGCGGGCGTCTTCGCGCACGTGAAGCCGCGGTAGTTGATTACAGATGATTTCGCATGTCTGCCTATCTGACCGGTTGGTTCGCCCCTCTCGTCCCCTGGCCCCTGGCCCCTGACCCCTGGCCACTGTGGGCTGCGAACGCGCGGCCCACTCGTTTTTAATGTATTTTTAATCTTTACATAAGTTATCTCAAATAGTATTATAATTCACAATATACCTTGACAGGCGAGGTATATTGTGATATATTTTTGACCGGAAAGCCGAACAGGCGCAAATGTACTGCAGATACAAATGCAATGAAAACTATCGCAGCGTATACGGGAAAGAACACATCAAGGGTACATCAGAACACATCAAGGCGCATCAGGGCACATCAAGGCGCATCAAGGACACATCAAGGCATATCAACAGGGCACATCAAGGCATATCAGGGATTGGAGGGAAAATATGTCAATAGCATCCGACCTCATAAGAGGCCACACGGAATCGATCATCCTCGCGAGGCTGATGAGCGGGGACAACTACGGATACGAGATCAACAAATCGATTCAGCAAAGAACGGGCGGCAAGTACGAGTTGAAAGAAGCGACGCTCTACACCGCGTTTCGCCGGCTTGAAGAAGCGGGATGCATATCTTCATACTGGGGCGACGAGCAGACGGGCGCGCGGCGCAGATACTACAGCATAACCGATTCGGGCCGCGACACTTACACCGGGCTTGTGGGAGAATGGGAAAAAGCAAAAGAACTTATCGACAAACTGATCGAAACGGAGGGAGAATAAGAGATGGAAGACAAGCTTCGCAGATACGTTGACGGCCTTTTCGCAAGAACCGCGCTGACACAGAAAGCGGTCGAACTGAAAGAGGAAATGCTACAGAACTTGCAGGACAAATACAACGACCTTATCTCGGAAGGCAAAACGCCGGAGGCGGCATACAATATCGTGATCGCGGGCATAGGCGACGTCGGCGGTCTGCTATATGAATTGGAGGAGAATGAAATGACACAGCAAGATTTGGAAAACTTTGAAGTGGGGCGCCGAGTATCGGCAATGCTCACGGCGATCGCCGTGATGGGGTACATCCTCAGTTTCCTGCCGCTGATCATCCTCGGGATATTCGGCAGCGCCTTCGCGGCAAAAATAGGCGTACCCATCATGTTTCTGATGATTGCCGGCTCGACCGGTCTGCTTATTTACAACAGCATGACGAAACCCCGTTTTATGAAAGACTCGGGCACGATGGTCGACGAGTTCCGCGAATGGCAGTCGGACAACCAGGACAAAAAAACAATGCGACGCGCGATATCATCGGCGCTTTGGACGATCATCCTGGCATTGTACTTCATTATCAGCTTCTGGACGACCGCCTGGCATGTGACATGGATAATATTCCTGCTCGGAGCCGTAATCGAAGCTCTGTTGAATATATTCTTCGTAACGAAAAAGTGAGGTGTTTGGAGTGAGAGCAATCAAAGTCGTAACAATAGTTTGCTGGGTGATCACAGCTTTGGTGATTGCCGGGCTCGCGGCCTGGTTCCTGACGGGCTCGCTGTTCGGGATCAGGATCAACGGACGGAATGTGGACTGGGACCTCGGACTCAACATTGGTAGTTTTGAAGTTCTTTCGGGGCCGTACTCGCTTGTGGGCGAATACAGCGCGGACGCCGGAGGCGTGGACTCAATATTCGTTGACTGGGTCGCCGGAGAGATCACTGTCAGGCCTTATGACGGAAACGTAATTCAAGTAAACGAGTACGCCCAGCGCGAGCTGCGCGACAACGAAAGGCTTACGCTGAGCGATGCCGGCGGTACGCTCACGGTCAGATACCGCGAGAGAGGCATATCGGGAAACATGCCGTCAAAGAGGGTAGAGGTGCTTGTACCGAGGACGCTGAGCGAAAATCTGGGGTCGCTGTCGGTAGACTCGTCGTCGGGCAGGGTCAGCGCGTCGGGGTTCAACGCAAATATCTTCACAGTGAACTCGATGTCCGGGAGCGTCGATATATCAAACATAGTATCGCAGACACTTTTCATAGATTCATCTTCAGGCGCGATAACGCTGGCGTCCGTAAATTCGGGCAGCGTGACGATCCACAGTATGTCCGGGACGATACGGATCACCGATACCGACGCAAGGACGCTCGAGATCGATAGTTCCTCGGGAACAATGAACGCGTCGGGAACATTCGATAACGTGGATCTCCGGAGCATGTCCGGCAGAATGACGCTCAACAACGCGGCGTTCCGCTCTGCCGTGAAAACGAACAGCTCCTCCGGGCGCCAGGAGTTGACCGGTTCTTTTGACAGCGTTACTATTGAAAGCATGTCCGGCTCGGTAGAGATAAGAAGCGCGACCGTTCCCGCGTCACTGGATATCAATAGTTCGTCCGGAGGGATCACCATTGCGGTGCCCAACGAGGGAGAGGTAAGGGTGCGCCACTCAGCGAGCTCCGGCAGGCTGTCGAGCGACATTCCGATAGTCATCGTCCAGGGCGGAAGCGCTCAGTTCAACATTACGACGATGAGCGGCAGTACAAGGATAATTGAACTGGACTGACGCGCTTTGCGGCGCGACACGAAAAAAGGGCTGCGAAAGCAGCCCTTTTCTTTTCGCGCATAAGCGGGGCGGTAACCACTCGGAAGGTATCCGGAGCGTATCGCGCGCTGTGCGCGCAACTTACGCGCGTGACGCGCGCGCGATGCGTAAAGAAAGCTGTCCCGGCGTTACCGGATGCACAGCGCTCCGCCGTCCATCGCCCAGTTGACGCCGTCGACCATGGCGCCGGCGGGGGAGGCCATGAACACAGCCAGCGCGCCGATCTCGATCGGCTCTCCGAAACGATGCATTGGAAGGCTCTGCTCTACTCTGTCGATTGAGCTTTGCGGCAGGTCTTTGTCAAGATCGGAATGGAAGTTTCCGGGGGCTATCGTGTTTACGCGGATGCCGTGCTCGCCCAGAACGACCGCCAGATAACGGGAGAAAATGTCCAAACCGGCTTTTGAAGCGTGGTAAGGCGGATTGTGATGAGTCAGCGCGCTAGAGACCCTCTGCCCGCCTATTGAGGTGATATTGATGATCGTGCCGCCTTTTGCGGCTTCAACCATTTTCGGCGCGATCTCATGAATGACGAACGCTGTTCCGTGCAGGTTGGTGTTGACGACCCGGAGCCACTCGTTCAGGCCGTTTTCGGCAAGGAACGGCGTCGTTGTGGCTACGCCGCTGTTGTTTACAAGGACGTCGACGTTCGGGAAGAAGTTGAACACTTCGGCGGCGGCGGCTTTTACGCTTTCATAGTCCGCGATGTCGCACTGAAACGCAGTGTATTTCCCGCCGAACTTCTCGAGTTCCGACGCCGCTTGTTTACCACTGTCCACATTGCGGCAGAGAATAACTACATTGGCGCCCCCCTCGGCGAAAGCCTGGGATATACCCCGGCCTATCCCGCGGTTGCCGCCCGTTACGACGACGTTTTTCCCGGCTACGCTGTACGCGTCTTTCAGTTCGGAGATGGGTATTGTCTTGATCATTTTTCTTTTTCCTTTCATATATAAAATAATTGCTATGCTTTCGATGGTGAGTGTACAGACCGCGCTGAGTTTTCAGTCCTGACCCCTTGACCCTAAATCTTAAGCCCTGAATCAATCTTTTATCATTGCGCCTCTGAACGATTCGTTATTGTCTTTGTCCCTTCTCTCGTAATCGCCGCCGTTTCCGCCGGAAAAATGGATGATCGAGCGCTCAAGCCGCGGCACGAGGATCGGGCTGTGCGTCACGCCCCTCGGGATGTACGCTACACAGCTTTTAGTGAAGCCTGTCGTCTCGCCGTCCAGAAACAGCGTTATCTCGGCGTGGAGTTCGTCCGGATTATCCGGGTCGCCGCCAAGGAAACCGATCAGTTCGTCGAACTCGTGCGCGTGCGTCTCCGGCCCGTCGTCGTTTTCCGTGTGGAACCAGACTGCCTCCATGTAAGGCGCGCCGGCGAGCTTTGCGCCGTCGAGCCAGATGAGCCTTGTCAGGAATCCTTCCGGCGCCGGAGGGAGAAAGCCGTCGACGGGTTCGTACTTGACGACGGCGTTGCCGGCGTATGTGCCGGCAGCGGCTTTCGCTTCCGCGGGTTTTTCGTTGTAGAAGCTGGAATTCATGAGGCAGAAGTAGTTTATAACGGGTCTTCTGACGTTCTTAACTTCCATTTTGCCGTGCGCGACCCCTTGCGGAACGAATACGACGCATGTCTCCGTCAGCGTGAGTTTGTCGTTTTCGAGCCACAGCTCGATCTCCGCGCCGAGGTCTTCGTGATTGTCGGGGTCTGACCCGAGAAATACCATCAGCTTGTCCGAGTCGTGGCTGATCATACCTTCCTGAGTCAGGGGTTTTGCGAGCCATTGGGCCTGGTAGTATATCGCGCCATCCACAGCGGAGCCGTCAAGGCACGTGATGGGGCGGACCGCGTCGGCGGGCAGGATACTCAGATCCGCCGGTTTGCAGTCATGGTAGTGCGAAAAATAGTTTTGAGCGGGCATTTCAGACCTCCTTAATCAGGTTACTAAGAAAACGCTAAAAAGTTGCAGCGCCGTCGTCGTCTGCGGGACCGCATTTTTATTGTTTTTACTATATCCCCCCGCCCGCCCGTTGTCAAGTGACTTTTCACGCGCGGCACACGCCCGGCGCAGCCATTAATGGGCGGACAGTTAACAGTAATCAGCTTTTTTGCTGGACACGGGCCGCTTTGATGAGTATAATACAAACATCAAAATTATGACGCTGGAGGAACGGAAAATGGAGAAGATACTCGAAGGAAAAGTAGCGGTCGTCACCGGTTCGGGGCAGGGGATAGGCAGGGCTATAGCGCTGGCGTTCGCGGAGCAGGGCGCGAAGGTAGTGACGAACAACAGGAAACCCGGCGCTTCGGCCGCCTCGATGGTCACGCAAGAGCAGATCGACTCGCTTTCATCGGAGCGGAAAGAATGGTTCGAGAAGGGTTTTGCCGCCCAATCCGGAGACGCGGAGACGACGGCGCGCGAGATAAAAGCCGCCGGGGGCGAAGCGACGCCGGTGTTTTGCGACATAACGAAAATAGAGGACGCCGAGCGCCTGATCCAAACGGCGGTCGACACATACGGGAAGATCGACATTCTCTGCAACGTGGCGGGGGGCTTCGGTTTCGGCGATATCGAAGACATCACTGTGGAGCACTGGAACCGGGTCAACGACGTCAAGCCGCGCGGATTCTTCTATACGCTGAAATTCGCGATACCGCATATGCGAAAGCAAAAATCCGGCCGAATAATCCTGTGCGCGTCTCCGGCTTTCATGGGCGGCCCGCTGAAGCAGGCGGCGTATGTTACCGCGAACGCGGGAGTCGTCGGGCTGACGCGCGCGGCGGCGATGGAGCTGAGCGTCGACGGGGTGACGGTCAACTGTTTCGCGCCCGGCGCGCATACGCGGGCGACGTACGAACTGGAAGCCGCGAGGGACTCCTTCGATAAGGGGATCCTGATCCCGGGGAAAACTTTCATGTCCGCCGAGGAGACTCCCGGCCCGGAGTATGTCGCCCCGTTCATCGTATACCTCGCGTCGGACAAATCGTCGCGTATAAGCGGTTCGACGTTCATGGTCGCGGGCAACAGGGTGGCGCTGTTCGCGAACCCCACGGTCGTAAAAGGCATAGGCAAAGACTCGAAAGAACCATGGAGCCTTGACGAGCTGTTCGATAAAATCGAAACCGAGATAATACCTGACTACGCGAGCATCGTGGATTAAGGCGAGCCGCGCCCGGCAGAGAGCAGCGGGGGCGGTTGCCGCGGAGCCCAACGCGGGTCGGCATGAATACATCAAAAGCACGAAAGCAGAAAAAGAGTAAGTTGAAAAGAGAAGTGAGCGCGCTTTCCGGGAAACGCGTACTCGCTCCTCTTTTTCTTTACTCAGGAATTTTTAGTTTAAAGCCTCAAACTCCAAACTCCAAACCTCAAGTTCCAAACTCCAAACTCCAAACTCCGCGCTGCCGCGGCAGCCGCCTTATCCTATGTGCCAGACGTCCTGTTCAAACAGAACAAAATTCTCGTTGCCGTTGCTTCTGTAGGCCTCGTCGTCCCTGTTCAGGTAGAACACGCACGCAGCCGTGACCCATACCCTTCTTACTTCGTCCGCTCTGGGGATGCTGACTTTCTTTCCGCCGTTGTTAGAGCAGAACAGCTCCCCGCCTGTGTTGCTGCTGTAGTCGACCAGGAAAAACGCCCTTGCGCTGTTGAACGGCATTACAAGGTAGGACGCGTCGTCGGATATCTTCACAGGCGCGTTGTTTCCTTTCACGAACCACAGCTCGTCGTCGTCGTTGATATAGTAGATCGACTTAGCGTCGCTTGTGGCGACGAACGAAATGACGTTTCTCGCGACTTCACGCCTCTCGGCGTTGGCGTTGGTGGGATCGATCGCGGACAGATGCCCGTTGTTGTTCCTGTACAGGAGCGTCCTGCCGTCTGTCGAGATCTGCGCGTATCTGCCGTAATCGGAACTGCTGGATATCTTGTTCGTATCCAGTTTTCGATCGACGTGTACGAGCCCTTCCGACGTGTAAGCAACAAAACTATTGAAGTTTCTGACGCCGTAGACCAGTACGCCGGCGTAGTTGATCGAATAAGCTACCGGCGTTCCTCTGGGCATTATCAGACTGGTGACGACGATACTGCCTATTCTTTCCCTCTCACCGGCGCCCCGGCTGATGAAAGACCTGTCGTCAACGGTGAAGATCACTTCAGAATAATCCCTGTTGAGCATGAACGACTGTCCGGGGTACATATCCGAAATCAGCCTGTTCTCGTTCCGCCCGCTCCTGACATGCAGAGCTCCGTTATACATATTGTCTGCGAGTTTTACGAAATACACTGTCCTGCCGCCGTCGGAGACCGCCACCGCAAACGTGTTCTTCCCGAGGCTTTCAGGCGCTTTTCCGTCTATTTTGATATAACCCGTGAACTCATCCTTGTCCGATTTGAAATCGCTGACATACCCTATCGACTTGCCGTTCGGCGATATGCATACGCTCATCATATCGCCATCGAAGTAGGCGTCTTCCGTAATACGGGTACTGTTCTTTGACGACGTGTCATAAAGGAATAAAGTTGCTACGTCGTTCCTGGCGTCGTAGTCGGTAAAGTATGCGACGCCGTTGCCTGTGTCGGAAAGCTGGAAATCCACGACGTCGTCCGCGATCTTGTAGCAGGTCGACGTGGTAATGAACCATAGAGTGCCGCCGTTGTTGTAGTCATAGTCCACCAGCACGACCGCCTTGCTGCCGTCGATGCTCTTCATGTAGGAGTGGATATCGCCGTCTATCTTGAACTTGTCGTTGTTGTCTCCCGAGATGAAGATGATCTCGTCATCCCCGAAGAAGGTGATACTGTGCTTGAGTAAAGAGCCGCCTCCGCCTGTCAGCATCGGTATGATAATGATAGCGGCGATTATCACCACGATGACCGGGATCGCGATGAAAAGAATCTTCTTAAGCGGCAGAGATTTGATCTTAGCTCCGACCCCCTGTTTTGGAGCTATGGGCGGCGCGTACTGGCCCTGGGGCGGATACGGCGCTTGTCCGGGCTGCTGGTAAGGCTGCTGATATTGCTGCTGTCCGGGCTGCGGATACTGCTGCTGGGGCGGAACCGCCTGCGCGGGCGGCTGGTACGGCGCCTGACCCTGCGGTTGGGGCGGAACTCCCTGCGGGGAAACCCCCTGCGCGGGCGGCTGGTACGGCGCCTGGGGCGCCTGATACGGGGCCTGTGCCGGCGGCTGCTGCGCCTGGGTCTCCGCGAAGGGCGTGCCGCACTTGGCGCAGAATTTTACGCCCGGTTCGTTGACATGCCCGCAAGTCTCACATCTCATTTAGGCTATCCTCCTCAAATGTAGTTGCTTATTCGTAATATCCTTCCGTCGACTTTATGAAACTCTCAAACTGTGCAAGGTCGTGGCCGTAACATACCTCGGCGTTAAGCTCCTTCGCCAGCTTCGGGACCTCCTCGACATGTCTGTGCCAGGCGGGCATATCCATGCATCTGCCCGGTTCCCTGACAGGCGGCCCGACGTTTTCGGACATATAGATCACGTCGCTGATCAGCAGCTTGTTACCGGATTTCAACTCAAGGAACAAACCAAGCTGACCGAACGAATGCCCGCGCCCGAAGTTGTAGATAGTCACGCCTTCCATGAGCTTTTGCGTCTTTTGCTCCGAAGGGTAAAGCTTCCAGTTGAGCTTCTTCTTAATAAAATACGTCAAATCATCTTCAAAGTCAAGCTTCCCGAGCGCATAAAGTTTTATCATGTTCGTAAATTCGTCGTCCGACACGATGATTTCAGCGTTCGGGAACCTGTCAATGAACCCGTGATGGTCCGGATGCATATGAGACAGGAGGATGAAATTAATATCTTCCGGCGTCATTCCGATCTGTTCGAGGCGCCGCATCGGCGTCTCTTCATCCGCCATTTGCAGGTTTTGCCTGATGAACGGGACCTGCCAGTCTTCCTTATGGCACGCGGCGTCAAAGAGCAGATTGCCTTCGGGATGGACTATAAGCGCCGTCCACACGGGGAATGAGAACGTCTCCGTCTTGTCTTCACAGTCCACCAGTTCGTGCTTCAGGCTGTTGTGGTTCATGCCGTTTCCGAGTATATATAGTTTCATTTCATTCATCCTTATCGCGACCGATTGTCTATCGCGCCCTTGATGTCCGCGCCCTTTTGCATATTCTCAAGCGCGGAGTTTATATCTTCGAGATCGTACGTCGAAGAGATGATCTTCGAGAAATCCACCCGTTCGCGGTGCGCTTCGATAAACTTGAGCGCCTTGTAGAAATGCCTCGCGTCAGCCCCGCCGCTGCCGATGACGCACGCCTGCTTACGCTGGAGCATATTCGGCATGAACGGTACGGTCTTCGTCGACGTCTGGCCCATTATGAGGTATGTGCAGTCCTTGCGCATGAAGTCAAACCCCTGCAGGAACGCCTCGGGCACGCCCGCGCCCTCTATGCAGAATTCCGCGCCGCGCCCGTCGGTCAGGTCAAGGACGATCTTTACGCGCTCTTCGTGGTCTTTTATCTCGTCGATGTTGATCGTATGCGTCGCGCCCCACTCGCGGGCCAGTTCGAGCCT
>Ga0082212_10009995_pt1 | contig 12186 bp, 10 predicted proteins | sample TergutNt197P3_FD_71548 | JGI IMG/M metagenome (GOLD analysis project Ga0082212, IMG submission 71548) | Neocapritermes taracua P3 segment gut microbial communities from Petit-Saut dam, French Guiana - Nt197 P3 | ecosystem: Host-associated > Arthropoda: Insects > Digestive system > Gut ... | reverse complement strand
TTTTACATTTATAACGGCCATTTTTAATCGGACTCCCGCATAAGGGACAGTTTTTCGACATGTTCTCCATGATTTTCATCCTCCCAAAGATACAACAAACCATATTGTAAATATACAGCATAATATATTTTTTTCAAGCTCTTTCGACGATTTGTGCGATTGGGGGGCGATCGTCAAATGGAGTATCGCCAATGACTTACGCAGTTGACCCCGCTTTCAATTTCATTCATAAGTATAGCAAATCTCGTTTCATATTTACAAAATTTTATGAAAGGTTTTCTTTCGTAAACATCACAACATTTAATAATTGTTTGCCAAAGAACAGTACGATAAAATTGATCACGCGGAAGCATATATGCGTATCACACGTTGACGTAATGCGCATAATAGCATACAATGATGGTGAATAACTGTGGAGGTGTGTTGAAAATGGGCGTTACAAATATCAATATACGAACAGACAGCGAGGTAAAAGCGCAAGCGCAAGATGTTCTATCCAAGCTCGGGCTCGATCTCACAACAGCCGTCAATTTGTTTTTGCGTCAGGTAATATGCAAGCAAAGCGTGTCTTTTGACGTGTCCGTTGCGTCACTCAAGAAAAAGGCTAAACTTGGCGGTTGGGAAGGAAAAATTGAAATAGCAGATGATTTCAACGCGCCGCTTGACGATTTCAAGGAATATATGGAATGAAATACTTGTTGGACACGCATATTGTTCTCTGGCTTGCTGAGAATTCGCCAAAATTATCTTATGCGGCAAAAACGATTATTTTGGATGAAACAAATGAAAAATACGTCAGCATCGCCTCTTGCTGGGAAGTGTCTATCAAACTTAGCTTAAGTAAGCTGGGTTTAGTAGGAGGCATGGCAGAATTTTTTCGCATTATTCAAGGAAATGGATTCGAGTTGATCCCTGTTTTGGAAGAGCATTTAATCGTGTTGGAAGCATTACCGTTTCTTCATCGCGATCCATTTGATCGTTTTCTTATCGCAACCGCAATAGCTAACAACTTGATTCTTTTGACAGATGACGCTCAATTACTTGCCTACGCGGGTGAAAAGTTAACGGCTACGTCATAACCTCGCGTATATGGAATATCGGGCGTATGCAATTCGACAGACGGCGTCTGAATATAGGAGGAAATGGAGCAAGCGGCGAATGTGTAAAGGTGACGAATAACAATAAGCTGACGCCGGGGAACATTGCAAAAATCGTTACAGCCTATACAAACCGCGAAACAGTGGAGCATTTCACAAGACTTGTCCCCAACAGCGAAATAGCGGAGCAGAACTACAATCTTTCAGTAAGTTCGTATGTCGAGCAAGAGGACACCCGGGAAGCCGTGGATATTACCGAGCTTAACGCGGAGATAGAGCGCATCGTTGCCCGCGAGGATGTATTACGCTGCGAGATAAACGCGATTATCGCGGAGATTGAGGGAGCGGCAGACAGTCAGGACGGGAGGGGTGTGGGACAATGAGCGAAGAAAGTCTTTCTACACGAAATCTGCGAAATATGAAAAGATTTGCACAAGAATTGCCTGACGATTCAATTTGGCAACAGTCTGTTGCCAAATTGCAATGGCGGAGCATTCTAACGCTAGGGTTGCTGTTGGTTCGAGAAAAAAACCGAACCGTTGTTGAGTATTCTCTGTCGGGATTTAACAATCCTATCGGTGTTGCTGATTGGCAGAACGAGTTTGGCTTGACAGCCAAGGATATAAAGGCAAATCTGCCTACAATTGAAGAAATTGAAAAGGAAATGAGCCTTTTGGACTCCGTCGTCGCCGAGGAAGAAGGTGACGGCGATGACTAAACTCGACCGCCTGATCGCGGAGCTTTGCCCCGATGGGGTGGAGTATGTATCATTGGGCGATGCTTGTAAAAACATATATTCTGGAAAAAATAAACAACGTAGCGACAGCGGTAAGTACTGTATATATGGGTCAACGGGTATAATTGGGTACTCGGATACATTCGTATACGAGCATGATGCTATCTTAATTGCTCGTGTCGGAGCGAATTGCGGGTATGTTCACTTAACCGCAGGGTGCTATGATGTTTCAGACAATACGCTTATTATTGAACCAAATGAAAATATGTATGATTTGAAATTCGCATATTATCAATTAACAAATATGAATTTAAACCAATATGCAAAAGGTGGTGGTCAACCGCTTATAACCGCAGGTCAGCTAAAGGCATTTGAGATTACCCTCCCGCCCCTCCCCATTCAACAAGAAATCGTCCGCATTTTGGACAAATTCACTGAGCTTACAACAGAGCTTACAACAGAGCTTACAGCGAGAAAAAGGCAATATGAATATTATCGGAACGAACTGCTGACCTTTGGCGATGATGTGCCGATGGTGCCGATTGGTAATATATATAATTCATCATCAGGTCTTTCAAAAAGTGCAAACGAATTTGGTTTTGGCTCACCTTTTCTTTCGTTTAAAACAGTCTTTAATAATTTGACCATTCCAGACGAGATACTTGACTTAGCAAACACTACAGAAAAAGAACAACATAGTCATTCGATACTTAAAGGCGACGTATTTATTACACGAACAAGCGAAACCTTGGACGAACTTGGTATGAGCTGCGCCGCACTCAAAGATTACCCCAAAGCAACTTTCAGTGGATTTACAAAACGCCTTCGACCAAAAAATGCTGCTGCTATAGACCCACGGTATACTGCTTATTTTTTTCGTTCAGCACTCTTTCGAAAGCAAATCAGTAATATGGCGGTTTTATCAACTCGTACCAGCCTCAATGATAGCATTTTGCTGAGCATACGAATCCCTCTCCCACCTCTTGATAAGCAAACCCGCATCGTCGCCATCCTCGACCGCTTCGATGCACTGACAAACGATATTACCAATGGTCTGCCCGCCGAGATCGAAGCCAGGCGCAAGCAGTACGAATACTATAGGGATAAGCTGCTTACTTTCCCGCTCCGTCATTGCGAGGAGCGAAGCGACGAAGCAATCCAGTAAAAATGGTGAAATAATGCAGATGGATTGCTTCGCTACGCTCGCAATGACAAGGCCAAAGGCAATGGATTGCTTCGCTACGCTCGCAATGACAAGGACAAAGGCAATGGATTGCTTCGCTACGCTCGCAATGACTAAGACAATAGATTGCTGTCCGCCATGATGCGCTCGCGGCTAAAGGCCACCCGCAATGACAAGAACAAAGGAATCGTGCAGGTAAACGCCTTCAACACCACACGCAATGACAAAGGCCAAGGCATGAAGCAAGGTTATGTATATATTCTTTTCAACAAAAGGCACGGCACATTGTATGTCGGTATGACATCCAATTTAGTACGCAGAGTATACGAACATAAAAACAAACTTGCTGACGGATTCACAAAAAAATACAGCGTGGATAAACTTGGATATTACGAGATTTATGATGATATTACTTCAGCTATAACACGAGAGAAACAAATAAAAGGCGGGTCAAGAAAAAGGAAAATTGACATGATCGAGAAGGCTAATCCTGATTGGAATGATTTATATGACGAGATAATTTGACTGGATTGCTTCGCTACGCTCGCAATGACAAGGATAAAGGCAATGGATTGCTTCCAGCCCCGATTCGCTCGCGACTAAAGGCCGCTCGCAATGACAAAGGCAATGGCTTGCTACGCTCCCGCTCCGTCATTGCGAGGAGCGAAGCGACGAAGCAATCCAGTAGAAATGGTGAAAGGATGCAGATGGATTGCTTCGCTGCACTCGCAATGACAAGGACAAAGGCAATGGATTGCTTCGCTGTGCTCGCAATGACAAGGATAAAGGCAATGGATTGCTTCGCTACGCTCGCAATGACAAAGGCAATGGCAAGAACGAAGGAATCACGCAGATAAACGCCTTCAACACCACACGCAATGACAAAGGCAATGGCCTGCTACGCTCCCGCTCCGTCATTGCGAGGAGCGAAGCGACGAAGCAATCCAGTAGAAATGGTGAAAGGATGCAGATGGATTGCTTCGCTGCGCTCGCAATGACAAAGGCAATGGCAAGAACAAAGGAATCACGCAGATAAACGCCTTCAACGCCGCTCGCAAAGACAAGGAAGTTGCACAATGAGCACCTACAACATCGTCGCAAGCACCGACGAAAACACCGTCGTCGCCGAATACAGCCCCGCATCCGGCCGCTCGAACGCCTATCAATCCGAAGCGGAGCTTGAAGCCGAATTCATCCGCCTGCTGACCGCCCAGGGCTACGAACGCCTCACGATCCACAACGAAGCCGGTCTCATCGCCAACCTGCGCCGCCAGCTTGAACTGCTCAACGGTTTCACCTTCTCCGATGCCGAATGGAAAGCCTTTTTCGCGGAGCGTATCGCCAACGCGCAAGAAAGCATCATCGAAAAAACCCGCAAAATTCAGGACGACCACGTACAAATCCTGAAGCGCGATGACGGCAGCACAAAGAACATCTCCCTGATTGACAAGAAAAACATCCACAACAACCGCCTGCAAGTCATCAACCAGTATGAGGAATCCGGCGGCGCGCACGGCGCGCGTTATGACGTGACCATCCTCGTCAATGGCCTGCCGCTTGTGCATATCGAACTGAAGCGCCGGGGCGTGGCCATCCGCGAAGCCTTCAACCAGATCAAACGCTACCAGCGGGACAGCTTTTGGGCGGCTTGCGGGCTGTACGAATATGTCCAGCTTTTTGTCATCTCCAACGGAACCCACACCAAATACTATTCCAACACAACCCGCAGCCAGCACCTCAAGGAATCCGGCGAGGGCGGCGGGCGCAAAAGCAAAAAGACCAGCCACAGCTTTGAGTTCACAAGCTATTGGGCCGATGCGAACAATACGGCCATAGCCGACCTTGTGGACTTCGCCAAAACCTTTTTTGCCAAACACGCCATCCTGAATATCCTGACCCGCTATTGCGTGTTCACCTCGGAGGACATGCTGCTGGTCATGCGCCCGTATCAGATCGCGGCGACGGAGCGGATACTCTCCAGCATCGTGATTGCAGCCAATTATAAAAAGACCGGCACAACCGATGCTGGCGGCTATATCTGGCACACCACAGGCTCCGGCAAGACGCTGACGAGTTTCAAAACGGCGCAGCTTGCCACGCGGCTTGACGGCGTTGACAAGGTGCTGTTCGTTGTTGACCGCAGAGACCTCGACTACCAGACGATGAAGGAATATGAGCGTTTTCAGAAAGGCGCGGCCAACAGCAACACGTCCACGAAGATATTGCAGAAGCAGCTTGAAGACCCGAACGCCCGCATTATCATCACGACCATACAGAAGCTGGACGTGTTCATCTCGAAAAACAAGACGCACGACGTCTACAAGCGGCATATCGTCCTGATTTTCGACGAATGCCACCACTCCCAGTTCGGCGCCATGCACGCCGCAATCGTCAAGGCGTTCAAGAAATACCACATCTTCGGCTTCACAGGCACGCCGATATTCGCCAAGAACGCCGCCAGCGCAGGCAACCCGCTTTTGCGGACCACTCCGCAGGCCTTTGGGGACAGGCTCCACACCTACACCATCGTGGACGCGATCAACGACGGCAACGTGCTGCCCTTCCGTATTGATTACGTCAACACGGTGAAAATGGCGGATGGCGTTCAGGACAGCCAGGTTCAGGCCATTGATACGGAAAAGGCCATGAACGCGCCGGAGCGCATCCGCGCGGTCGTCGCCTACATCCTCGAACGCTTTGACCAGAAGACCAAGCGCAATGCCTTCTATTCGCTGCACGGCAAGCGCATGGCCGGGTTCAACTCCATTTTCGCCGTGGCCTCCATCCCTATGGCGATGCGTTATTATGCCGAGTTTGCGCGGCAACTGGAGGCAAGCCATAAAAATCTTGCCGTCGCGACCATTTACAGCTTCAGCGCCAATGAGGATGACCCGGAGGACGCGCTGCCGGACGAGGGCTTTGACACCGACAGCCTTGACAAAAGCTCCCGTGACTTCCTCGACGCGGCGATTGCCGAGTACAACAAACGCTTCAGCACAAACTTTGACACCTCGGCGGACAAGTTCCAAAATTATTACAAAGATGTCTCCCTGCGGGTGAAAAACCGGGAAATTGATCTGCTCATCGTGGTCAACATGTTCCTGACCGGCTTTGACGCGACCACGCTCAACACGCTCTGGGTGGACAAAAACCTGAGACAGCACGGATTGATGCAGGCCTTTTCGCGCACCAACCGCATCCTCAACTCCGTCAAGACCTTCGGCAACATCATCTGCTTCCGCGATCTGCAACAGGCGACCGACGATGCCATTTCACTGTTCGGCGACAGGGAAGCGGGCGGTATCGTGCTGCTCAAATCCTATGCAGATTATTACAACGGATATGACGAGGACGGCGAACACAAGCCCGGATATACGGAACTCATCGCCGCGCTTGTCGCGCGCTATCCTCTGGGGCAGCCCATCATCGGGGAAGAGGATCAAAAGCGTTTTATCCGGCTGTATGGGGCGATTTTGCGGCTGAAAAACATCCTCGCGGCCTTTGACGACTTCGCGGGCAACGAGATTTTGCCGGACAGGGATTTTCAGGACTACCAGAGCATCTACATTGACCTGTACCAGGACTTCACCAAGGGCAAGGACGCCGACAAGGAAAACATCAATGACGACATCGTGTTTGAAATGGAGCTTATCAAACAGATCGAAGTCAATATTGATTATATCCTTATGCTTGTGGAAAAATATCACCAGTCGAATTGCAGCGACAAGGAAATCCTCGCGGCCATTGCCAAGGCGATTGGGGCCAGCATTGAGCTTCGCAGCAAAAAGGAATTGATTGAAAGTTTCATTGAGCGGGTGAATGCGTCAACACAGGTTGGCGATGACTGGCGCGAATTTGTCCGCAAGCAGAAAGAAAAAGACATTGCCGCCATTATTGAAGCCGAGGGACTGAAGCCCGACGAGGCAAGGAAGTTCATGGACAATGCCTTTCGTGATGGAACGCTGAAAACGACCGGCACTGACCTGGATAAAATCCTGCCGCCCGTCTCGCGCTTTGCAGGCGATGGAGGGCGGGCGGCAAAAAAGCAGGGCGTCATTGAAAAGCTGCTCAGGTTTTTTGAAAAGTATTTTGGGCTGGTGTAAGATTTTTCAGCGGATGTGGACATACACTTGTAAGAGCATACATGGATGCCTTGCCCCAAGCAAACTTGGCATGCAGCGATGCGTATAACAAACTACCAGGAAGTGCTGGCCTGTCTCGACAGGCTCGGCATGTTCCACATGGATCTCGGGCTCACGCGCATGGAACAGGGCCTGCGCGCGCTGGATCTGTCGTCTCCCCCCTATGCCGTGGCGCAGGTAGTGGGCACGAACGGCAAGGGTTCCACCGCAAGCTTTCTCGCTTCCCTGGGCAAGGCGCACGGCATCAAGACCGGCTTGTTTACCTCGCCGCACATGCTCAGCCCGCGCGAGCGCATCCGCATCAACGGGGAGACGCTCCCCGAAGAACGCTGGGTGGATCTTGCCCGGCGCGTTCTGCCCCTGGTTCCCGGACTCACCTATTTCGAATGCCTCTGCCTGATGGCCGCTTTGGCCTTTGCCGAGGAAGACGTGCAGCTTGCGGTCATGGAGGCGGGCCTTGGGGGGCGTTGTGACGCCACTTCGGCCCTGCCCGCGAACCTGACCTGCTTTACGCCCATCGGCCTTGATCATAGGGATGTGCTGGGCGCAAGCCTGCCGGACATTGCCGGGGACAAGGCGGCGGCCATGCGGCGAGGAGTCCCGGCGATCACCGCCCGGCAAAGCCCGGAGGTGATGGATTGCCTGCTGGAGGCCGGCCGGGGGATCGCCAGTCCCCTTGTGCGGGCGGAAGACGTGGCCATCCCCGCGGAGTGGCGACTTGGCCTGCGGGGCGCGCACCAGCGCGCGAACGCCGCCCTGGCCCTGGTTGCCTGGAGGGATCTGGCGCGCCGGCATGCCTGGCCGGCTGACCGGGTGCGCGAAGGGCTGGAAGCGGCCTTCATCGCCGGGCGCTTGCAGAGTATTCCGGCAGGCCAGGCGCTTCCAGACCTGCTGCTGGACGGCGCGCACAATGCGCACGCCTTTGCGGCCCTGCGCGAGGCGCTGCGGGAGATGGACATACGGCCGCGCGCCGTTGTTTTTACCTGCCTGGCGGACAAGGATGTGGACGCCATGGCCCCGCTGGTGGTCGATTTGGCCGGGGGCGCGCCCCTGCTGGTGCCTCCTCTTTCCGCCAATGCGCGCGCCGCCCCGCCCGAACGGATAGCCACAGCGCTCGGCGCGGCGGCAAGCGTCGCGCCAAGCCTGGAGGCCGCCCTGGCGGCCGTGCGGGACACCTCGCCGCAAGCTCCCGCACTTGTGTGCGGGTCCTTGTATTTATTGGCGGAGTTTTTTACGCTGTATCCCGAATATCTACCCGGATAAAAAAATGCCATGAAACAGCTTTTTCGCGCCCTGCCCGCCGTGGACGCCTGCCTGGACGCCTTGGCCGCCGAGCTGCCCGCCAGCCGGGAAGCGCCGCGCGCCCTGATGCGTCATCTGGTCAATGCCTTTCTCGACAGGCAGCGCCGCCGCATCCAGGAAGGCGGGACGGCCGATCCGGCCCTGCTCGCCCTGCCGGGTTGCCTGCCAAGCCTCACGGACTTCGTGGCCGAAGGACTGCGCCCGCGCCTGCGGTCCGTGCTGAACGGCACCGGCGTGGTCATCCATACCAACATGGGCCGATCCGTCCTGGCTGCGGACGCCAGGGAGGCCGTGGCCCGCGCCGCATCGGGCTATACGAACCTGGAACTCGACCTCGCCACGGGCGAGCGCGGCAGCCGCCACAGTCTGGTGGAAGAGCTGCTCCGCATGGTCACCGGCGCGGAGGCGGGCCTTGTGGTCAACAACAACGCCGCGGCAGTGCTGCTCATGCTGGACAGCCTGTGCAAGGGCGGCGAAGTCATTGTGGCGCGCGGCCAGTTGGTGGAAATAGGCGGCAGCTTCCGCATCCCGGAGGTCATGGAACGCAGCGGCGCGATCCTGCGCGAGGTGGGCGCCACCAACCGCTGCCATCCGCACGACTACAGCCGCGCCATCAACGAAAACACCCGGGCCCTCCTGCGCGTGCACAGTTCCAATTACCGCATCACGGGCTTTTTCAAGGAGCTTTCGCTCGCGGAACTGGTGCAGATCGGCCGCGATCACAAGCTGCCCGTCATTGAGGATCTCGGCAGCGGCAGCCTGATCGATTTTTCCCCCTTCGGCCTGCCCGGCGAACCCACCGTGCAGTCCGTTGTCGCACAGGGGCCGGACCTGGTGAGCTTTTCCGGCGACAAGGCGCTCGGCGGCCCGCAAGCGGGCATCATCGTCGGCAGAAGCGCCTACGTCGAGCAACTGCGCGCCAACCCCCTCCACCGCGCCCTGCGCATCGACAAGCTGAGCCTGGCCGCGCTGGAGGCCACCCTGCGCCTCTATCTCGACCCGCAGGCGGCCCTGGCCCGCATCCCCACTGCCGCCATGCTCGCCTGCCCGCCGGAAACGCTCGCGCGCCGCGCCCGCGGCCTGGCGTCGCGCCTGCGCCGCGCCCTTGGCCCGGCGGCGCAGGTCTCTGTTGTCAAAAATGTCTCCCGCGCCGGCGGCGGCGCGTTCCCGGAACGCGATCTGCCCACCAGCCTGGTCTGCCTGCGTCCGGCCGCATGCTCGGCGGGAGAGCTGAAACGCCGCCTGCTGCGTACCGACCCGCCGCTCATGGGTCGCCTGGAGGACGATGCGTTCTGCCTGGACCCGCGCACCCTGGACGACAGGGATCTGCCTTGTGTTGCGCGTGTCGTGCAGCACGCCTTACACCAGCACGAGGACACGCCATGAAACGAACGCCGGAACTCGCGTACACGCCGCAAAGCGCCTGGGAGCGCTACAGTTCGCCCAAGGATCGCAAGGCGATGGATGCCCTGGCCGCCCGCTACCTGGATTTTCTGACGCAGTGCAAGACGGAGCGCGAGACCGTGGCCTATGCCCTGCGCTTTTTGCAGAACGCGGGATATGCGGACGGCTTTGCGGGCGATTTGGTCCTGCGTCCGTTCAAGGGGAAGGCGCTGTTCGCGGCGCGCAGGGGCACGCTGCCCTTGAGCCGGGGCTTGCGCCTGATCAGTGCGCATGCGGATGCGCCGCGCCTGGATCTCAAGCAGCGCCCCCTTGTGGAACAGGCCCAGGTGTTGCAGGCGAAAACGCATTATTACGGGGGGATCCGCAAGTATCAATGGCTTGCGCGGCCTTTGGCCCTGCATGGCGTGCTGGTCCGGCGGGACGCTTCCGTGCTGGAGGTCACGCTGGGCGAAGACCCCGCCGAACCCGTGTTCGCCATCGCCGATTTATTGCCGCACCTGGCCAAGGACCACGGCGGGCAGAAGATTTCCGAAGGCTTTGCCGCGGAAAAGCTGAACCTTGTCCTGGGCCATTGCCCGGCGCTGAAGGGAAAGGACAAGGATGCGCCCAAAGAACCCGTCAAGCAGCGCATCCTGGAACTTTTGGCCAAAAAATACCGGGTCTGCGAGGAAGATTTTATTTCCGCCGAGCTTCAGGCCGTGCCCGCAGGCCCGGCCCGGCCGGTGGGCCTGGACGGCGCGCTGCTGGGCGGCTACGGGCAGGACGACCGTATCTGCGTGTTCGCCGCGTTGACGGCCCTGGCGCGCGGGCCGCGGCCCGCCCTCGCTTCGGCGCTGGTGCTGTGGGACAAGGAGGAAATCGGGTCCGAAGGTTCCACGGGCGCGCATTCCCGTTTTTTGGACTATTGCCTGGAAGAGCTGGCCGCAAGCCGGCAGCCCCGCATGCGCCTGTCCGAGTGCCTGCTGAACAGCCGGGCGCTTTCGGCGGATGTGGCCGCGGGACTCGACCCGGACTGGCAGGATCTGCACGACAAGCAGAACGCGGCCCTGATGGGCTACGGTCCCTGTTTTTCCAAGTTCACGGGTTCGCGCGGCAAGTACGGCGCGAACGACGCGCACGCGGAATACGTGGGCTGGATACGCGGCGTGCTCAACGCCCGCAACATTCCCTGGCAGATGGCCGAATGCGGCAAGGTGGATCAGGGCGGCGGCGGCACCGTGGCGTTGTTTCTGGCGGCCTACGGCATGGACGTGATAGATGTGGGGCCGCCGCTGCTCTCCATGCACAGCCCCTTCGAACTGGCCAGCAAGGCCGATCTGTATGCCACTGTGGAAGCTTTTGCCGCCTTCCTGGCGGGGGAGTGAACAGTTAGAGCAGATTAACATTGAAAATGTTAATCTGCTCTGTAAATCCTTGCCGCGAGTTTGTCGCAAGGCGAATTTACTTCGCCGTTAGTGACACGCTCAAAGTGTCTATCTGAATATGTCCATATAGGCGTATAGCGCGGCCGATCCGCCGGTGTGCAGGAAGAGGATCGTGCTGCCTGTGGGGAAGCTGTCTTTGCGCACCAGGTCAATAAGGCCGGCCATGGCCTTGCCGGAGTATACGGGGTCAAGCAGAATGCCTTCGGTGCGCGCCAGCAGTTTGACGGCTTCCACCATGCTGTCCGTGGGCAGGGAATAGCCGGATCCTACATAGTCGCCGAAACAGGTTACGGCGGAAGCGGGAATTTCCTGCTTCACGCCTGCGAGTTCGGCGGTGGCGCGTACCAGCTTGTAGACCAGCTCCTCCTGAACCTCCTTCGGGCGGCTCACGTTTATGCCCAGCACGGGAATGTTCGTGTTGGTGCCGCACAAGCCGGTCACAATGCCCGCATGGGTACCGGCGCTTCCGCTGGGTACGATCAGAGTATGGATATCAATGCCTTGGTGGAATAGCTGTTCCACGGTCTCCTGTGCGCAGGCCACATATCCAAGGGCTCCCAAGGCATTGGAAGCGCCGCCGGGAATGACGTAGGGGTTGCGTCCCTGATCGCGCAGCCGGGTAGCGAGTTTTTCCATGTGTTCCAGCATGGGGCTGCCGCCGGGCACTACGGTGATGCTATCCACATCCAGGAGATGGAACAGGAAGTTGTTGCCGGAAGCTTCCGACGCATAGCTGTCTTTCACCCGTTCTTCGAGCAGCAGATGGCACTCCAGGCCCTCCTTCCTGGCCCAGGACAGGGTAAGGCGGCAATGGTTGGACTGCACGGCGCCGCAGGTGATGAGCGCGTTCGCGCCTTTGGCGAGCGCGTCGGCGATGCAGAAGTCGAGCTTGCGGGTT